>ENA-OPRX01001487-OPRX01001487.1-human-gut-metagenome-genome-assembly--contig:-NODE-1487-length-11362-cov-2.991333_pt1 | contig 11362 bp, 10 predicted proteins | sample MGYA00241450_ERZ501892 | MGnify/ENA primary metagenome ERZ501892 (study PRJEB25962, sample SAMEA2042223) | human gut metagenome | biome: human gut; feature: human-associated habitat; material: faeces...
TTAACATAAAACGGTAGAGTATTGCGCCGATTTACTGTATAATAGAAATATTAACAGTAAAGGAAGTGATTTTTTGGCAACACAAATGCAGCTTGCCCGCAAAGGCATTATTACCGAAGCAATGAAGCAGGTGGCGGCCTACGAAGGCGTGACGGAAGAATTTATCCGCAAGGGCGTGGCTGAAGGCACTATTGCCATACCGCTTAACATAAACCATAAAAACGTAACCCCGCGCGGCGTGGGGCAGGGGCTGAGCGTTAAGGTCAACGCCAATATCGGCACCTCCAGCAGTTATCCCGACCCGGAGCCGGAGCTTGAAAAGCTGGCGGCAGCGATTGCAGCGGGCGCCGACAGCGTGATGGATTTATCGACCGGCGACAATATCGACGCTTCGCGCAGAGCCATTATCGGTGCCAGCACGGTTATGGTGGGCACGGTGCCTATTTACCAGGCAACGGTGGAAACCATAAAAAAACGCGGCGCTGTTGTGGAAATGACGAAAGAAGATTTGTTTGAAGTTATCCGCCAGCAGGCGGCAGACGGTGCGGACTTTATGACGATACACTGCGGCATTAACAAAAACGTGCTTGACATGCTGACCGGCGAAGGGCGCGTGATGGACGTTGTAAGCCGCGGCGGCAGCTTTATTACCGGCTGGATGCTGCACAACGGCAAAGAAAACCCGCTGTACGAATACTATGACGAAATTTTGGACATCTGCGCCGAGTATGATGTTACCATTAGTTTGGGCGACGGTTTGCGCCCCGGCTGCCTGGCCGACGCAAGCGACCGCGCGCAATTGCAGGAGCTTTTGAACCTTGGCGAACTGACGCAGCGCGCATGGGCCAAAGGCGTGCAGGTAATGGTGGAAGGGCCGGGACACGTGCCTTACAACCAGATTGCCGCCAACATGCAGCTGCAGAAACGCGTCTGCCACGGTGCTCCTTTTTATGTGCTGGGGCCTCTCGTTACGGACGTTGCGCCGGGGTATGACCATATTCCCTCCGCTATCGGCGGCACGCTGGCAGCCATGAGCGGCGCGGACTTTTTGTGCTATGTAACGCCTGCCGAGCATTTGGGCCTGCCCGATATTAACGATGTGCGCGAAGGCGTAATTGCAGCGCGTATTGCAGGCCATGCGGCCGATGTTGCCAAAGGCTTGCCCAAAGCCGTAGAGTGGGATTTGGAAATGGCGAAAGCGCGCAAAAACCTGGACTGGAAAAAACAGATTGAACTTGCCATTGACCCGGTTAAAGCGCAGGCTTACCGCGATAAAAAGAACAAAGCCGACGACGAAGCCTGCTCAATGTGCGGCGATTACTGCGCCGTGAAAATTGTTGGCGAATACCTTGATAAATGCAAAGGATGCAGAAAATAATACGGCAAAAACCGTATTGTTGCAGGCCTGATCTATTTGCTTTTTAAATTAAGCCGTGCTATAATGAAAACACGAAATGGGATTGATGTTGACATTTTGGCACATCAAAAGAAAAACCCGGGAGCGGCAACTCCCGGTTTTTTTTATATAATTTTAAACTGTTTATTTTTTATAGGTTTCGTGCGGCTGCAATAAATCGTTATTGCTGAACGCAGTGACGGGCTTTAACGGCTGCGGTGCTTCGGTATCCGCCTTCAGATGTTTGCTGTACCAGCATATGTCCAGCCAGCGGCCGTGTTTAAACCCGGCAAGTTTATGCGTACCGGCATCCTCAAAGCCCATACGCTTATGAAAGTTTAAACTATTTTTGTTAATTGCCGTTATGCAGGCGTAGACGTTATAGTAACCCTGCTTTTCTAAAATATCAAGCAGCGCGGCATACAGGCATTCGCCGATATTTTGCCCGCAAAAGGCAGCGTCCACATAAACGGACAGGTCTACCGTGTAATCATACGCTACGCGCTCATTATAGGCGGAAGCGTAAGCGTAGCCGAGAACTTTGCCTTCGCGCTCGTACACAAGGTACGGGTAGCGGCTGCTGATAGCTTCAACACGTGCGGAAAAATCCTCCGGTGTCGGTACTTCGTATTCAAACGAGATAACGGTATCCGTAATATACGGCGCGTAAATTTCTAAAATGCGTGCGGCGTCCTGAGGGCGGACGAAACGGATTAAATCTTTCATTTCTGGTTCCTGTCTTTTAAAATGCGGCGCAGAATGGCAAACATAACTTCGGCAGCGTCATCCTGCATTTTAAAGGAAAGGCTCTGTCCGTCATTCTGATGCGCTTCGATAATATTGGTAGAAAGGTCGGCCGTTTTTAAATCGTCCAGACGGATTTGCTTGGCCAGTTTTTTGCTTAAATAAATAATGCGGCTGTTGGTTAAGAACAAATACCCGGCATCGATAATTACGGCAGTTTCTTCCATAACCTGAGGATGCTCGATATGTTCACCCTTAAAGGAGATGGTTTCGTCGATGCGCAGTTTGCGCGTCAGCTGGTAGTAGTTGTCCTCTTTGGCAACGGTTTTAACTTCGCACAAAGCGGCCTGCCCTGCGGCGTGGCAAATTTCGCCTTCTTCCAGCGGAAAGTCTACCTTAACATTGCCCAAAGGCGCGTTTTCGGCGTTCCACAAATAGCGGTATTTGGTTAAAGCGTTGTCGATATTGGCTTTAAATTCGTAGGGAATATCCAGTTTGGCGCACATATCGCGCAGCTGCTGCTCGTCCTCAGGCGTAAAGCGTTTGGCGTCGGCAATGCGGTCAAACTCGCTGTTAAAGTAATCGTTAAAAACCTGCTTGCGGAAGTCGAAGCCGTCTTCGTAATCATAGCCGAACAGCTCGTTAATGGCGGCGATGGTAAGGTTTTCTTCGCCGGTTACAAGTCCGCGGCAGCGCGAAAAATAGGCGGATTTTTTAGCGCCGTTATCGGCAAGGCGGCACAGGTTTTCGGGAATTTCCAAAATTTCCGCCATATGGGCGCGGTCATTTAAAATGGGGTCGTCCTTGCCCTGCGCGCTCGAAAAAGCGTTGTCGGCAACCTTGCGGTAAATGGCGCTGCGCTGGTCCATATTGGCGTCGATGAATTTGCAGCCCCACTTTTTAAAAATGGCGGCGGCTGCGTCCTTTGTCAGTTCCTGCGCGCTTTTGGCGTCTGTTAATATATTATTTATTTCGGCAAAGGCGTTCTGCTGAGGCTTGGAGCCAAACAGCCTGCCCATGAAGCCCTGTTCTTCCAGTTCCTGCTTTTTAAATCCTTTCACGGTCACACATCCTTATTAATGTAATAAATTAATTATACAATATCCGCGGTTATGCCGCAATAAGCGGTTTAAAACGCGGAGTTTACACAAATGTCACAACTAATATTTAGGATATGTTAAAATGTTAATATAGGATATTATCGTGCGGAGATGATATAGATGAATATTTTTGAGGACCGCGGCGGCGGCAAACTTCACTGGAAGCTTAATTTGTATGTTTTATGGGTGTGCGTGTTTTTTACCTGTGCAAGCTATACAATGTGCGTGCCGTTTTTGCCGGTATATCTTTTGCAGCATTTGGGCGTAGCCCAGGCTGATGTCAATTCGTGGACGGGCCTTATTTATTCCGTCACCTTTTTTACGGCGGCCATTATGGCGCCTTACTGGGGTGCCCATGCCGACCGTATCGGCCAGCGCCTGATGGCAATACGTGCGGGCTTCGGCCTTGCCGTAACCTATGCCTTGATGGGCATGTGCCAGAGCCCGGAACAGCTTTTTGGCGTGCGCCTTTTGGCAGGCCTTGTAAGCGGCTTTGTGCCGGCATCGCTGTCGCTGGTTTCTTCAACCCTGCCTGCCGTTAAAATGGGCTGGGGCATGGGGCTTATGCAGACGGCTGTTGCCTCCGGCAGTATTCTCGGGCCGATGCTCGGCGGTTATGTAAGCGCCTGGTTCGGCATGCGCATGTCGTTTTATATCGCGGCGGGGGCGCTGTTTATTGCAACCATTATGGTTATTGCCTTTGTGCGCGATGTAGAACACGAAAAAGGCGAAGGCAAAGTTATTCATATCTGGGCGGATTTAAAGGCATCACTGCAAAATAAAGGGCTGCTGTTTGTAATGAGCATGTTCTTTTTGGTGCAGGTATGCGTAATGATTGTGCAGCCGCTGATTACCATGTACGTATCGTACCTGTTGGGCGGCGTTGTTAACGACGATGTTGTTAAAACGGCCGGCATTATCTTCTCGCTGGCGGGCATTGCCGGTATTATCGCCGGGCCGTACTGGGGCAGCCGCGGGCAGAAGCGCGGTTATACCAAAACGCTGTTTATGGTGTTTATCTGCGCGGGCGCAATAAATATGTGCCAGTTCTTTGTGCACAACATCTGGCAGTATGCGGCGGTAACCTTTATTTACGGCCTGTTCCTCGCAGGGGCGGTGCCTAATATTAATGCCCGACTGGTTGAAGTTACCGACCCTTCCGTGCGCGGCAAGGCCTTTGGGCTTGTAACCAGCGCGCAGCAGTTCGGCGGCGTGGTTGGCCCGCTTTTGGGCGGCTTTTTGGGCGGCTTTTTGCCGACACGCCTGATACTTGTTTTAACGGGCGTAATTTTGGTATGCGCCGGTGTTTATACTTATTTAACCAAAGTGCGCGGCGTGCCGCAGAAGGCCTGAATGCAGGACTTTAGCAAATTTAAACATACAAACTGTTAAAAACTGAACAGTTTGTGAAAGCTTTAAAATTAAGGGGGCAAAACCCCTGATTTAGCTTGACAAATTTTGTATACAATATACAATAAAGCTGTAAGCAGCATAAAAGGGGGAATTTTACAATGCTTATTAAAAAATTTGAAGGCAATTCGCCGAAAATTGACCCGAAGGCTTTTGTAGCCGAAACCGCAGTAGTTATCGGCAAAGCAGAACTTAAAGAATACAGCAGCGTATGGTATAACGTAACCATCCGCGGCGATGTTAATGAAATTAAAGTTGGCAGATATACCAATGTTCAGGATAACAGCGTGCTGCACGTTTCCGACAGCCATGCCTGCATTCTGGGCGACTATGTAACCGTAGGCCACTGCGCGCTTCTTCACGCCTGCACGGTTGAAGACCATGTGCTTATCGGCATGCACTCCACCGTACTGGACGGCGCTGTTATCGGCAAAGGCTCCATTGTGGCAGCCGGTGCGGTTGTAACCAAAAACACCATCGTTCCGCCGTACTCCCTGGTAGCAGGCGTACCGGCCAAAGTTATTAAAAAACTGCCGGAAAACACCGACGCAACCCACGCACAGGCCGTTAAATACGAAAACCTGTGGACCCGCCGTTACAACGAACTTCCCGATGGCGGCGGCGAAGAATACCATGGCGAAAAAATTGTATAATTAATTTACAGCTTAAAAGGTGCGGTTTTTTGCCGTACCTTTTTTGTTTAACAAAGGCTGTTGTATACACTGCCTTTAAATTTACAAACCCTTGTAAATAGTGTATACTAATTATATATGCACTTTGCATATCCTCACATAATTCAGCAGTTATAACGATGAGAAAGAAGGGAACCACATGACAAAAATGAAAACCATGGACGGTAATACCGCTGCGGCTTATATATCCTATGCGTTTACCGACGTGGCAGCTATTTATCCCATTACACCGTCTTCGCCTATGGCAGAAGTTGTTGATGAATGGGCGGCCCAGGGCAAGAAAAACCTGTTCGGGCAGACTGTAAAGGTTCAGGAAATGCAGTCCGAGGCAGGCGCTTCCGGCGCTGTACACGGTTCTTTGCAGGGCGGTGCCCTTACTACCACTTATACAGCTTCTCAGGGCCTTCTTTTAATGATTCCTAATATGTATAAAATGGCCGGTGAACTTTTGCCGGCAGTGTTCCATGTATCCGCACGTGCGCTGGCAACCAGCAGCCTTTCCATTTTCGGCGACCATCAGGACGTTATGGCAGCACGCCAGACCGGTTTTGCCCTGCTTGCCGAAGGCAGCGTGCAGGAAGTTATGGACCTCGGCGGCGTGGCACATTTATCGGCAATTAAGGGCCGCGTGCCGTTTTTGAATTTCTTTGACGGTTTCCGTACCTCGCACGAAATTCAGAAAATTGAACTGATGGATTACGATAAACTGGCAGGCCTTCTGGATTGGGAAGCTTTGGCAGAGTTCCGCAAACGCGCACTGAACCCTGATAACCCTGTTATCCGCGGTACGGCACAGAACCCGGATATTTACTTCCAGACCCGCGAAGCAGTTAACAGCTATTACACCGCGCTGCCGGAAATTGTTGAAAACTACATGAACGAAATCAACAAAATTACCGGCCGCAACTATGGCCTGTTTAACTACTACGGCGCACCGGATGCCGAAAACATCATTATTGCCATGGGCAGCGCCTGCGAAACCATTCAGACCGTTGCCGAAAAACTGAACGCCGAAGGCAAAAAGGTTGGCTTACTCGCCGTTCACCTGTACCGTCCGTTCAGCGTTAAGCATTTTATGGCAGCAATTCCGGAAACCGTTAAACGCATTGCCGTGCTTGACCGCACCAAAGAGCCGGGCGCATTCGGCGAACCGCTGTATATGGATGTGCGCGGCGCGTTCTATGACGCAGGCCGCAATCCGCTGATTATCGGCGGCCGCTACGGCCTTGGCAGCAAGGATTTGACTCCGACCGACATTCTGGCCGTTTACGAAAACCTTGAAGCCGAAAACCCGAAAAACAACTTTACCATCAGCATTGTTGATGACGTTACCAATACTTCTCTGGCAGCCAGCCACGAAATTGACGTTACCGGCGAAGGCACCAAGAGCTGCAAGTTCTGGGGCCTCGGCAGCGACGGCACCGTTGGCGCCAACAAGAGCGCAATTAAAATTATCGGCGATTACACCGATATGTACGCTCAGGGCTATTTCTCATACGATTCCAAAAAATCCGGCGGCATTACCGTTCGCACCTGCGTTTCGGCAAAGAGCCCATCCGCGCCCCGTACCTTATCAACGCTGCGGATTTTGTAGCCGTACACAACCAGTCCTACGTTGATAAATACGACGTTACCGCAGGGCTGAAAAAAGGCGGCACCTTCCTTCTTAACTGCAACTGGAGCGCAGAAGAACTGGAAAAACATCTGCCCGGGCAGATTAAACGCTATATTGCCAAAAACGATATTAACTTCTATATTATTGACGCTGTAAAAATTGCACAGCAAATCGGCCTCGGCGGACGCATTAACATGATTATGCAGTCGGCGTTCTTTAAACTGGCCGACATTATTCCGCTGGAAGATGCTGTTAAATACCTGAAGGAAGCGGTTGAACACAGCTACGGCCTGAAGGGCAAAGACGTTGTTGACATGAACAACGCCGCTATCGACATGGGCGTTAACGCCGTTGTAAAAGTTGACGTTCCCGCAGCATGGGCTGACGCTGCCTATACCGAAGCAGCTGCAAAATCCGGCAATGATTTTATCGACAACATTCTTGTGCCGATGAACCGCATGGAAGGCGACAAACTGCCTGTAAGCGCGTTTAAAGACCACGAGGACGGCACTTTCCCGAGCGGCACCGCTGCTTACGAAAAACGCGGCATTGCCATCAACGTTCCGGAATGGCAGATGGAAAAATGCATCCAGTGCAACCAGTGCGCGTTTGTATGCCCGCACGCTGTTATCCGCCCTGTGCTGATGACCGAAGAAGAAGCTGCGAACGCTCCGGAAGGCATGCTCAGCAAGGACGCTATCGGCGCCAAAGGCCTGAAATTCCACATGGCAGTATCTCCTCTGGACTGCACCGGCTGCGGCAACTGTGCTCAGGTTTGCCCGGCTAAGGAAAAAGCCCTGGTAATGAAACCTTTGGAAACCCAGCTTGCCAAAACCGAAAACTGGGATTATGCAATGAAGAAGGTTGCTCCCAAACCGAACCCGATGAATAAAAACACCGTTAAAGGCGTGCAGTTTGAACAGCCGCTGTTTGAGTTCAGCGGTGCATGCGCAGGCTGCGGCGAAACCCCGTATGCCAAACTTGTTACCCAGCTTGTTGGCGACCGCATGATGATTGCCAACGCAACTGGCTGCTCCTCCATCTGGGGCGCAAGCGCACCTTCCATGCCGTACTGCAAAAATGCGGCAGGCCACGGCCCGAGCTGGGCAAACAGCCTGTTTGAAGATAACGCCGAATACGGCCTTGGCATGTACCTGGGCGTTAAACATACCCGCGAACGTGTTGCCGGCCGCGTAAAAGAAGCGCTGAACCTGCCTGTAAGCGAAGAACTGAAAGCAGCTATGCAGAACTGGCTTGACAATATGAACGTAAGCGACGGCACCCGCGAACGTGCCGAAGCGCTGAAAGCGGCACTGGCTGCGGAAAACAGCGATAACGCGCTCTTAAAAGAAATTGCAGGCCTTGGCCAGTACTTTGTAAAACGCAGCCACTGGATTTTCGGCGGCGACGGCTGGGCTTACGATATCGGCTACGGCGGACTTGACCATGTTCTTGCCAGCGGCGAAAACATTAACGTAATGGTATTTGATACCGAAGTATATTCCAACACCGGCGGCCAGTCCTCCAAGGCTACTCCGGCTGCGGCTATTGCCAAATTTGCGGCCAGCGGCAAACGCACCCGCAAAAAAGACCTCGGCATGATGGCCATGAGCTACGGCTATGTTTATGTAGCGCAAATCGCCATGGGCGCGGATAAGAACCAAACCCTTAAAGCCATTGCCGAAGCAGAGGCTTACGACGGCCCGTCCCTGATTATTGCTTATTCGCCGTGTATTAACCACGGTTTGAAGGCAGGCATGGGCAAGAGCCAGCTGGAAGCAAAACACGCTGTTGAATGCGGCTACTGGGCTAACTACCGTTATAATCCGGAACTGAAAGAACAGGGCAAGAATCCGTTCATTCTCGACAGCAAAGAACCTACCGGCGACTTCCGCGAATTCTTAATGGGCGAAGTACGTTACTCCGCACTCTTAAAACAATTCCCGGATCAGGCAGAAGCATTGTTTGAAAAAACAGAGCATGACGCCAAAGAACGCCTTGCAACCTATAAACGCCTTGCAGGCAAGGAATAAAAAGGCTGCAATTAAAAAACGCATAAACTAAAATAAAAAACGCCGTGCTTTACGCATGGCGTTTTTGTTTTGCGCGTTTGGGTTTTAGTTTTGGCTTTTAAGCGCTTCCTCCAGCGCAAGGGCAAGCTGGTCGGGGCAGCTGGTTGGCTTATTGCCGCACTTAATGCCTTTTAAGCGGCGGATAACTTCTTCTGCCGGCATACCGGCCACAAGCTGCGAAATGCCTGCGGTATTGCCGGGGCAGCCGTTAATAAACTGCGCGTGTTTTACAATGCCGTTTTCTACTTCCACGTCAATGGCTATGGAGCAGGTTCCGCGGGTTTTATATAACAAAATAAAGCCTCCTTTAAAATTACTGCAACACAATTATACAGCAATTTTGGCGCAGAGCAAAGAAACTGCACCGGCGTTTTTGCATAAAGTTCACTTTTGCGGGCAGGATTTTACAGGTAAAAATGGAAATAAGTATAATATGGATTAGTTTACGCTAAATGATGTGTTGAGTTAAAAGGAGTTTATATGATTATTGGTATCGGCTGCGATTTGGCAGAGGTAAGCCGCATAAAAAGGGCGCTGGGCATGAAGGGCTTTGCCGCGCGCGTGTTCACTCAGCGTGAGCAGGACTATTGCCAGGCACGCGGGGCGCAGGCGTATGCCAGCTTTGCCGCACGTTTTGCTGCCAAAGAAGCTTTTGTAAAAGCCATCGGCACGGGGCTGCGCGGCGGGCGGCTGACCGAAATTGAGGTTATAAACGACGCGCTTGGCAGGCCGCAGCTTGTTTTATACGGTTATTTTAAAGATTATGCCAAAGGGCTTGGCACAGAAAAAATACATTTAACATTAAGCCATACCAAAGAGCTGGCAATGGCGCAGGTAATTCTGGAGGGATAATAAATGAAACTTGTATATGCGCATGAAATGGGCGCGCTTGATAAAAAAGCGGCGGAGGAGTTTTATCTGCCGACGGCTGTTTTAATGGAAAACGCCGGGCGTGCGGCTGCAGAAACCGCGGCGGAACTTTTGGGCGGCGATGTATACGCCAAAAGCGTGGTTGTGTTTGCCGGTAAGGGCAACAACGGCGGCGATGGACTGGTGGCGGCACGCTGGCTCAGTGCCGGTGGAGCGCGCGTAAAAATCTTTCTGTCTTCGCCCGCGGTTGAGTTTACCGGCGCGGCAGGCGTGCAGCTGAAAATCTGCGCCAAAAGCGGCCTTGCCGTTACGGAGCTGAAAGAAGAATGTGACTGGAACGTGGCGGAAATTGCCGCCGCCCATGCGGATTTAATGATTGACGCGCTGCTTGGCACCGGTTTTAAGGGTGAGCTTGGTGGCAATTACAAGCGTGCCTGCCTTTTGATGAACGGTGCGCGTGCTGATGTGCTGGCGGTGGATATTCCGAGCGGGGCGCAGGCAGATACCGGCGAAGCGGACGAAAACGCAGTGCAGGCAGCGGAAACCGTAACCATGCAGCTGCCTAAGCCCGGGCTTTACTTATACCCGGCGGCGGAACTGGCTGGCAAGGTTGTTGTTGCGCCGATTGGCATGCCGGAGGCTTTAACGGAGCAGGCGGAAGGGCATAAATATCTTTTGGATTCGGAAATCGTGCGCGATTTTCTGCCCATCCGCAGCGGCAACTGCCATAAGGGCGAAGCTGGGCGCGTAATTGTGACGGCAGGTTCGCCGGGCTACACGGGTGCGGCGGCATTGTGCGCACAGGCTGCTGTTAAGGCAGGCGCTGGGCTGGTAAGCCTTTACACGCCGCTGTGCTCGCGCGAGGTACTGGCGGTTAAGCTTACGGAAGTAATGGTAAAAGGGCTTATCGAACGTATGCCGGGCGTGCTGGGCGGCGGCGCCGCTGCCGAAGTGCTGGACGCAGCATCAAAATCGGACATTTTGGCAATCGGCCCGGGGCTTGGCACCAGCGAAGCAACCGGCGAGGTAATTTTAAACATTCTGGAAAATTACGAAGGCACGGCGGTTATCGACGCCGACGCGCTGACGGCGTTAAGCCGCAAAGTTGAAATTCTGCCGCAGCTTAAATGCACCAAAATACTTACGCCGCACCCGGGAGAAATGGCGCGTTTGTGCGGTTTAAGTGCCGCCGAAGTTGATGTGCGCCGCATTGAACTTGCGGAAAAATACGCCGCAGAATGGAACTGCGTGCTGGTGCTGAAGGGCGCACCGACGGTTATCGGCTGCCCGGACGGCACGGTGTATGTTAACACCACGGGTACGCCAGCCATGGCAACGGGCGGCTGCGGCGATGTGCTTACGGGCATTATTGCCGGGCTGTGCGCACAGGGCATTGAAGCGGAAGCTGCCGCCGCGTGCGGTGTGTACCTGCACGGGCTGGCGGGCGAGCTTGCCGCAGACGG
>ENA-OPRX01001499-OPRX01001499.1-human-gut-metagenome-genome-assembly--contig:-NODE-1499-length-11297-cov-3.504270_pt1 | contig 11297 bp, 9 predicted proteins | sample MGYA00241450_ERZ501892 | MGnify/ENA primary metagenome ERZ501892 (study PRJEB25962, sample SAMEA2042223) | human gut metagenome | biome: human gut; feature: human-associated habitat; material: faeces...
GCTGCGGATATAGGCAAAGGGATTATAACGCATGGATTTCTTAAAATTTATCGTGTTCAGCACCTTTATCCGATACCCGCCGCGCTGTAAGAGCTTCCCACACTCGACTAAAACCGTACCTTTCGGGTCAGTTACAACGTAGCTTGAGTGCATTTGCATTAAGTTGGGCTTCACAAAAAATCTCGTCTTGCCGCTGCCGCTTCCCCCGATAACAAGGATATTTTTATTCCTTGCATACTTCGGCTGCTTCGGGCGGCTGTTCATGGTAAGCCGTTCCGTCTGTGTCAGAAGCACGTTATTTTGAAATACCGGGTCGGTATAGGGCTTTATATCTTCGGCGTTGCCCCAACGGGCTGAACCGTATTCGATACCTTTTCGGTATTTCTTCGCGTTCTTGCCTTTGAAGTACACCATAAGCCGGATAAGGACAGCCCCCACAATACCGATAAGCAAATCCATAGGGGCAAGGCTCGGAAGCGGGGTTGCAAAGGCAGCGGAAAAGCCGTCTGCAAGGGAAAGCACCTTGCCGGAAAGGTCAGCCCCCGGCGCAAGGCGTACCGCTTGTCCGATTTTGTCAAAGAGATAGACAAAGAGCAGATAGGGGGCATTTAGGATAAGCAGCTTTTTAAGTTCCGGCTTCATAGCGATACCTCCCTGTCCTTTTTCTTCACTTTGTCCTTCTGTGCGTTCAGAGCTGCCGCCTTGTCTTTCAGAGTGGAAAGCAGCTTGCGGATAGAGGGCTTTTTATCCCTGCCTAATTTCTTTGCGGTAAATTCCCGGAACGCTTCGGTCATAACGTCAATATCCTTGCCCTTAAAAGACACAAGATAGGTCGGCGGCTTGCCGTTCTCAATCTTCTTGACGTTGTAATCAAGCCCGCTTTTCCTTGCGATAGGGTCAAAGGCTTTGATATTTTGGTCGGTAATCTCAATGTTGGAAACCTTTTCTCCCTGCTTCATAAGCTGCCGCATAGTGATTTTCCCATGCGGGGCTTTGGTTAGCTGCCCTTTGCCTTTGGCAAGCAGGGCTTTCATAGCCTTTTGCAGCACTTCGGCGGTCAGCTTAGATGTTTTGATTGCTAAAGACACGACTTTTTCATTGACTTCATCTTGCATGAAATCCCTCCTTTCATAGTTTGGTTAGGGTGGTGTGCCGCTTCGGGGCATAAAAATAAGGCGTACATTTTTCATGCCGCCTTTAGATACGCACCCGCAGCCCGTTCAAATCCGAAGCCCTCACACCGACAAGATACCAGTTGTCCCCGTACTCCATGCGGGTCGGCTTCCATTTGCCGCGTACAAACACTTCAAGGCAATCCCCACAATGCAATCCTCCGTAGTAGTCGTTAAGGTCAAAGCGAATGTCGTAACGGTCTGCCGTTTCATCAAAAATCAAAGCTCCTGTTTTCTGTGTCATATTAAAATCCTCCTGTTTTTTAATAGCCGCCGTACATATCGTGGTTGACAAGGGCGGTGTAATAGCTGTCAATGGTGTTGGGCGCGTTGAAAAGTACCGCTTTCAGATATTGCTTGATGTTACGGATTTTCGTGGTGTTCTCTTTCATGCAGTCAAAGACAAATTCAATGTGGCTGCTGTTCAGCTTCATAAACTTTGCTTTGACAAGCTCTGCCGGATAATCGTCCCCGGCGATACGAATTGTCTTTCGTTTGGTGCAGACAGTTTCAAGGATAAGGGACACAATCTCGTCCAAGCGTTCCCTGTCAATGTTGGTATGCTTGATAAAATGCTCATACTCGATATTGTCCTTGATGATTTCCTCATACACGCTGTATGCGTCTGCCGCTTCCGTTCCTTTCCGTTCCGGCTCTGCCGTTTCTTCCCTCAAAGGAGAGGGGTTAGGGGAAAGGATAGGAATGGAATGGTTACTTGATAAATCCGTATTTGATTTTTCTTTTTTTGGTAAGTTAGTTCTTGATATATCTTTATTTAATTGCATTGGATTTTCCAATGTCGGGTTTCCCGGTGTCGGATTATCCGATGTTGGATTTTCCAACACCGGGTTTTCCAATGCCGGATTATCCAACACCGGCTGCTCGTAAATGGTATAGACCATATCGGCCATTTTGCCCTTTGCGTCACGGCCCTGCTCCCGCCTGATATATCCGGCCCGTTCCAGCTCCCACACCGCCGTCCTGATAGCGTCGATGCTTTCCCGGTTGATAAGGGACAGGCCCTTTAGGGTGTAGTCCCAATCCTCCGGCAAGGACAGCATGAGGGACAGCAGCCCCTTCGCTTTCAGGGACAGCGACCTGTCCCGCAGGTGGTAGTTGGACATGACCGTGTAATCTCTGGTCTTTTCGATACGGAATACAGCCATCTTCGCACCTCCTTCCTGTGAAAATAAAAAGTGTTGATTTTGAGCGGTTTACCCGTCTGTATGCCTCCATAGCCTCCCGCATGGGAAAACATCCACGCCCTGTTCAGAACGCAAGCCACAGAGGGAAAAACAGAAGATATCCCACTGATTTTGATACAGTTTTCAGTCGGCTACCTCTCACGGTCTTTATGGTCATAGTGGAGATCGCCGGAAAGCACCTTCGCATGGTTACGGATTTTGATGTGCCCCTTTTCCTGATTTTCCAAAGCCTTGCTGTATCCGGCGTCGGTCAGGAACAGGCGCATTTTCTCACCCTTCCAGCCAACAGGCGAGTCATGGGTAAGAACATCAAAGACGATCATGTGTCTGGTTGCCGGGTCGAAACGCTCCAAAGCCATAATGTCATGGCCGGATAACTTCTGCGCCCCGGATTGCTGTCTGGCCTCTGCCAGCATTTCCCCGATGGTGCGGGCTTTCTCCGGCAGACGGTATTCGGCCTGCACCTTGCGGATCAAATCCATGCACTCCTGATCCGACAGTGGGCGGAGCTTGTCCAGAAGGCCTTCCGCCGTTTCTTTCGTTGCCGGGTTCGGCGCATAGCGCCATGTCATGTAAATCTCATTCAGGGCAGCGTTCTGATTGGTACTTTCAATCTGAAACACCATCCTCATTTCTGCTTCTGTCAGTTTCATTGCCAGCCTCCTTCAAAAATGGGTATAAAAAAACGCCATAGGTTTTTTGAGCCTACGGCGTTTCTTGCGATATTCACAATTCTAAACTTTCCAGCCACTCGTCAAAAGATTTCTTGGAAACGCGGATCGCATTGCCTATGCGGACGATCCTGAACTCCTCCTGCTTGACGAGCTGATATGCGGTTGTGCGACCGATGTTGAGCATGGCCGCAATCTGTTCCACGGTATATGTGCGCGGTTCCGGCAGTGACTTTTTCTCTTTCTTGTCCATAGTAACCTCCATGTATTTGCCTTGTCATTTTGACTAAGGGAGTGGAGAATGGCAGTAGCAATCGGCTTTGGCTGGGTGTCCTCTTGCTAAGAATTTGCTAATAGGACCACCCAACGGACACATAAAACTGCGTCAGAATAGGTGTTTTGCACCATAAAGTTCGTTTACTACAAGTCATTCTGCGTAAGGGATGATATTGGAAGTTACATCCGAACCGTGTATCACATGGTAAGCCATACTCCTAAGCGAAAGGCCATGGGTTCGAATCCCGTCGGGGACGCCATTAAGTGCAGATCTTTTCAAAAGGTCTGCATTTTTTTATGCAGCATTAAACAAAGCGGTCTGATGAAATCGCCTCATCAGACCGCTCTATTTTTAGTCGTATTTTTTCAGAACGCTTACCGCTCCGATAACTATTTCGGAAGCCTTTTCAAGGTTCTTGACTATCTTTTCGGCATCGCTGCTGGTGCGTGCCATTTCCATAGCCTGATTAACAGTCTCCCTGCCCACATCTACCTGAGTGCGGTAAATGTCGTCCAGCTGGGACATGGCAAACTTTTCAAGATTACTGTAGCAGTCCTTCAAATCCTTGATGGTGTTGTTTCTGATATCATCGTAATTTTCCAGAGCGGAATCAATGATCTCGGACTGGCGCTTCTTTTTAAGGATATTCCTGAAAAAGGGCATTGTGGTGGAGGGGAAGCCCATCTCACGGTCAGCACCCTGAGAAGCCGCAGCCTTTACCTTGTCCGCAACGAAAGTGTTTACGTTTACTGTCTCGCTGCACGATATCCTTGCGCCTGCAAGGTTTGCTATGCCAAGCTTTCTCGAAAGCTCAGCCGCCATATCGTCAATGATGTCGTTAAGGCGTGACTGATGGATCTCCAGGCACTTTCTGTAAGCCTCACCCACCTTATCCATAAGGTAGGAGTAGAAATGTCTCTCCACGTCCTCGTCGTTGGCAGTGGTACGGCAGGCAAGAATATCCTCTCTGAGCTTTGTGAAGAACTCGTACATCCAGTGCTCCGCTTCCTGCATCATCTCGGTGATGGAAAGGATTATCTTAGGTTTCTGGCTTTCCAGAGCAGCGGCAAGTGTGGTGCACTCGTGCTCAAAGTCAACGGAAAGCTCATCAAGCTTCTGCCTGTCCATCTTGACCATGTCGCTTATCATGTTGAGACGGTTAAGGGTGTCGGAAAGCATGAGCCTAAGCATGGAGAATACACGCTGGGTGCGGATAGTGTCCTTCTGAACAATTATCTCACGGGAAAGAGCCAGCTCAAATTTAAGAAACTGATTTTCGTAATAATCCTGAAAGCCCTTGATGTCGGGGCGGATAAGACCAATCTTTCTGCGGTACTCGTCGATGCCGCTTATGCCGTAAACCTCGGCGTAAGGGATTATCTGGGAGCACTTTTCGCTGATTCGGTCGATTATCTTCTCGATATCCTCCATGGAGTTCATGGCGTCTATCATATTTACCAGCACGAATACCTTGCTGAAATTCTGAGGAACGATGTGGCTTGCAATGAAATACTGCTCCGACTCGGAAAATGGAGACAGTGCGGAAGCCACGTAAATAACAGCGTCCGCCTTGATAAGGAAGTCCTTCACCTGATTGTCAAGGTCGTCAAGATCGCTGAGACCCGGGGTATCGACTATCTGTATCTCCTTGAGGATAGGTGCATCGCTGCGCACATCAAGATAATCCAGCTCGCCGGGGAAGAAATCCAGCAGACCCGAAAGCCTGTCACGGCTCAGGTCGTCCTGGGTAAGGGTAACACGCTTGCCGTTTTTGAGCACAGCCTCCACCGAAGGGCGCTCACCGTATGAAATGCAGTTGATGGTAAAGGTCTCGGGAGCAACGTTTACAGGAGCAATGGAGCGGCCCAGTATGGCATTGATAATGGTGCTCTTTCCACGCTTGAAGTCGCCGATGACCATCAGCGAAAACGGCTGATCCATCTTCTGACCGATGACAGAGTCCCACTTTGACATTCTTTCCACAGCCTCGTCACCGAGAATGGCGGAAAGCTCGGGGTCCTTCACCAGCCTTGAAAGCTCACTGCGAACATACGCAATATCCGCAGCGGCATTGTCGTAATTTTTTTCCATCGTTATCCGTCGTCCTCCTTTACGCAGAATGGCTGCTGCCTGCGTCGGCTATGATGTCGCAGCGAATTTCAAGGGACTGCTTGTTTCCGACGTGTGTCATAGGCGCAGAAAGGTCAGGCCGCCAGATGTACAGTATCTCGCATCCGATAAATTCCATTCCCGCAATTATCCTGCGCTCGTCGTGAGAGCATTCGCTGCCCATTTTAAGGCTGCGGACAGGTGTTACGTGGAATGTCTCATATCTTTTAAGAATGCCGTCAATATCAATGCCCGTGTTTACAGCTCCGAAGGAATCGGGAATGCCCCTTCGCCTTACGGAAGCATATACCTGCGGGAACTTGCTTGGGTCATCAAGGCAGATTATGCCCGCACGGTCGGCGGTGATATCGCCCAGGATCAGCCATTTGTTAAGGCTGTAGTTCAGCTCTCTAACATTGCTCTTCACATTATCGGCAGGGTTTTCGGAAACATCTCCCCTGCTGATGCCGGGATATGTGAAAGCGTAGTTGAATGCGGAGTGCCTGTTCTGGAGCCTTCCGCACTCGCAGCCGATAAGATAGCAAAGCTCATCATAGGAGCAGTTGTCGGCAATATCGCTTGTCATGACGATGCACGGCTCTATGCCGTCACCTGCCATGGACATTATCTCGGGAACGTCGCCCGCCTTGCGGACAAGCACAACGGGCAGGCTTATCTGAAGCCTCTCGCTGCATTTTTTTGCAGCCTCATACGCCTTGGCATGCTGCATGGAGCCTGCGCTGTCGCTGCTCTGGAAATATCTCTTGAAGCGGTTGGGGATATCGCTGCTGATGATAGCCTTGTAAAGGCGTGACCAGCCCGAAAAGCCACCTATCTTCTGCCTCATGGCAAAATCCGCATCAAAGGCATAATCAAGAGTTCCGCCGACAACGTGTTCCTGATAGGAACGTGTTCTTGCGACCAGATAATCGCAGAACGATGTGTTTATATCCATAAGAGGATTGTATGAATCCGTCATCAGTAAACCTCCGAATTACTCATAATCGTCCGACAGTATCTCGGTAAGACTCTTGTGGAGGTTATAGGTTTCCGCAAGCATACCGCCAACATTTTCGGCGATACTCTGGAGCCTGATCTTTTCATTGTCGGACATAGTTTTCTTCTGCTGCTTGACTTCATTGAGGTTGTCGAGGGTCTTCTGGGTATCCTTCAGGATTATCTCAGTCTCCTGCTCGATCTGGTTTTTAAGTCCCGCAAAAGAGTTATATACCTGCTGACGCACAGATTCTGTGAAGTCGGAATTGATACGCATTTCATGGAACTGCTTCTTTACATTTGCCTTAACATTTACCTTGAACTTATCGATACGTTCCTGAACCAGCAGCTTATCAACGGCAAACTTGCCCGTAAATGTGCCTGCAAAGCCCGCAAACGCAAGTATGCACAGACCCGCAGGGGTAAGGAATGCGCCGCCCACAACGGTAGTTACCAGCAGGAAAGAGGTAGCGAGCCATGTGGTAAGACCTGTAAGTCCGCCAAGCAATGCGCCCTTGATGCCTGCCTCTCTGAATCCGATGAACAGACCGCCGATGCCGCCTGTGCCGATAACGGAGCCGATGATGCTGTCAACAGCGCCGCCGTTCCTGTTGTGCTTAGCCTGAACGGAGAACATTTCCTGGATACGGTTCAAGGACTCGAAGAATTCGTCCTGGAAAGACTGGAGACGTACAGCTTCTTCCGACAGACCAACATTGATATCGTTCTGGATCTGCTCGCAGATGAGCTGTGCCTTGTTCTCGATATTTTCCTTTATCTTCTGTGTAAGCTTTTCATAAACAAGCTTGAGCTTTTCACGCTTGAGGTCGTCACCGCACATCTGATAGTCGTCGATGACCTGCATAGCAGTCTCCTCTATCTTGACCCAATATTCGTCAAGGATAGGCTGCAGCTGCTCGAATACCTTGTTGGCAGCGTTGTTGATGCGTACAAATTCCTCACGCTTCTTGGTACGTATCTCCTCGATCTCTTCAATGGCAAGCTGATACTTCTCCATGAATTCGTCGGTCTCCATAACAAGAGCGTTTTCGTGGATAACTATAGAATTGATGATCTCAGAGCCTGAGCTGATTATCTTATTTGCAAGTATCTGGAGAGTAATTGAACCTCTCTCCTTGGTGAGCATGGTCTCAAGAACGCTTTCAAACTTGGGGAAGTTACTTTCTGCCAGCATAGCATCATCGTGAGCTTCCTTTGCCATGAGAGCCTTCTTTGCGTAAACGCCGATTACCTTGGGCTTTCCTATCTTGCGCTTGTAAACGGCAAATTCTTTGGAATTTTCGCCCATGACCTTCTTTGCCTTATCCATTACATAGCTGCAGATACGCTTCTCGACAGTCTCAACTATTCTGTCCTCGTCCTCCTTGGAGAAGGTCCCGAAGCAGTTGACCGCAAAGATGATCCTTCCCAGATCGCTTGTGAGCATCTTATTTTCAAGGAACTCCTTTTCAAACTGGGAGAAAGGAGAGTTTGCGCTGATAACGAAAACCGCAGCGTCGATCTCGGGCAGGATAGACATGGTAACATTGGTCATCTGCTCATCATCGTTAAGACCCGGAGTGTCTATAATATCAACGTGGTTCTTGCAGAAATCGGTGTCGTAATAAACAGTGGCTTCCTTGACAGTCTCAGCCTTCTTTTCGGATTCAAAGGAAAGCTTTGTAACATAGTCAGCCAGATGGTTGATATCTACCTTTTCGGAAGAGCCGTCCTTGTATTCCACCACAACATAAGGGTCCTTGCTGTATGTAACTCTGTTGAGAGTGGCAGTTGCGGGAAGGACATCGGCAGGAAGCACCTCCTGACCGAGAATAGCGTTGATGAGCGTACTTTTTCCACGCTTGAACTCACCTACGATAGCGACCTCGAAATGCTCGCCCGCATTCTTGGCAATAACGTCGCCGATAGACTTTGCCGTATTATCGAGCTGGAGAGAGGAAGCATATTCCCTGAGCTGCTCCAACGAGTCGATCAGTTCATTTACGGTGTCACGGAAAGAGGCGTAGCTTCCGAAATCATAAGTCTGTTGTTCCATTATAAACCTCCTGTAGAAAATTCTGCAAACGGCAAAACGCCGCAGGCAGTGGATTTATCAGATGTCAAACACAGAAAGCCGCATAGACTTTCTGCACCAATCACGCAAAATCGCAAGGGGCAAATGGGCACAAAAAGTCCGCATATTTACCCCATAATATATAATATTATATCATATTTTTCTTAATAAAGTCAATGAGAGACAAGCTGTAAATCACACAAATTAAGGAAGCATTTTTGGGCATACCGAACAAATTCACGCATATTTTACCCCGCTGCCTTTAAAAAGGTTACAAATTTATTAAAAAAAGAAGCCCGCCTGACATGACGAGCTTCTTCATATTTCATATTAAGATGTTTAAATAGTTAGGCGGACTCACTCCTTGCGTTTTAAAGCATTCCACTCATTCGGCTGTGAAGTAAAATCATTGCTTCGATCACACCTTTATATAACTGCAATTCATAGAACCTAATCTATATTAAGCATTCATCATGCGGAAATTATCAAAGTGATTTTCGCATTCAAGGCACATCTTATGCCATTGGAAACAACTCCGTTTTTAAGATTCCGGTAAGACCGGTGATAGAACTTGAGGCATTGAATGTTATGCCATGGGACTCACTCCTGTTTCTTTAAAATTCAAGCATAAAAGCCTGTCCTATCATCATATGAGATCATCCTTTCGGGATGTAAATTTCGTGATTTAAAGTGTGCCGTGCTTTTCAGCTGTCGGCGGAGACTAAATAGTCAGATCGTAAAAACCTCTTGTAATCATAGCTTAATCACCCTTTCGGTAAGATTTCAGCCTGCCGCTGCATTTCTGCACTGTTGCGGCGAATTTAACAAATACAGAGAATATGGAACCTCTTTTTCATAACATCACCAGACCCTTTCCTTGGGGATATCCTGCCGCTGCCTTTCAGCATTCATGCGGTAAAGTTACTTCTGTGTCGGACTCACTCCCTTGCGTTATCGTTCAAATATTCAGATCATAAAATCCTCTTGTGATCATAGCTTAATCACCCTTTCGGTAAGATAAGCCTGCCGCCGCCTTTCAGCACCGATGCGGCACATTTAGTGAATACAGAGAATGTGATAACCTCTCGTCATAATATCAAACCCTTTCATCGGGATATCCTGCCGCTGCTTTTCAGCATTTATGCGGTAATGTTATCGGTATTTCGGACTCACTCCTTGCTTTATGATTTAAATATTCAAATCGTGAAATTTCCTTCCGAACATATTTACCAGATCCTTTCCGATATCCTGTCCTGCCGCCGCTTTTCAGCGATAATGCGGTAAACTCAACAGCCTGTCGGACTCACTCCCTTTCGCTTAAAATTCAAGTATGAACCTCATTTTCATAGGAATCATCCTTTCGGACTTATTGTCACAGCCGATCGGGGGAATAGCGTCCCGACACAGCGGACTGTATATCATCTTAACTGCCCTGCTTTAATGTCATTTCATCCGGATATAAATATAACCCTCTCCATCGGACTTATCCCTTTCATCATTTTCTGACGAGATGTTCTTTGGAAGAAGGTATAAAAATACCGCCCACACATTCGTGCTGCGGCTCTTGTTAAATCTGCTTTTTTACTGAACTAATCGTTCTGTGGATCCGAAGTGGTCAGTTATCAAACTGAACTTCCTTTAAACTTCGCTGACGATCATTAAAGCAATTCTGCAAAAAACGAGCCGCTGCGGAACATCCCGCTATTAAACTGCTGCTCACTAACGTCTGCCATCGGACTCGCCTTCCTTTCCAAACTAATTGCAGATCGCTTTCACTCCGAAAGTCTGCTGTTCTGTGAAGAGGAAACCCATCGGAATCTTCCGAACCTCTTGGTTCTCTGTTTCCTTATCTTGGTCATTTCCCTTTCCTTGATACTAATATACCACACCCATTAGTAAAAGTCAATAGTTTTGAGCATAAAATACTGCATATCTTTTGTGCATTATTTTTATTCACTTTCAATATTGACTTTTTATATAAAATGTAGTAAAATAAAAATGTTGGGTCGCTTCTCATCGGAATAATCTGTGAAAAGCGGCATACTATTATATTAAAATACAGGAGGTAACGAGAATGGCTGATTACGATATGGGCGCTGATCTTTTCACTCTCACCGATGAAGAGGGCGTTGAGCAGACCTTTGAACTTATGGATACCTATGAAGATAAGGACGGCAATGTTTATTACGCACTTGTTCCTTATTATGAGAACCCCGAGGAAATGGTCGAAGCCGATACTGAGCTGGTTATCCTCAAGAGCGAGGACGACGGCGACGAAGAAACTCTTGCCTCCATCGACGATGATGACGAGTACGAGAGAATCGGCAAGATCTTCATGGACAGACTTTCCGAGATGTTCGACGACGAAGCGGAATAATTTTCCGTACTTTTGGCATCACCACGGAACTTATGCAAATTTACAAAATTTATCCGTCAAAATTGACAGATATTTATATTGATTTTTGCTCCGTTCTGTGATATACTACACTTAAAGAAAAACTTCTGCCTTGACCGATAAAGTGTGGTTTTATAATCCAACACTTTTATTTAGGGATTCAGTCTCCTTTGACGGATTGCAGACCTCCCGCCGCATTAGATGTGCGGAATTACGGACGCAGGGAGCGTGAAATCAAAGGGCTGTTGCCCACCTGCCTTTGTGCGGGTTTTATTCGCCACATGGCGGCAAGGCGGTGTTTTCTAAAAAAAGCTCAGTGCCTGCGGTTCTCCGTAGGCACTTTTTTTTGCCGCATAAGCTATAAAAGCAGGTATCCCAGCGCAGCCAGCAGTGGCAGG
>ENA-OPRX01001502-OPRX01001502.1-human-gut-metagenome-genome-assembly--contig:-NODE-1502-length-11284-cov-3.072402_pt1 | contig 11284 bp, 9 predicted proteins | sample MGYA00241450_ERZ501892 | MGnify/ENA primary metagenome ERZ501892 (study PRJEB25962, sample SAMEA2042223) | human gut metagenome | biome: human gut; feature: human-associated habitat; material: faeces...
ACAGGGCTTCTGTATTGGTATGAAAGCGGTTTTGGAAGTGATGAAAGAGTGATGCTTTGGGGATTGTCGCTTTTTTTGTATCTGATAAGCAGCAGAACAAATGTTAACACCTGAATCGCAGATGACAAATAAAGCAATATTGACGATAACAATATAAGAAAATCAACAAGTGCTATTGTAGATTCAGTCTCCAGTATTTGACCATTTTTGACAGAGACAGTTACATAAAATATTGCAAATTGGATAGAAGACCTCAGAAGTGGGTGTTTCTGAGCATTTTTTATCTCTGCATTAAACTTTATGATGTTTAATGCTATTATAATGACAAATGAGATAAGAAAAGGTATATTGCCTATTGTTAAACTGATGTACATAGATGATACCCCTTTTGTGTTAAAATGTTAAAATTATCTCTATAAACAATTACAGCACATTATATCATAATACATAATAACTGTCAATATTGATGTCAAACAAATGTAATATGTTTGCTTTCTGACAATTTGTTGTATATAGCATAAAGGTCGTTTGTGATTGACATGCCCCTCAAATTATGCTACAATAAAACAAATCACACTTGGGGGAAATAAAATGAACGCTAAAACTATGTTTGGTATCCTTACATCGCTTGTCATGCTGGCAGGGACAGCCTGCGGAGCTGCTGACGGAACATCTGCTGAGGCTGACACCTCCGTGCAGGAGGACACCCTTTCCGCAAAGACCTTCACCGCAGACAGCTCCAATGTAAAGCTTCTGGGAAGGGATTACCTTGCCGATGACGGCACTCTCTGGGTAGTCCATTCCGCTTCAGGCGTGGAGTTCAGCTTTATGGGAACAAAGGCTTCCGTTACCATTGTGGGCGACAGCGGTGCGGGTACTGCTCAGAACAGCGGAAATGAAGCACGATTTGCAGTTTATGTAAACGGCAAGCTTACCATGGACGAGCTTGTTACCGAGCCTGAAAAGACCTACGAGATTTTCTCGTCAGATGCCGAGGCGGAGACGGTTGTCCGTATCATCAAGCTTTCCGAGTCCGCAAACAGCACCTTCGGCATAAAGAGCATTGACGCTGAATGCACAGGCGGCATACAGCCCACCGCTCCAAAGGACCTGAAGATCGAATTTATCGGCGACTCCATCACCTGCGGCTATGGCGTTGATGATGAGGTAAAGGAGCATCACTTCTCCACCGCTACCGAAAATGCCACAAAGACCTATGCTTTCAAAACAGCCGAAAATCTTGATGCTGACTGGAGCTTTGTTTCATTCAGCGGTCACGGAATAATCTCGGGCTACACCGATAACGGTCAGAAGCAGACCCAGCAGACCGTTCCGCCTTACTATGCAAAGCTTGGCAGGTCATACGGAAGCAAGAGCGGCGATTTCCTTGTTCAGGACAAGGACTGGGATTTCAACAGCTTCGTTCCCGATGTTATCGTTATAAACCTTGGCACAAACGATGACTCCTACTGCAAGGGCGACGATGAAAAGGCTATGGAATATGCGGAAGCATATGAACAGTTCATTGAAGAAGTCCGTTCTCACAACAGCGATGCACAGATAATCTGCACCCTTGGCATTATGGGCGACAGGCTTTATCCGTTCATCGAGTATGCCGTAAGCGAATACACCGAGAAAACAGGCGATACTAAGGTGAGCGCAATGAAGTTTGATGTCCAGAACCAGGCTGACGGCTATGCCGCTGACTGGCACCCCACCGAGGCTACTCACGAAAAGGCAGCTCAGAAGCTGACCGATGAGATAAAGTCTATACTTGGGCTTTCATAATTATCAAAACATAAATAAAGGCTGAATATCATGCAACTTTAGAGTGCATGATATTCAGCCTTTTGTGTTAGTGTCTCAATGAGGCGATTTCCTGATCCAAATGCAAACAGCATCAAAGCATATTTTTCCTGCTTTGATGCTGAATTTTTATCCCTTTACCGCCCCTGCGATAACACCCTCGATGATGTACCGCTGGCAGAAAAGGTAAAACACTATTATTGGTATAATGGCAAGCACAAGCATTGCCATAAATCCGCCCCAGTTGACCGAGCCGTATGCGCCCTGCATTGCTATCTGTATTGCTACAGGCAGGGTCTTGTATCTGCTGCCGAGTATCAGGTAGGGGAGCAGATAATCGTTCCATATCCACATGGCGTTCAGAATGGCAACGGTTATGGCTGTGGGCTTGAGGATAGGGAAAACTATCCTGAAAAATGTCTGAACCGGGGTGCAGCCGTCTATCTCGGCGGCCTCCTCCAGCTCATAGGGTATGCTTTTCACGAAGCCCGAAAGCATAAACACCGACAGCCCCGAACCGAAGCCCAGATACGCTATAATTATTCCCAAAGGATTATTGAAGTGTATTTTCGTCACAACGTAGGTCATGGTGTACATTACCATCTGGAACGGTACTATCATTGAAAAGATGAACAGGCTGCTTATTATCCTGCTGACCTTTGAGCGCTCCCGCTCCAGATACCATGCGGTCATGGAGGTGAAAAACACGATTGCAGCCACGCTCAGGACTGTGATGAACACCGAGCGGCCGAATGAACCGATTATGCCTGCGCTTTGTATGCCTGTGCGGTAGTTTTCAAGCCCTGCAAAGGTGTCGGCAGTAGGGAAGCTGAAGGGGCTTCCCATGATGCTGAATTTGGTCTTGAACGAATTTAGAAACACCACAAAGATAGGGAACAGGAAAACTGCGGAAAGAAATATCAGCAGAATGAACGTTCCCACCCTGCTCTTTTTCATGACTGCACCTCCCTTCGGCTTGTGATCTTAAGCTGCACAAAGGCGATAACGGCTGTGATAGCAAAGAAAATGACCGCCTTTGCCTGACCTGCGCCCTGCCAGCCCGTTCTGCCGTAAAATGTGTTGTAGATATCCAGCGCCAGCATTGCCGTTTCACGTCCGGGAGCGCCTGCGGTGAGGGCAAGGTTCTGGTCAAAAAGCTTGAAGGAGTTTGTCAGCGTGAGGAATGTGCATATGGTCACAGAGGGCATCACCATGGGAATGGTTATTTTCCGCAGTATCTGCCCGTGGGAAGCGCCGTCAATTTCAGCTGCTTCGTTCAGGTCACGGGGGATATTCTGCAGTCCTGCGATATAAATGACCATCATATAGCCGATAAGCTGCCAGTTCGTGAGTATAACCAGTCCCCAGAAGCCGTATTCGGCTTTGAATGTGATATCCACGCCGAATATTGCCAGCACGCCGTTTATGATAAGGTTCCAGATATATCCCAGCACTATGCCGCCGATGAGGTTCGGCATAAAAAATATTGTTCGGAAAATGTTTGTGCCTTTTATGCCCTTGGTCAGCAGCAGAGCCAGCAGGAACGCAAAGAAATTTACGGTTATGACCGATACGACGGTGAACTTTACCGTGAACCACAGTGCGTTTGTGAAATCGCTGTTGGAAAATGCCCGCCTGTAGTTGTCAAGTCCGCTCCATTTTGCGTTGCTCACCGTGGTAAATTTGCAGAAAGACAGCCATATTCCCATGATAAAGGGGATAATGAACGCCATTACAAACGCCGCAAAGGTCGGCAGGACGAACAGGGGAAAATATCTCGGAAGATTTTTCTTCATTGCAAAATCTCCTTTCGGTAATGTCGATAAGTGTCAGCTCAGTGCCGAGCTTTCATTTTCCCACGAGGTTATCACAGTCTCACGGACATATTCCCAGTCCCTGCTTCCCTGAGCATACTGGAGAAGCGCAGAACCGAATTCGTCCTTGAAGGTCTGGCTGGGGAACACGGTGAAGCTCCAGGGAATGCTGCGGATATTTTCCTTGTCCATCCACCTGAGCACCTCACGGCTGAGAGGGTCGGCAGGCTTTTCATCATCGGTGAATGTGTCAAAGGGAGCGATAAAGCCAAGCTTATTTACTGCAAAATCCTTGCCTGTTTTGCTGGAATAGAGCCAGAAAAGGAAGTCCTTTGCCGCCTGCTGCTCCTCAGGCTTGGCAGTGGAATTGATGCAGAGGTAATTTTCGGTGCCGATGCAAAGTCCCTGCTCTTCCTCGCCCTCGATGCCTGTATAGATAGGCAGCATTTTGATGTTATCCTCCGAAACAACGTTGCCCTGAATGCCGCTTATCTGCGACCATGCCCAACTGCCGTTCTGCACCATTGCGCACTGACCAAGGGCAAATTCTGCCATGGATTCGTCGGTTATCTTTGAGCCGAGCATTTTTCTGTCCACGGTTGAGTTGTTGATATAAAGGTCAAAGATGTTTCTGAAATTATCGCTGTAGTCGAAGTTTATCTTGCCTATCCCGCTGCCTGTCAGGTCGATGTCGTTTTTCTCAAACTCATAGGCAATGGGTACATTTGCCAGATGAGTTGTCCAGCGCCAGTCATCGCCCGATTTAAGAGATGTTGCCGCAAACACGCCCTTTATTCCCAGAGCATCGGCATTTGCCTGCATATCCTCCACCAGCGCTTTGAGCTTATCAAAGGAGTTTACTTCGTCCATGGAAACAAAGTCGGTGGTTCGGCTGTCAAGGGCAAAATATCGTTCAATTATCTCGTCATTGTAGATTATGCCGTAACCCTCCACGGTGTAGGGGATACCGTATGCCATGCCGTTGGTTGAAACGGCTGCGGTCTTATCGGTAAGGTGCTTGTAGATGTCGCTGTCGGTCAGGTCAAGGCAGTAGTCACGCCAGTTTGCGTATCCTCTGGGGCCGTTTATCTGGAATATGGTGGGTGCTTCCGATGTGGACATTTTTGCGCTGAGGGTCTGCTCATAGGTATTGTTTGCAGCAGTTTCCACGATAAGAGTGTTGCCTGTTTCTTCCTTGTATTTTGCGGCTACCTCGTCATAAACTGAGGCGACCTCGGGCTTGAAGTTCAGAAATCTTATTGTGGTTTTCTTTGCGGTGTCGGACTGACCCACAGTATTGTTATCTGCGGTGTTGTCATTTTTCTGTCCGCAGGCTGTCAGTGTTGAGGAAAGCATTGACAAAGCTGTCACGCAAAGCAGTATTTTTCTTGTATTCATAAAAGCATATCCTTTCAATTTACTTTTATGAATAGTATAAATTTTGCTGGAAGTATTATTCATCAGGCAATTTTTTCATAAAAAAAGCGCCTGCACTGCATAGCAGCACAGACGCCTTGTTTTGTGTTATAAAATTACATTCCTATTACGGAAAGCTGATCGGGGAACAGTACGATGATAAACTGGGAAACCAGAACAACTGCGATAAGAGCGATGGGATATGCAGCTGCATATGCGGAAGCTACATCATCGGTCTTTGCAACATTGATAAGGGTTCCGAGTGCAGGGGTAGAAGTCATACCGCCTGTGATGCCGCCCAGATTGTTGAAGAGGGGAAGCTTGATAACGTACTTTGCAATAATAAAGCCGACTACCATGGGAACGATAGTCATGAGCGCACCCTCCAAGAAGTAGATGGGCTGGAAGTACTTTACAAAGCTTGCGCCGCCGGGGATACCTGCGCCGATAAGGAATGCCATAAGACCGAACTCACGGAAGATCTCAAGCATACGCTTTTCAGGCTTCATTGAGAGAGGGCCGAAGTGACCGAAGTGAGCGATAACAAGTGCGGAAAGCAGGCAGCCGCCTGTGGTTCCCAGAGAGAAGGTGGACTGACCCATAGGGATCTTGATGCCGCCTACGAAAATACCGATAACAACTGCGATAGCAAATGCTGCAAGACCGAAGTTGTCGATATCGAAAAGCTTCTTGCTTTCATTTCTGGACTTGCCTGTGCTTACAGATGCGATCTTTGCTCTTTCCTCGTCAATGTCAGCCTTGAGGAGCTTGGGAACGATCTGAACAAAGAGAACAACGCCTACAACGCCGAAGAGGTAAGCGATACCGTGACCTACTGTTACGATATCCTCAAAAGCGGATATTGCATCGGGAGTTTCGCTGTAAACCGAGCTGAGAGTATCCTTTGCGGCGGAGAATGCGGGTGTGGAGGTAAGTGCACCGGAAAGCAGACCTACTGCCATTGCAGTGCCGCAGTCAAGGACCTTGATGCAGAAAAGCGCTGTGAGACCGCCCAGTATGATGATTACGAGCGAGAGAAGCGCATAGGACTTGAAGTTCTTCTTTAAGCTTGAGAAGAAGTTGGGGCCTGCGATAAAGCCAACTGATGTAACAAACATGATAAGTCCGAGATTTTCGATGATCTTGAGGAAGTTCTTTGAGAACTCCGCAGGCTCTCCGTTATTGAGCGCAAATGTTGTTACCAGATTGCTTCCTTCACTTGCAAAGCAGAATGCGCCGATGAGAAGAGCTACGATGAATACACCTGCTGTTCCGAGAGAAACGCCCTTTATCGTTACACGGCCAAGAAGATAGCCCAGACCTGCGACGATAAAGATGATGAACATCAGGAATGTGATACCTGTAATGGATATCACGCCGCCGAATAAACTCATAGGGTTTGACCTCCAAACATAATATTGAGGACATTCCGATTAAAACACGATAGAAAAGCAGGAAATCATGCCTAAATCGGACTATCCCGAAAAAAACACACAACACATTACAAACCCCCGCAAAAATTGCAGGGGTTTGAAAGTGCCTTTAAAATTATACTACAAATTTTCGGAAAATCATAGTCAAAAAACTATTTTTTAACAGAAAATTTACTTATCAGTTAGCTCTTCTTGCGTAGTCGGGGAGAAGCTTAGGAGAAACAACATCAGTAACGATGCCTGCTTCCTTCATTTCCTCAGCGAACTTGTTTACGTGGTCAAGTGTGAGCTTGCCAACTGTAACGTCCTTGTACTTAGCTGCAACGCTTCTACCTGCGTTTCTGCCGAATACGATAACGTCCAGGAGGGAGTTGCCCATAAGTCTGTTTCTGCCGTGGATACCGCCTACAGCCTCACCTGCAACGTAGAGGTTCTCAATGCCGCTCATGCCGTCATCGGTGATGTCGATACCGCCGTTCTGGTAGTGGAGGGTAGGATATACGATGATGGGTTCCTTACGGATATCAATGCCGTACTCCATGAACATTCTGAGCATTGCGGGGATTCTCTTTTCGATAGTGCCCTCGCCGTTCTTGAGTTCGATCATAGGAGTATCGAGCCATACGCCTTCACCGTCGCCTGTGCTGATGCCCTTGTGTCTTGCCTTGCACTCTCTGATGATAGAGGATGCGCAGATATCACGGGTCTCCAGGGGGTGCATGAATACTTCACCGTCAACGTTAACGAGCTTTGCACCGAGGGAACGAACCTTCTCAGTTACGAGAGCGCCGAAGATCTGCTCGGGGAATGCTGCGCCTGTGGGGTGGTACTGGAGAGAATCAGCGTAGAGGAGCTTAGCGCCTGCACGGTATGCAAGAACAAGTCCGTCTGCGGTTGCGCCGTAGTGGTTGGAGGTGGGGAAGCCCTGGTAATGGAGACGACCTGCACCGCCTGTTGCGATGATAACGGTCTTAGCCTTAGCTACCATGATCTCCTTGGTCTCCATGTTCATGAGAACAGCACCTGCTGCCTTGCCCTGATCGTCGAGGATTATCTCGATAGCAGCGGTAAAGTCAACAACGGGGATCTGTCTGTTGAGAACTTCGTCACGGAGAGTCTTCATGATCTCTGCGCCGGAGTAGTCCTTGCAGGCGTGCATTCTCTTTCTGGAGGTTCCGCCGCCGTGGGTGGTTATCATGGTTCCGTCGGGAGCCTTATCGAATTCAACGCCCAGCTCATTGAGCCACTTGATAGCGTCGGGAGCTTCATTAACGAGCTTGTAAACCAGCTCATGCTTGCCCTTGAAGTGACCTCCGCCGTAAGCGTCGATGTAGTGGATAGCAGGGGAATCGTTGGGCTTATCAGCAGCCTGGATACCGCCCTCAGCCATCATTGTGTTAGCATCGCCGATACGGAGCTTTGTAACGATCATTACGTTAGCGCCGCCGTTGTGAGCCTCGATAGCTGCGGAAGAACCTGCTCCGCCGCCGCCGATGATGAGAACGTCAACATCGTACTTGGGGTGCTCAAGGTCGATCTTGGAGGGATCGATACGGCTGTTAGCCTGGAGAAGAGCAGCCAGCTCGTGGGGAACCTTCTCGCCCTTGTTGGGGCCGATCTTAAGATCCTCGAACTGAGACTCGATGTAGTCGGGGTGGTAGGTCTTGAGGACCTCGTCCTTCTGCTCAGCGGTCATTCTTGCAGGCTCATATGCTGCGTTTGCAGCTCTGTTTGCTTCAACCTTCTTAATAGAGGCAAGCATTTCTTCATTAGTGTACATTTACGGCGCCTCCCTTACTTTTCAATATCTCTGTTATTGTAGCGTTCCTGAAGCTGCTCATCAGATTCAGCCATAAGAGTGTCAAGGAATTCCTTGAAATCACCGTTATGGATCTCCTTAACTCTGTCCTCAAGGTGCTGGGACTTGGGCATAAGGTACTTGCCGTTGATTCTTCTTGCAAGCATTCCGACCTGAGGATGAGAGATGCCTGCGGGGCACCTGGAGGAGCAAACGCCGCACATTACGCAGTCAAAGGATTCTTCTGCGCACTTAGCGAAATCGCCTCTCTGAGCGTATGCGATGTACTGCATAACGTTGAGCTTCTGAGTACAAGCCTTTGTGCAGGCATTGCAGCCTACGCAGCTGTAGATCTCAGGATAAAGCTGCATCATAACAGCCTGTGTGGTAGGGATATTGTTTATATCGTAGATCTGCTTTACGAGGGGGAAGAAAGGCAGGGTAGCGATGTACATATTTTCCTGAACCTGGGTCTGACATGCGAGACAGGTCTTGAGCTCGGGATCGCCCTTTACTCTGTAGATAGTTGCACAAGCGCCGCAGAAGCCGTTTCTGCATCCGCAGCCTCTGATAAGCTGATATCCGGCATATTCCATAGCCTTCATGATTGTAAGGCTTGCAGGAACTGTGTACTGCTTGCCGAACAGATAGATGTTTACCATTTTTTCCATCTTGAAATTCACTCCTTAATCAATATTCGTTAGGCAGCTCGCTGAGCTGGTCAAATCTGAATACGGGGCCGTCCTTGCAGACATACTTGTTGCCGATGTTGCATCTGCCGCACTTGCCGATCGCACACTTCATTCTCAGCTCCATGGTAGTGAATACCTGGGTCTCGTTGAAGCCCAGTTCCTTCAGACCGCCGAGTGTGAACTTGATCATGATAGGAGGTCCGCACATTACAACAGTCTTTGTGATGTCGGGGTTAAGCTCCTTAACGTAGTTGGGAACGAATCCAACGTGGCCGTCCCAGCCTTCCTGCTCACGGTCGATGGTGAGGTTGACTTCGATGCCGTCGTCAGCCATCCACTCGTTGATGATCTCCTGATAATCTACCAGGTCGTCCTTGGAACGGGAACCGTAGATGATCTGAACGGTGCCGTAATTCTCACGCTTGTCACGTACATAGTTGATAACGGAGCGCAGAGGAGCAAGACCGATACCGCCTGCGATGAACAGAAGGTTCTTGCCCTTGAAGTCAGTCTCAACAGGGAAGCCGTTTCCGTAGGGGCCTCTTACTGTGATCTGCTGGCCAACGTCCATCATGTGGAGCCATGATGTAAGGCAGCCGCACTTCTTGATGGAAAATTCCATATATTCTTCGTTGGTGGGGGAGGAGGTGATGGAGAACATACCCTCGCCTACACCGGGAACAGAGAGCATCGCACACTGACCGGGGATATGCTCAAAGAGCTTCTTTCCGTCTGTGCCGACAACTCTGAATGTCTTGACGTCGGGAGTATCCTGACGGATATCAGTAACAACGCCGATTCTGGGGATCAAAGTTTCATTCAGCATTATTTTATTACTCCTCTCCGAAATTCTTGATGACCTTAATGATATTCATGGAAATGGGGCATCTGGACAGGCAGCGTCCGCAGCCTACGCAGCCGAACTCGCCGTTGTTGTTGTCGGGGAAATAAACCAGCTTGTGCATGAAGCGCTGTCTGAAACGCTGGAGCTGGGTATTTCTGGAGTTGGCGGCAGCCATCTTTGTGAAGTCGGAGTACATACAGCTGTCCCAGGTTCTGTAGCGCTTGATACCGTGGCCTGTGTCATAGTCCTTGATATCGTAGCACTGGCAGGTGGGGCAAACGAATGTGCAGGTTCCGCAGCCAAGGCAGGACTCGGAAAGCTTTGCCCACTTATCGGAATTGAAGATATCGAGAAGAGTGTTCTTTCTGAAATAATCAGTGGAAACATTTGCGAAGGGGAGCTTTTCGAGGATCTTCTTTGTCTCAGCCTTCTGAGCGTCAACAGCCTCGCTGCCGCACTCGGTAAGGAGGGAAAGACGTTGGAATCGGCAATAGCAATAGGCTCGGTAAGTTTGGTTGCGTTGATCGCGTTCATAATCGGCGTAAAGCGCGGGTTTTCCGCAATGACAAAAAAGCCGATGTACACCGTTGCAGCGGTGTTTTGGGCGTATTTTGCGATGATTGCGTTGCTTTCCCTGTTTGTGGAATCCGACGTTCATCGCTCTTTGTGCATTTCCTTTGCCGAAAACGCGTTCAATAAGGGAGGATATACGACGGTTGTTTCGTCGGCAAGCCAACTAAATTCCGCCATGGAAGGCACTTTTTGGAAGTTTTTGCAGTTCAATTCGAAAAATATCTACAACAAAATGGTGATTGAAGGCATCGATACCTTCGGCATTTTTGTTGCGACTGAAATTTTGACGCTTGCGGAAAAACTTGTTTTGTGGTTTTTGGCTTTTTTGTGCCTCAAATATTTCCTGAAAGGCTTGCAGTATTTGCTGGAAGAACCTCAAAGCGGCGGGTTGGCGTTTTTCGATAAGGCGCTTGGCTCGATTTGGTCGCTTGTGTGGACATATTTTATTTTGATTTCCGTAACTTATTCGGTTGCGCTTATCATCGTGGGATTGTTTGCTCCCGATTCGGCACACGAAATTGTGGCGCTTATCGACGGCATCCCGGTGCTGAAATTTTTGCACGAAACCAACGGTATAGGCGTTTATTTGGGCAGGCTGTTTGGTTTGAATATATTGGCATTGTAACGACGGATTTTTTGATTGCGCTTGCCGTGGTTGGTTTTCCGCAACGGCAAACCGCGCAAAATGCACGATGTTGAATAAAATGACTTGCAATTGACCGTTTGGTGACATATCAGGCGTTTTCACGGTTATAACGGCAAGAAGAAGGTGTTTACCTCTTCTTTTTTTTTGTTGGCAAACGTAGAAGATTTTCAGTCATAATACTTGGCGTTTTACAAAAAGTGAATGTTTGGGACTAAATAATAAACGTTATAAAAATATTATATATTTCGAGTTTGAACGCCAT
>ENA-OPRX01001503-OPRX01001503.1-human-gut-metagenome-genome-assembly--contig:-NODE-1503-length-11281-cov-2.028951_pt1 | contig 11281 bp, 9 predicted proteins | sample MGYA00241450_ERZ501892 | MGnify/ENA primary metagenome ERZ501892 (study PRJEB25962, sample SAMEA2042223) | human gut metagenome | biome: human gut; feature: human-associated habitat; material: faeces...
GACGGCGGCAAGCTCGCCCGCGATGCAGAGATAAAGATGCGAATACTCCGCCGGGAGCGTGCTGAACTTCTCTTCCTCGCCTTCGGGTATGCGGCAGCCCTCGTCCTCAAAGACGAAATGCGCGCTGCCGATTATGGCCTTCTTGCCCTCGACCATGCTGGAGATGCCGTGCGCCACGACGTACTGCACCTGAGAATGGTACTCCTCATGCGACAGGCCGCGCCGCTTGGCCTCCTCCACGACCGCGTTTGCGATGGAATGCGGATAGTGCTCCTCAAGGCAGGCCGCGAGACGCAGCATCTCGCTCTCTTCCCTGCCGCCGAAGGGCACGACCTGCGCGACTGTCGGAGTAGCGTAGGTCAGGGTTCCGGTCTTGTCGAAAACTATCGTGTTCGCCGCGGCAACAGCCTCAAGAAAGCGCCCGCCCTTGACGGAAACATTATGTCCGCTGCTCTCGCGCATCGCGGACAGCACCGCGATAGGCATGGAGAGCTTCAGTGCACAGGAGAAGTCCACCATCAGCACAGCCAGCGTCTTTGTGACGTTGCGCGTGACGAGATAGGTCAGCACCGTGCCGCCGAGCGTATAGGGCACAAGGCGGTCGGCAAGGCGGGACGCCTTGTCCTCGGCGGTGGATTTGAGCTTTTCGGACTCCTCTATCATCTTCACGATGCGGTCATAGCGGCCGCCGCCGGATGCTTTCTCCACGCAGACGACGCACTCGCCCTCTTCGGCGACAGTGCCCGCATACACATAGCTGCCCGGCCGCTTCGCTGCCGGCATGGATTCGCCGGTCATCGAAGCCTGATTGACCATCGCCTCGCCCTCAATGACCTTGCCGTCGAGCGGAATCATGCAGCCGGTGCGGATAACGATCTCATCGCCGGGGCGGATATCGCCGACGGGTACAAGCGTCTCGGTCTCACCGGTACGCAGCCACGCTTTGTCAATGTTTATGGACATCGCCCCCGCGAGATCGGCGACGGACTTCTTATGCGTCCACTCCTCAAGAATCTCGCCGAGGGAGAGCATGAACACGACAGAGCTTGCCGTCGAGAAATCGCCGCGGAGCATCGAGACGGAAACCGCCGTCGCGTCCAGCACCGCGACTGAGAGTCTGCCGTGCAGCAGCGCCTTCAGCCCCTCGTGGATATACTTCAGCGAGCGCACTATCGCTATCGCCGTCGTCACGGGTACGGGCAGGAACAGCTTCGACGCCGTGCGGCGCAGCACTGCCATTGCGAGCTTATCTTCGAACTCGCGGTTCAGCTCACGGGTAGTGTGCTCCGGGACAAGCTGCATCGCCTCCGCTGCGGGAAACGAAAACGCCGCCAGCGCATTTATCACTGCGGCGCGCTCTGCGCAGTAGCATATGACCGCGTCGCGGGTGCGGTCGTACACCTTCACCTCGTCAACGCCGTCCACACTGCGCATGTAATATTCCAGCACATCAGCCTCGTCCAGCGACATCCGCGCGCATTCGAGATGCACACGCAGCCGCCCGCGCGACTCATGGATTATTTTGCATTTCATAACTCGTTACCTCTTGCCGGCGGCTGCCGCAAGGCGCAGGTTCCGCCCGCGGCAGCCGCGGTATAAATCACGCCTTGACGGTCTCCTCAGACTTATCCTCGATAACCGCTGCCGCCTCTTCCTCGGCACGGAGACGGTTGATCTCCTTTGCGTCGGCGTAGACGTCCTCGGCGCCCTCGCGGATCGCGGTAACGGTCTGCATAACGCTGTCCTTCGCACGCAGAACAGCGGCAGTGGTATGTGCGTAAACCTTTCTGGCGTCCTTGCTGCCAAGGATCTTCAGCCCTGCGGTGCCAAAGAGAACGCCCGCTGCGAACAGTCCGGTATGCTTCATAATGTATTCCTCCAATTTATATATGTAATAAGTTGCGCGTAACTAACTTTTTCTGCCAAACGCTCAACTGTAACGGGAAATATAGCAGAATATGCGCGAAAATTCAAGCCCCTTCATGTTAATAAATCGAAAATTCCCGCGGATATCAAGCCTTTCAGCGCTTCGCCGCACTCAAGCAAATTTTCCTAGATAATTGAAATTTCTTCTTGCAAATTCCGTAAAAAGTATATATAATGAAGCTTGTCACACCGACTGACATTTTGCTGGGAAAGGATATGCCATGTCGTTAGAAGAGCTTCGTGAACAAAACATCCGGCTCGTCACCGAGAAGGCGCTGGAGTGCTTTATAAAAAACGGTATAAATAACACGCGAGTCTCCGAAATCGCCGCCGAGTCTGGGCTGACGCAGCGCTCCGTGTTCAGATATTTCCCCTCGAAGGACGATATCGTCATCGCCGCCGCGTTCTGCTACTGGGAGCGCACGAAGGCGTATATTGCGCGCGAGCTGCGCCGCCATACGGACGACGCGCAGACCGGTATCGAACAGATCAACATCATCCTCAACAGCTATGCGAACATGCTGTTCGTCGATCCCGAAGGGATAAGATTTTCGCTGGACGCAGAAGTCGCGCTGTACAGCGTCGGCAAGAACGCGCACGTTATCAACAGACCGCCGGAGCGCTACGAGGCGTACAAAGGCCCCCTGTCACAGGCGGTGCGCCGCGGACTTGCGGACGGGACGGTCGATCCTAGCGCGAACATCAAGCAGCTGTATTACAATGCCTACGATTCCATCCTCGGCATGATGCAGCGCCTGACCGTCGGCGTGCCGAGCGTCAGCGAGCTTGACGCGCATGAGCGTCTTGAGAGCATGTGCGCGATGTTCACGCGCGAATTTGCCGCGAAGAAATGACCCCGGCTTCACCATTTGAAGACCAGCGGCGCAGGCCTCTTCCACGCCTCACCGTTCGTCATATATTATTATTTTGAAGGAGAAACATATGGATTCCAAGTACAATGCCCTGTTTACCCCTTGGAAAATAGGCAAGGTCGAGATTCCGAACCGCATCGTGCAATGTTCCATGGGCGGCACTTCCCTCTTCGGCTGGATGGAGCCGTGTCATCTTGACAAGGAAGCAGCGTATTTCCTGCTCAACCGCGCAAAGGACGGCGTCGGCCTCATTCTTCCCGGAATGCAGTGCATCAAGGACGCTATCGGCGGCCGTTGGCTGTATCAGAACGACAAGATGTTCAAGGATCTGAAGGTCTACATGGAGGAGTTCCACAAGACCGGAGCGAAGCTGTTTGTTCAGCTCGCCGCCGGTATGGGCCGCTCCATGGCCATCAACGAGATCATGGTGAAGATGCTCCAGAACAAGGCCTTCGGCGCCGTGGGCAAGCCCTTCCTGAACGTGGACTACATCACCGCCTCCGCCTCCGCCACCCCCAACCGGTGGTATCCCGAATGCAAATCCCGCCCCCTGACCGTGGAGGAGATCCACGAGATGGTGGACGCCTTTGCCAAGACCGCCAAGCTCCTGCAGGATGCCGGCGTTGACGGTGTGGAGATCCACGCCGTTCACGAGGGCTACCTCCTTGACCAGTTTGCCATTGCCAACATGAACTACCGTACCGACGAGTACGGCGGCTCCTTCGAGAACCGCTACCGCTTCGCTGTGGAGATCGTGCAGGCGATCAAGGCCGTGTGCGGCAAGGACTTCCCGGTGGCGCTGCGCTATTCCGTGGTGTCCAAGACCAAGGGCTTCGGCCAGGGCGCCGTTCCCGGCGAGGAGTTCGTGGAGTTCGGCCGCGATATGGCCGAGTCCGAGAAGGCCATCAAGTACCTGGAGGATGCCGGCTACGATATGTTCGACTGCGACAACGGCACCTACGATGCCTGGTACTGGGCCCATCCCCCGGTCTATATGCCCGAGAACTGCAACCTCTCCGAGGTGGAACACATCAAGAACTTCACCTCCAAGCCCGTGGTCTGCGCCGGTAAGATGGACCCCGCCAAGGCCGCCGAGGAGATCGCCGCCGGACGTCTGGACGCCGTGGGCATCGCCCGCCAGAACCTGGTGGACCCCGAGTGGGTCAACAAGATCATCGAGGACCGGGTGGAGGACATCAAGCCCTGCATCAACTGTCATAACGCCTGCTTCAGCTTCAACAAGTCCAAGAGCACACCCAATATGCAGCCCATGGACGACTCTCTGCACCTGGCCCGCTGCGCCCTGACGCCCAGCACCATGCAGCACAACAAGTACAAGATCGTTCCCACCCGTAAGCCCAAGAAGGTCGCTATTATCGGCGGCGGCATCGGCGGCACGTTCGGCATGCATGTCTTCCATCACAAGACCCGCCACTGGTACTTCGCCGTGTTCTTCCCTCTCATCGCCATAGCGCAGATCGCGCTGTGTGCATGGCTGGTCATCAAATTTTAAAAGACGCGAAAAAATAAATGGCGGTGAAGCACAAGCTTCGCCGCCATTTTGTCCTTTCTGATCCGTACACCCGGCACAGTCCATAAGCTGGCCGTAAATTCAAATTATCTAAGGCTTACAATTAATTCACGTGTCAATCACACGCGCTTTCTTATATTCACTCCAGCCGAGATGCTGTCCGCAGCGGTCGCAGAACGCCATATAATCGCGCTCCAGCGAGCATCCGCACCTCGGGCATACCGCATAATATGATGCGCAGAGCATCCTCTTGCTCATTACCTGCATCACGCGCCGATAGCTTTCACAATCCGTATCCATTTCACATCGACAGATCATTTTCTGCCGCATGGGCGGTCAGTCGTCCCCATGCGGAACGTCTTCCCCTCTTTCCTCGAGCTTCGCTTCCAGCTCATAGAGTCTGTCGGAAATTACGGTCAGAAATTTGTTCACCGCTTGGAACTCCTTTTCGATAGGTTCCAGCAGTGGATGCAGATTTTCGCTTGGAGGCTGCTGCTCGGCGGGGTATGATACCAATTCAGCCGGAGTTATCTCCAGCTTCTCTGCTATAAGCTCTATAGTATCTGAGCGCATATTCTGCTGACCGTTAAGGTACGCCTGCAAAGACGACTTTCCTATGCCAAGCTCCTTGGAGAATTCGGTCAACGATAGCTGGCGTTCTTCCATCGCAGCCCTTATAGCTGCTGCAATGTTCTTTTGTATATCCAAGCCGATCAACCTCCCAGCTATAAGAATAGAAAAGCGCAGCCGTAAGGTAAATACCAGCTTTCCGGCTTATCGTACCGGCTTTCCGGTACGATGCCCGCGCGACGCCGCGCGGGAGCCGACAGCAACCGTCTGAGACCCAAAGTACCCAGTCAGGCCAAATGTTCTATGCATCCCGCCCTTGTTGATTTTGCGATCCCTTAAAATCAACAAACCTCCGACATCGCGGAGGTTTGCATAGACGCAGCTTTATCCGGCGAACCTTCGGATAAGCTGCCGCATATTAGAATATAGAACATGTTATGATGTTTTGTCAAGCGTTAAAATTGCTCTAAAGATTCCATTTTTATGGCTTTTTCAATAATTTTCCGTATTAATTCCCTTTAAATGTATAAAAGCGAAGCTATCACGCGCAGTGACGGCTCCGCTTTTCATGTTCGGATAATTACGGCAGTTCCTTTATTACCAGGCCCTTGAGGCTTCTGTGGGTTTTCTTCAGGATGAAATAAATTCCAACCGCCGCGAACAGAACGCCCATGCCGAGATTGTTCAGCACAACCGACTGATATTCCGGCTCGTTGGCAAGCAGCGCCAGAACCAGAACCGGTGCGTCGCCGTATACGAAGCCGGGCAGAGTCCCGGCGGCGATCTCCTTGATAAGCGCTATTGTCTCGCCGCCGAAGGTGCCGAGTACGACGCCGAGCAGCGACATTATCAGCACTATCGCGATCTTGCCCTTGCCCTGTCTGCCGTGCAGGATGTCATAGCCTTTTACCGCAAACAGCGCGATTATCAGGCCGCCCACGACCGAGACGCGGCCAAGCATGTATATCAGCGCCCAGACGATCGCGCCGAGCACCGCGCCAAGGAATGCGCCCAAAAGACCCATGCCGTAATTGCCGGTGTCGTTCTCCTTCGCCGCGGCCTCTTCGCGGCGCGTGTCGCTCTCGATGCGCTCGCGGCAGGCTCTGTGCAGCTTCACGGGCGCGTCGTTGACAAGCAGCCAGCTCTCCGTGCCGTCGAAGGGCTGTCCGCAGCAGGAGCAGACATCCGCCTTCGTGGCGCCGCAGGCATCGAGTATCGGGAAGAAGAAATTGAAAAACTCGTCCATCTTCTTCAGCGTACCGACGGTGTCGTTGAATACCACCACGATGCCGTCGTCCATAGTGGTCAGCTCTCTGACGCGGTATTCTTTCTGATAATTCACCTGTCCGAGGCGCGAGAAAAATTCGCTCTTCGCGTCCACGTCCCGTATGCTCGTGCTGAGCATCATGGTTTTGGTGCCGCTGCCGTCCCAGAACGCCGCGGAATAGCCGCGGAACGTACCATAGGCGAGGCCGTTTGCAACTTTCATGCCGTTTTCATTGGCAAGCTTTTTAAGTCCGGTGCCTATCATATCTTCTCTCCCTGTTCTATTATTCTATTTCCAGCACCTGCTCGGTGCCTTCCAAGTCGTAGTATACGGTAAGGCCGTTGTCGGTGTCAACACGTATATTCTCCGCCCGCTCCGAAAGCGTGCGCAGCCGCTCATACAGCGCCGCGGCCTCGCTGCCGTATTCGCCCATATTGTCCGAAGTCAGAAACAGCGTGCCGAACAGGCTGTTGACGACCGCGAGCTTATATTTATCCGTCTCGCTCAGGCGGATATTGCTCTCGCGGAGGAAGAACACGTCCGGATCGTTCCCGAAGGCGCGGCCGTTGAGCTGGCGGCGCGAGATGCTGTTGCCGATGGCCTGACGGGTCGAGACGCGCTCTCGGTTCGTATGGCGCATGATGAGGCTGTTGTCCCAGTCAAGCCCGACGTCGCAGCTTATGCGGCAGTAATCCACCAGCCCGAACGACGGCATCAGCGGCACACCGCAGCCGAGGATGAGCTTATCCCCGCACAGGCGGCGCAGCAGCTCCAGCGCGCGCGTCATGCGTCCGGCGCGGCTCTCGCGCGCATCGCCGAAGGGTGCGGCAGCGTAGAGGAAGTCGAGCTTCACGAGGTCAAAGCCCCAGTCGTCCAGCACAAGGCTGAAGGTCTGCTCAAGATAGCGCACAAACTCCGCGTTGTCGATGTCCAGCGCGTAGAAGCCGCCCCAGTTGCTGCCGCAGTACCACGGCTTGCCGTCATGCAGCAGGAGCCAGTCGGGGTGCTCTCGGAATATCTTTGAATCCTTCTGACACACGAAAGGCGCGAGCCACAGTCCCGCAAGAAAGCCGCGGCCGTGGATATCCCGAACCGTGCCCTTAAGCCCGTCCGGAAACTTCTTCGCGTCCGTCTCCAGCCAGTCGCCGACGGCAGGCTCCCAGCCGTCGTCTATCTGGAACAGGTCGCCGCGCAGCATATGCTCCGCGCAGCCCGCGAGATCGCCCGTGATGCTCTCGGCGTCGATATTCTGATAGCGGTTATACCAGCTCGAATAGCCGCACAGCCGTTTTGCGCCGCGGCTTTTCACGCCCATCGCCGCAAACCAGCCGTCAAATACCGCGTCCTCGCCGCCCTCGGCATAGTAAAGCTCCAGCGCCGGGAACACCCCGCCGCAGCGGACACCCGCGCAGTCGCGCGATATGGTCAGTACGCCGCAGCGGCTGTCGTAGCGAAGCAGGGTATAGCCCGCGCGCTCATCGAGGGACGCGATGAGTCGATAATTCCCGCCGCGGCGGAAATAGCAGTAGCTCTCGCCGTGCATGACGCCGGGGGTCTGCGGGTAATCGACGAAGAAATAGTCGCCGTAACGGTCTATGCCGAATTTGTCGATGACGAATTTCGGCAGCTTCCCCATGCCGCGCGTAAAGCCGTGCCTGCCCTGCTCCGGGCAATATGTCCACGTCTGGTAGCCGTTGACGAAGAATCGCTCGTCCTCCGCCATCGTGATATTCACGCGCGCTGTGACGGCCTTCACCCTGCCCTCTGGCAGCACGGGTCTTATCCGTACGCAGCCGGAGCGCAGCTCCTCGCTGCCGTGGATCCGGAAGCCGCCCTCAAGCTCGATCATGTAGTCCAGCTTCATGTGTTCCCTCCTGTATTTCAGTTTTTAAGGCTCTGCATCGGCGCGGGTATCCGCCCGCCGCGAGCCACGAATTCCGCACTTGAGAACGGGTGCACCCGCTGCACCGGGGCGGAGCCGCGCAGCTCCGGCAGGATGCTGCCGTGCATGTTGATCGCGCCGTGGGTCGGGATATCGAGCACGGCCTGCAGCCCGGCGCGGGGATAAGGCGCACGGCGGTGGTCTTGCTGTTGACCATGCCTATCGCCGCCTCGTCCGCGATTATCGCGGATATCGTCTCGGCGCTCGTGTCGCCGGGGACGGCTATCATGTCGAGCCCGACCGAGCACACGCAGGTCATGGCCTCGAGCTTGTCTATCGTAAGCGTTCCGCACTCGGCGGCGGCGATCATGCCCTCATCCTCGGACACGGGGATGAATGCGCCGGACAGTCCGCCGACGTGGCCGGAGGCCATAATGCCGCCCTTTTTGACCGCGTCGTTGAGCAGCGCAAGCGCGGCAGTCGTGCCGTGGGTGCCGCAGGTCTCAAGCCCCATCTCCTCAAGGATGCGCGCAACGCTGTCGCCCACGGCAGGCGTCGGCGCGAGGGATAGGTCAACTATGCCGAAGGGCACACCGAGCCTGTCGGAAGCCTCGGCAGCGACCATCTGACCCATGCGCGTTATCCGGAACGCGGTCTTTTTTATCGTCTCGGCAACAACGTCAAACGGCGCACCCTTGCACTTTTGCAGCGCGTGGTAAACCCCGCCCGGGCCGGATACGCCGACGTTTATAACGCTGTCGGCCTCGCCAACTCCGTGGAATGCGCCGGCCATGAAGGGGTTATCCTCCGGTGCGTTGCAGAACACCACCAGCTTGGCAGCGCCGATGCACTGACGGTCGGCGGTCAGCTCGCTGGCCTTCTTCACGGCCTCGCCCATCAGCTTGATGGCGTCCATGTTCAGACCGGCCTTGGTGGCGCCGATGTTCACCGAGCTGCACACGATGTCGGTCTCGGCCAGTGCGCGGGGGATGGACTCGATCAGGCGGCGGTCACCGGCAGAAAAGCCCTTGTGCACCAGTGCGCTGTAGCCGCCCACAAAGTTGACGCCCACCTTTTTGCCGGCGGCGTCCAGCGTTTTTGCAAAGTCCACGGGGTCTGCCTCCGGGCAGGCACCCAGCAGCATGGCGATGGGGGTAACGCTGATGCGCTTGTTGATGATGGGAATACCGTACTCGGCGCTGATATGCTCCACGGTGGAGACAAGGTTCGCAGCCTTGGTGGTGATCTTGTTGTAGATGTTCTCGCAGGCCTTTTTGGGGTCCGGGTCGATGCAGTCCAGCAGGCTGATGCCCATGGTCACGGTGCGCACGTCCAGATTGTCCTGCGTGAACATCTCGATGGTTTCCAGGATATCCCCGGTGTTAAACATACTCATAGCGGTTGCGGGCTCCTTTCCGGCTCAGATGGTGTGCATGGCGTCAAAAACTTCCTGACGGGTCACGTTGATCTGCATCCCCATCTCGGCGGCAAGTGCATCGGTGCGCTTGTGCAGCTGGTCGTGGTCAACATTGCAGTTGCTCAGGTCCACCAGCATGATCATGGCAAACATCCCCTGCAGGATGCTCTGGGTCACATCCTCAATGTTGATGTTCAGTTCGGTGCACAGACCGGCCACCTTTGCGACAACGCCCACGGTATCGTGTCCAATGACGGTAATGAAAGCTTTCATGGTTTCCACCCTCGTTTTCCTTATAGTGATTGGTGCCGCCAAAGACCCGGCACACGCTTACCCTTCCAGTATAGCAGATTTAGCAAAATTTGAACACACTTTTTGTAAAAAAGAGCAGAATACAGGGGTAAAAGACATTCTATATAAAAATCAAGTGCAATCTGCCGGGGCTTGTGCTATACTTATACTTAATTTCCCGCGGATTTCCGTGTAGAGGGTTGATAAGGAGTATATGACAATGGAACAGCTTTTGAAGATTCTGGAAAACAACGCCCGTCTGCCCGTGGAGGACATTGCCACCATGCTGAACAAATCCCCCGCCGAGGTGGCGGCGATGATGGACCTTGCCCGGGCACAGGGCATCATCAAGGGCTACAAGACCCTTGTGGACTGGGAAAAGGCCAAGGTGAACCGCGTGGAGGCAGTCATCGAGCTGAACGTCAGCCCCAAGAAGAGCCGCGGCTTTGACGAGATCGCAGCCACCATTGCCGCCTTTGACGAGGTGGAGAGCGTGCTGCTGATGAGCGGCGGGTACGACCTGCAGCTGGTGATCAAGGGCCAGACCTTCCAGGAGATCGCCCTGTTTGTGGCAAAGCGGCTCTCGCCGCTGGACGATGTGCTGTCCACCGCCACCCATTTTGTGCTGCGCACCTACAAAAAAGAGGGGCGGCTGTATCAGGATGAAGAAATTGATGAAAGAGAGTGCACGGTGCTGTGATGGATTATGATAAACTGATCGCGCCTGCCGCCAAGGCCATGCGCCCCTCCGGCATCCGCAAATTTTTCGATCTGGCCGCCGAAATGCCCGAGTGCATCAGCCTTGGCGTAGGCGAGCCGGACTTTAAGACCCCGTGGGCTGTGCGCGAAGCCGGCATCGAAAGCCTTGAGCATGGCCGCACCCGCTATACCTCCAACGCCGGCTTAAAAGAGCTGCGCGCCGAGATCAGCCGGTATCTGGAGCGGCGCATGAACCTGCGCTACGACCCTATGCGGCAGATCCTTGTGACCGTGGGCGGCAGCGAGGCCATTGATATGTGCATCCGCACGCTGGTCAAGCCCGGGGACGAGGTGATCATCCCGGAGCCCTGCTTTGTGTGCTACGAGCCCATCACCACCCTGTCCGGCGGCGTGCCGGTGCACGTTGCCTGCCGTCAGGAGGACGAGTTCCGTCTGCGTGCCGATGCGCTGAAGGCTGCCATCACCCCCAAGACCAAGCTGGTCATCATGCCCTTCCCCAACAACCCCACCGGTGCGGTGATGGAGCGGGAAGATCTGGAAGCAGTGGCCGAGGTGCTGCGCGGCACCGATATCATGGTGCTGTCTGATGAAATTTACGCAGAGCTGAACTACGGCCTGCGGCCGCACGTTTCCATTGCCACCCTGCCCGGCATGGCAGAGCGCACCATCGTGGTGAACGGCTTTTCCAAGAGCTACGCCATGACCGGCTGGCGGCTGGGCTACGCCTGCGGCCCGGAGGCGGTCATTAAAATCATGACCAAGATCCACCAGAGCGCCATCATGAGCGCCCCCACCACCAGCCAGT
>ENA-OPRX01001525-OPRX01001525.1-human-gut-metagenome-genome-assembly--contig:-NODE-1525-length-11149-cov-4.010997_pt1 | contig 11149 bp, 7 predicted proteins | sample MGYA00241450_ERZ501892 | MGnify/ENA primary metagenome ERZ501892 (study PRJEB25962, sample SAMEA2042223) | human gut metagenome | biome: human gut; feature: human-associated habitat; material: faeces...
CCATTCTTCTTTTGCTTGTCCAATAACTGAATTCAAAATTACTTGAAACCATTTTTCTCTCTCCAAATCTGCCCTTGTAATTTTCTCCTCTGTATATGGAATAAACAATTTCTCTTTTTTATCTGCTTCAATATATATTTTTTCTGATGTATTAAACCCATTTTTTAAATATGTAAACAAAAAATCATATTCATCTGCTTCATAAAAAGTATTTTTTTCAATATAATTTCTTTTGGAAAAATAATCGACTATTTCCTCTGCTTCCAGGCACTGAAAAATCTTATTAAGTTGAAATATACTTACAACAGGACTATGCCTTTTCCCTTCCAAAATCATATTCTGAAGCACAGTTTCTTCTAAAACCACTCCCACAGTTAAAACATATTCTATTTTTTTTAAATCAATTATTATTTACTTACACTTTATCCGGACAAATAGATCATGCTACTAATTTAGGAAGATTTTTATATGTTAAATATTTGAAAAATGAAGTGCAGATTGATAATATGGATGAGATTCATCGAATGTTTGAGGGATATACAGTTGCACTGACGATGAAAAGTGAATATCGTTTAGCCTATCACATCTTAAAAAAAGCATTTGATAAAGGAGTTATAGCTGAAGGAAATGAAAATACATATTTATCAGATTTGTATTTTGCGTTTATAGATATTGCTGAAAGATGCAAAGTTGTATTAAATGATGAAATTTATCAAAATGCGGAGCTCTTATTGGAAAAAAGAAGAAAAACAAAAGATTTTCGATCTGAATATATAACAGAAAAAACAGCCTTGGATCTAGTTTCAGCAATGCTTTCCAAAAATCAGAGAAAAAACTATATTGCATTTATAGATAAAGTGTATGATAGGTTTATGGAAGAAGGATGTCCGGAAGGAGAATTTGTTGCTTATTTACCACAGATGGCAGTTTTGTTAAGGGAGTATGGAGAATTAAATGAGGTAACAAAGTTAAAAAAGTGCGGCAAGCATATTATGATTCAGCTATATAAATATATTCAGCAATGTCAGTATTATATAGATAATGACAGAATGTTAGAAGCTCTTGTGAATGCAGAATCTGCCTTTATATTTGCGTATTCATCACTAGAAAAATATATATCCAATAAGGAAAAGTTTGAATATATATTAAATTATAAAAAAAATGCAAGCTTTTATTTACGAAAAGTATAAAATGTGGTATTATTAATGTAAATACAGTGTAAAAAATATTGCTATATAGTAGGAGGATTTATATGAATTCAAAAAAAGGATTTACGTTAGTAGAATTATTAGGAGTTTTAGTCGTTTTAGGATTGATATCTGTTATAATTGTACCAAAAGTTATTGATTCAATTACGACTTCTAAAGAATCTGCTTACCAAACACAAGTAGAAACAATAGAAAATGCTGCAAAAAAATATGGTATTTCAAATGATTTACTTTATCCAAAAGAAGGGGAAAAGAAATATATTGCAGTAAAGGATTTGATTGCTGTTGGTGAATTAAGTAATAAGGAAATTATTAATCCAAAAACAGGCAATAAAATGAATGGATATGTACTTGTTGAATATAATAGTGGTTATCAACAATATGAATATACATATGTTGAAGAAATAGATGAAAATACGTTGGGAGCTATGGGACCAACATATGAAGTAAAAGATCCTACAAAATGGACAACAAGTAAGAATGTGACTATCATTTATCCAAAAGGAAATGGTAAATATGAATATGAGTATAAAATTTTGGCTGGTACAGTAGATATTAATGGTCAAGAATATAAGGGTGAAACTGATTGGATTGCTACAACTGAACTTAGAAAAAATATTACTTTTAAAACTAATGGTAGTTTAATAGCTCGTGTTAAAAATAAGGATGAATATGTAAATGGTTCAACTTTAAATGTGGGTTATATTGATAATACAGCTCCAAGTGCAGCACTTGGATATGATAAAAATACATTAACTACAAATAAGATAGTTCTTGTAGCTACTTGTAGTGATAATGAATCAGGTATTTCAAAGTATTTATTTAAATTAGGAAATGGTAATTGGATAGATAATGGAATTAGTAATAAATATACATTTTCAAATTTGAATGATAGTACTTCATATGATTTTTCAGTAGAATGTATTAATGGAGTAGGAATGACTAGTCAAGCAACACTTAATTCAACAACTTCTGAAATAGGAGCTCCAACATTTATAGTAAGTAATCCTGGTATATGGGAAACTAATAAAAATGTAACAATTTCTTATCCTGCAAATTATACAAGATATGAATTTAATATAATTGATGGAACTGCAACTAGAAATGGTCAAGAATTAACACCTGGTACCTGGTATATAGCATCATCATTAAAAGAGGTTGTTAATTTTACAACTGAAGGTACAATAGTAGCCAGAGTTTACGATGGAACAAACTTAAAATATGCTGTAAATCAAGCTATTACATATGTTGATCCTACTAAACCAACATGTGAAATATTATTAACTGGTGGTACATTAGGTACAAATGGATATTATACAGTTGCACCAAAAGTTCAATTTAAAACATCTATTGCAGGTGGAAGTGGAATTTATTTTGGCCAATCTAAAACTAATAGTCCTGTATATGATAATAGTGTAACAAAAAATAATTCAGGACTAATTAATATAACAGATGTTTCTGACGGAAATAATACATATTATGGATTTGTTAAAACTGGTGTAAAAGATATGGATGTTACTTCAACATGTTCTAAGACTTTTAAAGTTGATACTACAAAACCAGTTGTTGCTATTAATGGAAATGCCTCAGTTAGTTATGCGAATTCATCTGCAACAATAACAATTCCATTAAAAGTTACAGATCTTACAAGTGGAATAGATACAAATATATTCACTGATTCTGATATAACAGTAAAAGTAGGAACTACAACAGTAACACCTACAAAATCATTAAAATATAACTCTGTATCAAATGGTGTATATAGTTATACATTAACATTGTCTGGTGTAACAGGTAATGGTGCTCTTAATCTTTCAGTGGGTGCTGGTATGGTTGTTGATAAAGCTGGAAATAAAAATAATACAGCTTCAATATCTACAAATGTAATTATTGATAATACAGCCCCTACTTTAGAAATAACAGGAACTAATGGTACAACTTATAAAAAAGAATCAGATGCTACTATAACACTTAAAGATACAGGTGGAAGTGGTTTAACTGCTGGTAGCTATACTATTAAATATGGTTGGGCTACTAGTAGTCAAACTTGTAGTAATCTTACATCTTCAACAACTATAACTGTTGCTGCAGGAGCAACATCAGGTTCTGTTAAAGTAAATGTTAAAGGAAAAACAGGAGCAGGAAAACTATATGTATGTAATAGCACTTCAATAACTGATAGAGCTAAAAACACATTAAGTGCTAATAGTATTGTGTCTTCAAATATGTATTTAGATAATGAAGAACCTCAAATAGTTATTAATCCAAATGGTGGATCCTATACTATTCCTGTTGGAAGCACAAGTACGGCTGTTAGAAAAACAATAACAGTAACAGATTCAACATTAAATAAATCTTCACTTAAATATGGTTGGTCATCATCTAAAGATGTAAAACCAACAATGTCATCATCTTTTACGAGTGGAACTTCATTTAATGATTCATTAAGTGGTGGAGATAATTATTTATGGATAACAGCAAGTGATAATTTATCAAATACAACAACAATAGTAAGTAATTCGTTTAATGTTGGATACTCGGTAGAATATAATGCGAATGGTGGAACAACAACTTGTTCTGTACAAAGAAAAGAGCACGGTAAAAATTTAACTTTATGTTCTACTACACCAATTAGAAGTGGGTATACATTTGCTGGTTGGTCTGATAGTAGTACAGCAACTAGTAAAAAATATGATGTATCTGGAACATATACGGATAATAGTTCAGTAAAATTATATGCTGTATGGAAAAGAACAACTACTGTAACAGCTGCAACGAAAAGCAAAGTGTATGATGGAAAAGCGTTAACTTCGAATGAGTGTAGTGCAACAAATTTAGCCTCAAGTCATACAGTAACCTGTACAAATAGTGGAACAATAACTGATGTAGGAAGTGTGACTAATTCGGTAAATACAGTAAAAATAACAGATTCAAATGGTAATGATGTTACAGATAATTATAGTGTAACAAAAGTTAATGGGAAATTGACTGTTACAAAAGCGAATTCTACAAATCCTACATTAACAGCATATGAAGGTATATATGATGCAACCAGTCATACATTTACAATGAGTGGTGGGGTTGGAGGAACTATTAATTATAGTACTAATAATGGAACAACATGGACTACAACCAAACCAACAAGAACAACTGCTGGAACAACAACAGTACAAGTTAAAATAGTTGGTGACAAAAATCATAATGATACTAGTGTGATTTCAACAACAATAAAAATTGATAAAAGAGCTATAACAGTTAAAGCAGCAGTGGCAGAAAAAATTTATGATGGAACAGTATTAACAAAAACAGATGGGTGCGAAAGTTCAAAAAATTTAGTGTCAGGTCATGAGGCTAAATGTACTAATACAGGTGCATTATTAAATGCAGGAAGTTCAGGAAATACATTAAGTAAAGTTTCCGTTGTAAGTGCAACAGGCGCAGATGTAACAGATAACTATGAAATAACAAAAGAAGGTGGAAGATTAACTGTTAAACCAAAAAGTTTAGCAGTAACATGGGGAAGTACCACAACATTTACATATAATGGAAATGCTCAAGCACCAACAGCAAGTGTAGCAACAGGAATATCAAATGAAACAATGACAGTAACAAGAACAACAGGAACAAACGCAGGAAGTTATACATCAACAGCAAGTTGTTCAAGTGTAACAGGTGGACAAGCAAAATGTTCAAACTACACATTAACTGGAAATACAAAAGCATTTATTATAAATAAAGTAACACCAACAATAAAATTTGCTACAACTTCTGGTAGCGTAACATATCATACTGTTAATGGATTTAGTGGAAATTGGATATATTCTCCAGTAAAAGTTTCTGGTACTGTAACTTTAACTAGCTCAAATACAAATTATGTTTCTATACAAGAAAACTACGTAAGCACTAAAGTAGATTCTTTTACATCCCAACCTTCATCTTATTTTACAATAGTAGTAAATGGTGTTAAAGCAACTTCAACCCCAATTCCAATAACTGTCAAATTTACTCCAGATAATGAAAATTTTGAAACTGTAACTGAAACGTTTAACGTTATAGTAAACCAAGCAACCCCAACAATAACATTAAGTGAGGAAAGCGCTTGGTTAAGTAGTAGTAAAACTTTTACTGAAAAAGCAAATGTTGCAGGAAAATTTACTAATACAAGTGGAACAACAAGTGTAGCAACGGTATCACCTACAAGTAATAGTACCGCCGTTCCAGCAAATACAGCCCAAACAGTAACAGTAACAGGAGTTAAAGATGGAAGTAGTACAATTACAGTAAAATTTGAACCAACAGATACAACAAATTATAAGACAGTATCAGCTAAATATACAGCAAAAGTGGATAAAACAAGACCAACAATAACAGCAAATGGCTATGCATATTCAAATCAAAATGGATCTCATGATTCAACAACATATAATGACACTGGAGACCCTGCGATTCATACGCATAGTTCTAATAGTGCTACTTCAACGTATACATATGATTGGAATAATACAGGAATAAATTTTAGAATAGGTTTTTCTGATTCTGCATCTGGAATAAGGGATGCAAGATGGTGTTGGGATACTATATATTCTACTACTGATCCAACAACAAAAGTTTTTAATAGTACAAGTACTTCAAAGTGTAGTGCCGGTAATATATCAAATTATAAACAAATTGATATAACTGGAACAGGTTACAGAAGGGGAAGACTAACTGTAGAAGATAATGCAGGAAATAAAACAGTTTATAATGTTGTTATAAAAATAGACAAAGAGGAACCTGTAATAGCTTTAAATGGTAGAGCAAGCTTGACATCAATAAATAATGGTAGTGGTAATATAACTATTCCAATTAAAATAACTGAACCTCATAGTGGTATAACTTCTTCTGCTTTTACAGCAAGTGATATAACAGTGAAAATAGGAACTACAACAGTAACACCAGCGGTAAAATCATTAAAATATAACTCTGTATCAAATGGTGTGTATAGTTATACATTAACATTAAAAATAGGTGATAAAAATGTTGGGGGTACAGTTAATTTAAGTATTGCTGCATCTGCAATTAAAGATAGTGTAGGTAACGGAAATAAAGCTACTACTTTAAATACAGGTGTAACATATACAACTGCCTATCCTACATTAGGAGCAACTGCAACATGTACAAAGACATCTACAGGTTACAGGGCACAAATAAGTTGCCATAATTGTAAAGAATTATATTATGTATATTATAATTCACCATATCCAACATCAACAGCGGCATTAGCAGCTGATGCTAAGAATGCTGGTACATATACTTCAAGAAGTACAGCAGGTGACTTATCAAAAACATCAACATATACAACTTCATCAACATATTCAAGACTTTATTATGGAGCAAGCAATGATAAAGGTAATTCGGTACTTAAATATGTTACTTGTGGTAGTTAGAAAGGAAGTTTAAATGAAAACGATTTTAATAATATCATTATTATTTATAAGTTTATTTGTAACTAGTTGTGGTAAAAAGGCAGATAATACTGAAACATTAAATAATAATGAAAATATAATTTCACAAAATACTAATCCAAATGTTGTAAAAAAACAGGAAATAGAAGGATTATTATTTGATAATATAATTTTAAAAACAAATAATAATATGTCATATTTTACAGCAAATGTCACAAATACAACAGATGAGAAAATAAATGTAAAATATATAAAAATTACTGTTTATGATAATGAAAATAAAGAATTATTTAGTTTTAATAATTATATAGGTGATTATATAGAATCTAAATCAAAATTAAAACTTTCTTCTAATATTGAAGGTGATTTAACAACAATTTATTCAGTAAAATACGAGGTTATAAAATAGTTAGGAATTATTCCTAACTTTTTTCTTGCTAAAAAAATGTATATAGAATATAATACTTAAGAGGTGTAAAAATGTATAAAACTATTGTTATTCCAAGTAATAAAGAAATGATTAATAATATATCTTCAGATGCAATATTATTGGGTATAAAAGACTTAAGTGTTAATATGCCATTTTATATTACTTTAGACGAATTAAAAAAAATAAAAACTAAAAAAGAAATATTTATATCTTTAAATAAAAACTTTAATAATGGTGAATTAGAAGTATTAAAAAAAACATTATTAGAACTTAATGATTTAGATATTAAAGGTGTATTTTTCTACGATATAAGTATAGTTAATTTAAAAGAAAAATTGAATTTAAAATATGATTTAGTATGGAATCAAGAACACATGACTACTAATTATTTAACTGTAAACTATTGGTTAAATAAAGGTGTAAATTACACTTGCTTGTCAAATGAAATAACAACAAGAGAAATAAAAGAAATTACTCAAAATACGAAATCAAAAATAATAATTCAAATGTTTGGATATGTTCCAATAATGAATTCAAAAAGACATTTAATAAATAATTATTTAAAAGAATTTAATTTAAAAAATAAATCAAAAATAAATTATATAGAAAAAGAAGAAAATAAATATCCAATAATAGATAGTGAAAATGGAACAGTAGTATATACAAGTAAAATACTTAATGGAATAAAAGATGTCATAGATACAGATTTAGAATATATACTTTTAAATAGTTTTATGATAGATGAATCAAAATTTAAGGAAGTGTTAGAAATGTTTAAGACAGTAAATAATGAAAATAAAAATGAATATTATGAAAAAATAAATAATATGTTTAATGCAGATACACTATTTCTTCATAAAGAAACAATATATAAGGTGAAATAATGAAACCAGAGTTACTTGCTCCAGCAGGAGATTTACAAAGACTTAAAATAGCCTTATTATATGGTGCGGATGCTGTATATATAGGTGGTAGTTTATTTGGTCTTAGAGCTAATGCTACAAATTTTACAATAGAAGAAATAAAAGAAGGTGTATCTTATGCACATTCATTAAATAAAAAAGTTTACGTAACAGTAAATATAGTACTTCATAATAAAGAAATTAAACACTTATTAAACTATTTAAAACAATTAGAAGAAGTTAAAGTAGATGCCATTATAGTAAGTGATCCTGCAATAATGGATATGGCTTTAAAAAACACTAACTTAGAAGTACATCTGTCAACACAACAATCAACGCTAAACTATGAAGCAGTAGATTTCTTTAAAAAACAAGGGGTTTCTAGAGTGGTTTTAGCTAGAGAATCTAGTAAAGAAGATATAAAAAAAATAAAAGAAAATGTAAATATAGAATTAGAAGTATTTATACATGGTGCAATGTGTACTTCATATAGTGGCAGATGTGTACTTTCTAATTATTTTACAAACAGAGATTCAAATAGAGGTGGATGTAGTCAAGTATGTAGATGGGATTTTGAGTTATTAGATGATTCTAATAATAAAATAGAGGGTAATAAACCATTTACATTTTGTACTAAAGATTTATCTATGCTTTCATATATACCAGAATTAATAGATTTGAAAGTTAACTCATTTAAAATAGAAGGAAGAATGCGTTCCTTATATTATATAGCTACTGTAGTAAGTATATATAGAAAAGTAATAGACGAATATTGTAACGATAAAAAGAATTATAAATATAATATAGAATATGAGAAGATATTAAGAGAATGTGCGAATAGAGATTCAGTACCACAATTTTATAATAATATATATGACAATACTTGTAGTTATTATAATGGTAGACAAGAAGTTTCAAATCAAGACTTTTTAGGCGTTGTAGTAGATTATGATGCTATAAATCATTTAGCAATCATAGAACAAAGAAACTACTTTAAAAAAGGTGATATAGTAGAAACTTTTGGGCCAAACACAGAACTTACAACATTTACAATTGATGAAATATACGATGAAGAAAATAATTTAATAGAAATTGTAAATCACCCAAAACAAATAGTAAAAATTAGAATAAATAAAAAATTAGAAAAAAATGATATTATTAAAGTTAAACATTAGGGTTGACAAAAATATTAAATTGTAGTATTATTTTGTGGACTTACAAGAAGAGGTGAAATGCATGGATAAGAAAGAAATTTATCTAACTGAAAAAGGATTAGATGAAATAAAAAAAGAATTAGATTTCTTAAAATTAGAAAAAAGACCAGAAATCATTTTAGCACTTAAAGAAGCTAGAGCACAAGGAGATTTGAGTGAAAATTCAGAATATGATGCAGCAAGAAATGAACAAGCTTTAGTTGAATCAAAGATAGCTGAACTTGAAAAAATGGTTGAGAATGCAGTAGTAATTAAAGAAGTAGACACAGATAAAGTATCAATTGGTACAAGTGTTAAAATAGAATATGTTGATGATGGAGAAACAGAAAGCTACATGGTTGTAGGAAGCAAAGAAGCAGATCCATTTGAAAACAAAATATCTAATGAATCTCCTATTGCTCAAGCAATAATGGGTAAAAAAATTGGAGATGTAGTTAGTGTAGCAAGTCCTAATGGACAATATAGTGTAAAAATACTTGAAATAGCATAATTTATTATGCTTTTTTTATTATCTATGGTAAAATCATATTAGGAGGATGATTTATGCCAGAAAAGTATGATATAAGTGGTGAAATAGATATGATAGTAAAAAACGTTCCTTACAATTTAGAACCTATTGAAATTGTAAGATGGATATATTTAAAATTAGGATCAATTTTTTCATATAATTTAAAAATATTAACAGAATATGAAAAAAGTATTGTAGAAATATATCATATTGTATTCAATGAATATCCAGATTTTTCTAAAAAAGAAGATAGACAAAGATGCAAATATCTTTTATGTAATTTATATGTTTTAGGTATGTTTAATTACTTTGATGTAGATTTTAATTGTTTTAATGGTAAAATAGTTAGTTTTAGTTTAAATAATGAATTTGATAGATTATGTGGCTATGGTAAAATTGATTTTACAAGTATTAAATTTAAGCCTGATTATTTAGAAAAACTAAATAGTTTATCAACTAGCTTAAATTTACCTTTAGAACAGTTAAAAATGCTAGCAATTTCCTCATATAATGGTAAATATGTTCAAGATTATGAGGAAAGTTATAGTAGATAAATTATTATAAATATTATATAATAAATGTTAGAAGAGAGGTGTAATATGAATGCTGTAGACTTTACAAATTCTATAGAAAAGGTATGCGAATATGGTGGCAGTGAAAAAAAGAAAAAGATTATTTATAATGGGGAAGTTTATTTACTTAAATTTCCTGACCCTATAAGAGAAAAAAATATGCCCTTATCATATATTAATAATGTCTTTTCTGAATATATTGGTTGTAAAATATTTGAAAGTGTAAATATTCCAGTACAAAAGGTTATACTTGGAATATATAATGAAAAACAGGAAAAAGAAGTTAAACAAAAAGTAGTAGTTGCTTGTAAAGATTTTACAAATGAAAAACAAAAATTAATTGAATTTTCATCACTTGCAAATAGTATTACCGACGTTGATAAAAAATTTACTACTAAAATTGAAGATATTTACGAAGTATTTAATAATTTAAATTATGATTTTGATAAAAAACTGATGATAGAAAACTTTTGGAATATGTTTGTAGTAGATACATTAATAGGAAATACTGATAGGCATTTATCGAATTTTGGCGTAATTGATGATGGAGAAACACTTAAATTTGCACCAGTATATGATTGCGGTTCAGCGTTACATCCACTTTTAACTGATGAAAAAATAAATTATCTATTAAATAACGAATCTGAATTTAAAAATGTAGCATATAGTATTTACCCGGTATATACATATGAAAATAAAAAAATCACTTATAGTGAATTTTATGCAAAGGATATTCCTGATTTAAATGATGCACTATTAAGAATATATCCAAGAATAGATATGAATAAAATTTATGATATTATAGATAATACTATGTATATATCATTAGAAAGAAAAGAATTTCTAAAAAAGTCAGTTACTATTCGCAAAG
>ENA-OPRX01001532-OPRX01001532.1-human-gut-metagenome-genome-assembly--contig:-NODE-1532-length-11078-cov-2.616711_pt1 | contig 11078 bp, 9 predicted proteins | sample MGYA00241450_ERZ501892 | MGnify/ENA primary metagenome ERZ501892 (study PRJEB25962, sample SAMEA2042223) | human gut metagenome | biome: human gut; feature: human-associated habitat; material: faeces...
CCAGTGGCTGTTTTTGAACCGGTCGAGCTGGAGGGAACCACTGTGAGCCGCGCCAGCGTACACAATGTGAGCATTCTAAAAGAATTGCAGCTTGGTATCGGGGATACGATCACTGTATATAAAGCAAATATGATCATTCCGCAGATTGCAGAAAACCTCACACGCAGCAGTAAACTGGAAATTCCGGATACCTGCCCTGCATGTGGCCATGGAACACAGATACAGAAGGTAAATGATGTGGAGGCACTTTACTGTACAAATCCTGACTGTGCCGCAAAGAAGATCAAATCCTTTGCACTTTTTGCAAGCAGGGATGCCATGAACATTGACGGACTGTCAGAAGCAACACTGGAGAAATTCATTGCAAGAGGCTTTATTCATGATTTCGGAGATATTTTTGAGATTGGAAAGCATCGTGATGAGATCGTGGAGATGGACGGATTCGGGGAGAAATCCTTTGAGAACCTGATGACCAGCATTGATAAAGCTAAGGGGACTACTCTTGCGAAGGTGATCTACAGCCTTGGAATCGCCAATATCGGCCTTGCCAATGCAAAAGTGATCTGCAGGCATTTTGATGATGATCTGGAGAAGATCCGTCATGCAGATAAAGAGGAGATCAGCTCTATTGATACCATCGGACCGGTAATTGCCGGAAGTCTGACTGATTATTTTTCAGACGAGGATAATAACAGAAAACTGGATCATCTGATGAGCCATCTGACTGTTAAGAAAGAAGAAAAGACAGGTGAGCAGATTTTCCGGAACATGAATTTCGTTATCACAGGAAGTGTGGAGCACTTTGCAAACAGAGCACAGGCAAAGGAATTTATTGAGTCTCTGGGAGGCAAGGTGACCGGATCAGTAACATCGAAGACGAACTACCTGATCAATAATGACACAACTTCCAATTCTTCAAAGAATAAAAAAGCCAAAGAACTGGGAATTCCGATCCTTTCTGAAGAAGATTTCCTGAAGATGGCACAACAATAAAATAATAAGAACAGGAGATAAGATAATGCCAATTAAAATACAGAGCGATCTGCCAGTAAAAGAGATTCTGGAAAAAGAAAATATTTTCGTGATGGATGAGTCACGTGCATCCCATCAGGATATCCGCCCCATTCAAATCCTCATTCTGAACCTGATGCCTCTGAAAGAGGAGACAGAGCTTCAGCTTCTGCGTTCCCTTTCCAACACACCGCTGCAGGTAGATGTCACCTTTATGGCAGTACAGAGCCATGAAGCGAAGAATACATCTGTGAGTCATCTGAATAAATTTTATCAGACATTTCCGGAACTGAAAAATAACAAATACGATGGAATGATCATCACAGGTGCTCCTGTAGAGCAGATGGAATTCGAAGAGGTAGACTACTGGAAGGAACTGGTAGAAATCATGGACTGGACAAACACCCATGTTACCTCCACCATTTATCTGTGCTGGGCTGCACAGGCAGGACTCTACCACCACTATGGACTGAAAAAACGCAAACTTGATAAGAAGATGTTTGGTCTTTTCTGGCATAAAGTGATGAACCGTAAGATTCCGCTGGTACGCGGATTCGACGATATGTTCCTTGCACCTCATTCCAGACATACGGAAGTTCCCATCGAGGATATCCATAACTGTAAAGAGCTGACAGTGCTTGCTGAATCCGATGAAGCAGGGCTTTTCCTTGCAATGGCAGACGGCGGCCGCAAGATCTTTGTAATGGGACATCCGGAATATGATCGTGTGACTCTTGATGGTGAGTACAAACGTGATGTCAGCAAAAACCTGCCCATCGAAATCCCGGAGAATTATTACAAAGACAACAACCCGGAAAACAGACCGCTCCTTATGTGGAGAGCACATGCGAACAACCTGTATACAAACTGGCTGAATTACTATGTCTACCAGTCAACTCCGTTCGACCTGTATGGAACACCGGATTTCAGCGAGATTTAAAAGGTTTGCGAGAAGTTCAATTTCACTATCTTACCGTATTTTTACGCATCTTTATGAAAAATGGTGTCAAAATGGTGTCAAAACTGTGAGAAAATGGTGTCAAAACTGAACAGTAACCGGATATCTATATTCGTTTTGTCAGAATCAAAAACAGGTTGCTGAACAGACATAACCTATATTATAATGTACATATAACCAAACTCACTTGGAGGTGATAATATGCCATTACTTGAAGAGGAATATAGAAAAGAAGAGAAGATTAATGGTGTGATTTATGATATGTCACCGTCACCAAATTATCAGCATGGGCTTGTAGATGGTAATATTTATCGAATCATATCAACTGGTTTACAGGGAACACTGTGTTTAGCATTCATGGAGAATCTGGATTATAAATATCATGCACAGGAGAATAATGATTATGTGATACCAGATGTGATGATTATATGTGACCGTAAGCATTTGAAAGGTGGTTCCTATACTGGTACACCCAGATTTATTGTGGAAACTCTTAGCCCGGCAACAGCATTAAGAGATATGACTGTGAAGAAAGAAATTTACCAGGCAGCAGGTGTAGAAGAGTATTGGATCATCTCACCGAAAGAAAGAGCAGTACAGATTTATTATCTTGAGGATGGTAAATATGATTTGAAGTATAGCTATATCTTGCAGGATGATCCAGAAGAAGAACATTATAATGCAGATACAGTGGTGACACTGAAAGATTTTCCGAAAATCTCCATGACATTGGCAGAGATGTTTGAGAATGTAGAATAATATGAGCAGCATGAAAGCCCTCGGGAGTTAATCCTGGGGGGCTTTTGGTATAGCCAAATCCGTTGAAGTATGTTATTATATGCATCAGTTCTCAGAATCGGGAATATTCAGCTGAGATAAGAAAGGACACAACAATCATATGAACATAGGAAATATCATGAAGATCACAGGCGCATGGAACACCTTTAAGAGCAATCATCCCAAGTTCCCGGCATTCTGTCAGGCAGTTTCACGCAAAGGACTTAAAGAAGGAAGCATTATTGAAATTGCGATCACCACTCCTGAGGGAGAGAAGATAGAGACAAACCTGAAAGTAAAGGACAGTGACCTGGAATTACTGAAACAGTTGTCTGACCTGAAAATGTGAAAAAGTTTACAAAAATTTTATTTGAATAACAGGTATAAATCTGCTATAGTATTCTATGTTGGTTAAGTTGATTATTATTCGTTCCCATATATAAGAATGATAGGTTCTCAAAAGAAAGAAGAGGAAGAAAATTGCGTAAAAAATCACATATTTTATTAGCAAGATACCTTGCGGATCAGATGCAGACCACAGCAAGCCTGCAGTCTCACAGAAAGGCTTTCTGCCTGGGCAGCATTCTGCCGGATATCAAACCGTCCTTTATCACCAGAAGACACGAGTTCTACGGAACATTTGAAGATGTCAAGAACCGGATGAAAGAACTGGCAGATATCAGACCGGATGAGAGTAACCAGAGAGTTTACTGGCGGCGGTTCGGCGAAGTGATCCACTATATGGCGGATTATTTTACCTTTCCTCATAACAAAACATATACAGGAAGCTTCAGCCAGCATAATCATTATGAGAAAGTACTTAAGAACAGACTGAAAGAATGTATACAGCAGGGAGAAGCATATGCATATCTGGAACCGGCCATCCGCTTCGCAGATTTCTCCACCCTGATCGATTATATCGAAGCTACTCATGAGAAATACCTCAACAAGCTCCGCAGCGTGGAAGAGGATATCCGCTTTATCCTGAATATGTGTTTTCAGGTAGTGCAGGGACTGATACAGATCTGTATTGGTAATAAGAACTTTGCAGGAGCCATTCAGGCAGCCTGACAGAGATACGCTAAGAATACAGGAAGGCTGTGTGGAAATCATATCCGCACAGCCTTCCTGCATTCTGAAATATATCTTTCTCACTGCTTGATTCGGTTAAAATGTGACAAAAAAATGAATTTTGGTCAAATCTGGAATTTACCTGCCCTGAGCTGTTGATTTCAAAAAATGATTATGCTAGAATAAAACAGGTTAATATTTCGGGATAATTCACTTATGAAATAACATAATAATGTGAAAAGTAATTTAGACAGTATGCCCTTATAAACAGGGGGTAAGGACATGCTCACAGTAAGAAGGGAGCAATTTAGATATATGAAAAACAAGTATCTTACCAGATTCTTATGTCTGACATTGATGTCAGGAATGGTATTATCCGGTCCTGCGTCTGTACTTGCAGCAGAGGATACTGCTGCGTATACAGCAGACGGTTCTGATTTCAGCGATTCCGGTGATTTTGATTCAGGATCAGAGGATCCGGCGCCGGTAGATCCGACTCCTGCAGAGCCAACACCTGCGCCGGTAGATCCGACACCTGCAGACCCGACACCTGCACCGGTAGATCCGACTCCGACACCAACAGATCCGACTCCGACACCTGCGAATCCTACACCAACACCGTCTTCACAGATTACGAAGGCAGCCCAGGATGTGATCGACAGAATCAAAGAGTTGAACGCACAGACCATCACGCTGGAGAAGAAAGCCACTGTTCAGAGCATCCGCACTGCATATAATGCCCTGTCTGATACAGAGAAGGCACAGGTTTCTAATTATAATCTGCTGGTTCAGGCAGAAGCGACTATTGCTCAGTTGGAAGCGCAGAAGAACAATGCGAATACGAATAATCCATTTACGAGTAATACCAGTGCTGCACAGACCGGAACTCCGGTATATTATGCGTCCAATATCCACGCAGGTAAGGATTTCTATCTGGACAGCCTGAAGAATAACTACAATCTGACCTTCTCAGATGATTTCGCTTCTGTTATGGATGAGATCGAGAAGGAATATAAAGAGAAGAACAAAGTAGCAGATGCCAGCGATGTAAACGGCAGCAAGACCACCACATCTGCAGACAGTCTTCTGGTAAGAAACTGGCAGGATATCCTTGCAGTCTATGTATATCAGCAGAGCCAGGACGGAAAAACAGAATTTACCCTGGATTCTTCCTGCAAGAAAGACCTTGCGAAAATCTTTGCAGAGATGAACCCAATCGTAAGGGACAAGCAGGATATCACTCATGTTACATACGCTAATCGTAAAATCAACTACTATATTAAGAAAAATAAAATCGCAAAAAAGGATCGTACGATCCTTAAGAAATATGTGGAGACAGACTGCAAACTCCTCTGCGCGGTAGTAACAGCTGCCAACGGTTTTGTCCGCGAGAGTGTAGGGGATGACGTTTCCGAGGAAAGAGTAAATGTTATTTCCGCAGCCTATTCACTGGTTGGTAAAGTCGGTTACTTCTGGGGCGGCAAATCCACAGTGATCGGTGAAGATCCAGGCTGGGGAACCAGCGAGAAGGTATCAGCCGAGGGAAGCAAGAGCACTGGAACCATCCGCGCATACGGACTGGACTGCAGTGGTTTTGTCACCTGGGCAGTGATCAACGGATATCAGGATAAAGCAATGCAGGAAGCTGTAGGCGACGGAACTTCCGATCAGTGGGAGAAAGCAAACGTGGTAACTGAGGCAGATGCACAGCCCGGAGATCTGGTGTTCCAGAAAGGACCGGAAGCAGGAAGCGATAATCATGTAGGTATTCTCTGCGGTAAAACAGACGCAGGTGACTGGATCGCAGTACACTGCTCCTCTGGCAAGAATGGAGTAACAGTAGGCGAAGCATACAGTGCAAGTTTCCGTTACATCCGCCAGCCATCCTTCTACCCGACACAGGAACAGGTTCAGGAAATGCAGAGCAGCAGTACGGTAAGCATAACAACAGGTGATGCAGCAACTTCCACAGGAACAGATATCTTTTCTACAAATGTGACAGTAAGCAATACTCTGCAGGATGCGATGAAGTCAAATACTTCCGACTCAACAGGATTCACAACATCAGAATCCACTGAGAAAACTTCCATCCTTCCGGATAAAATTGACCTGTCAAAAGAGAAAGTCGCTGTATTTAAGGCAAAATAAAATGTATAAAAGAAGAGAAAGTCATACAAAAAAGTCTGGCTTTCCCTTCTTTTTTGTTTGTGTGTAAACTTTTTTTAGCTGTTAACTTAAACGGTTAAGCAAAAACTGACGAATTTGCTTATTGGCCTGCGGAATATGCTTCAAAAGCGAAAAAAATATTCGAAAATATGGAAACAAAAATTGACAAAGTGTACGAAATATGTTAACTTTAAACCAATAATATAATGTCAGATAAAAAAAGGAGAAATTCCTTCTTTTTTGTTGCTGATATTACAGTAAAATCTGAAGATGAGACACCAACAGATGATTTGTTCTGTAAACAGTGAACACACTGTTGTGTTCGGAAAAGAGATACACAGATGGCATTAAGACGTGAGAGAATGAGGCTTGGTGACATGCTCATCAGGCAGAATGTACTGACTGAAGATGAATTAAAGAAAGCCCTGGAATTGCAGAAGGGAAGCGGCAAGAAGATCGGTGAAGTTCTGGTAGATAATGGCTTTATCACTGAGGATATGATCGTTCGTGCCCTCCAGATGCAGCTGGGGCTTAAAGTCGTTCAGCTGACAGGCGTGACGATCCCGAAAGAAGTCCGAAACCTGGTCAGTGTGGACATTCTTAAGAAATATACCTGCATTCCTTTTGAACTGGATCCCTACAACGCCAATATCCTTCATCTGGCAATGGCAGATCCGATGGATATGGCTGCAATCGATGACATCTCTATCGTGACAAACCTGCAGATAGAGCCTTACATTGCTACAACCAGAGATATTCTTGCGGCAATCGACAGATGCTACGGCGCATCGGAGACACTGGATGCAGCCAGACGATTTACTCAGGAGAGGGCACAGCTTCGTGGAGGAGCAGCAGACGACGATACAGATACGGATGTAAGTGATGCACCTATTGTGCAGCTGGTGCGTTCCCTTATTGAACAGGCAATCCGCCAGAGGGCCAGTGATATCCATATCGAAGCTCTGGAGAACAAAGTCCGCATCCGTTACAGGATCGACGGTGCACTCTATGAGCGTATGGTATATGACAACAGCCTTCTTCCTGCGATTTCCACCCGTATCAAGATCCTTGGAGGCATGGATATCTCAGAGAAAAGGAAACCTCAGGACGGACGTATGTCCATTATGGTAGACAGACAGGATTATGATATCCGAATTTCCTCTCTGCCTACTGTACACGGAGAGAAGATCGTAATGCGACTCTCTTCAAAACTGAACCTTACACGTAACAAGAAAGATCTGGGACTTCCACCCGATGAGATGGAACGTTTCAACCATATGCTAGCTAGTCCTTTTGGAATTATTCTTGTAACAGGACCGACAGGAAGCGGTAAATCCACTACCCTGTATACAGCATTAAGTGAATTAAATAAAGAAGCAGTCAATATCGTAACAGTAGAGGATCCTGTGGAGGCAGATATTGAGGGCATCAATCAGGTACAGGTCAACAACAAAGTAGACCTGAATTTTGCGTCAGCCCTTCGTTCCATTCTCCGTCAGGACCCGGATATCATTATGATCGGTGAGATCCGAGACAGGGAGACTGCTGCTATTGCAGTACAGGCCTCCATAACAGGACATCTGGTTGTTTCTACATTGCATACAAATAATGCAGTAGGTACTCTGAACCGTATGGCGGACATGGGAGTGGAGAGATATCTGATCGCAGATTCTGTTGTAGGAGTTATCGCACAGCGCCTTGTGCGTAAGCTGTGCAGCCACTGTAAAAAAATGCGTCCTGCCACCTCTGAGGAGAAGAGAGTGTTGAGGATGAACACACAGGAGGATGTAAATGTCTATGAACCCTGTGGCTGTGATTTCTGCAGCCATACAGGATATTACGGGCGTATCGGTGTGTTCGAGATCATGGAGGTCAATGACGAGATCCGCGACCTGATCGCAGAGAATGGCACAACAGAGGAACTGGAACGTGCAGCCAGAAACAGCGGTATGCGCACACTGAGAGAGAATGGTATCAGCTATGTGCTGAACGGCACCACCTCTGTGGAAGAGATGCTTAAGGCATCTTATGAATGATCGGGACTTATAGATTATTAATTTTACGACTATTAATATGGAAGGAATTCCTGCGGAACCGGAGTTCTCCGGAGATCCCCGGGAGTTACGAGGCAGATTAGGAAATATGTATGATTTAGATGAAATACTGATACAGTCAGTGAAGGTAAAGGCTTCCGATATCCACCTGACAACCGGTCGGCCGCCCAGCTACCGGATCGATGGTGTACTGACCCCCATAGAGGGAGAACGCCTTACCCCGCAGATGCTTGAAGACATTCTCATGCCCCTGATGGATGTCCGTCACAGAGAAGAATTACAGAACAATGGACAGACGGACTTTGCATATGCCATCTCAGGTGTGGGACGTTTTCGCGTAAATGTATTTAAACAGAGAGGAACACTTGCTTCCGTTATGCGAAGCCTTCCTTTCAATATCCCGGAACCTGAGGAACTTGGTATTCCTGCAGAGGTAGTGGAGATGACCACGCGGAAAAGAGGTCTCATTTTGGTAACAGGACCGACAGGAAGCGGGAAATCAACTACACTGGCTTCATTGATTCATGTGATCAACAGGAATTATCCTTACCATATTATTACACTGGAGGATCCAATCGAATATCTGCATAGACACGATAAATCTGTGGTAAACCAGAGAGAGATTGGAAGTGATTCTACAGATTATGCCCAGGCATTAAGAGCAGCACTTCGAGAAGATCCGGACGTGATTCTGGTAGGAGAGATGCGAGATCTGGAAACGATTTCCACTGCGATCACAGCAGCAGAGACAGGCCATCTTGTTTTCTCCACTCTGCATACGATCGGAGCAGATAAGACCATTGACCGAATTATCGATGTTTTCCCTCCAAACCAGCAGCAGCAGATCCGTATTCAGCTTGCTTCTGTGCTGGAGTGCGTAGTGTCCCAGCAGCTTCTTAAGAAAGCAGATGGAAGTGGGCGTGTGGCAGCATTGGAGGTACTTTTTGCAAACAATGCAGTGCGAAATCTGATCCGTGAAAGTAAGACGTATCAGATCGCATCCATCATGCAGACCAATAAACGTGCAGGTATGCAGACCATGGATGATGCGCTGTATGACTTATATATGAGAAAGCTTATTGATGCGGATAATGCGGTAACTTATGCTCAGGATCCGGTAAGCATGAATAAAAAAGTCAACTTTGACTTCTAACAGAGAATGATCTGGCAGACGACAAATAATTGACTGGACAGAAAGAAGTGATAAGATGCCAGGTTTTTCCTACGTGGCAGTAGACAAAAAAGGAAAAGAGAAGCGAGGAAGTATAGAGGCTGATACCAGGGAAAAAGTTGTAGACATTCTGAAGAATGACGGTCTCATCCCGGTCTCTGTCAAAGAACAGGGAGCCTTGAATAAAGAAATAGATTTTTCCATAGGAAAGAAAGTAAAGCCGCGAGATCTGAGTGTATTCTGTCGCCAGTTTGTCAGCATTACCCAGGCGGGTGTGCCGATGAAAGAAGCCTTGCAGATGCTCTCAGAGCAGACTGAGAATAAATGGCTGAAACGGGCGATTTCGGAAGTACTTCTCAGCGTGGAGAAAGGTAATACGCTGGCGGATTCCATGAGAGGACAGTCGGATGTATTTCCGCCGATGCTGATCAACATGGTAGAAGCAGGTGAGAACTCCGGTAGTCTGGAGATGGCTTTTTCCCGAATGGCAGTACAGTTCGAGAAGGAAGCCAAGCTGAAAGCTACGATCAAGAAAGCAACGATTTATCCGATCATTCTGATCATTGCAGCGATCGGTGTTGTTGCGGTTATGATGCTGTTTGTTATCCCGATCTTCATTGATATGTTTGCAGATCTGGATGTGGAAATGCCGGGAATTACCATGTGGGTTATGAATACCAGCAAATGGGTAACAGCTAACTGGTACCTGATCCTGGCAGGAATTATTATTGTAGTTGTGGCATACAAGCTGATCTACAAGACGGAACAGGGCAGACTTAGCATTGATAAAATCAAGATGAAGATGCCACTGTTCGGTAAGCTGACAGTGAAAACCGCATGTGCACAGTTCGCCAGAACCATGAGTACGCTGTTATCATCCGGTATTTCAACGATTGATGCGTTGGAGACAGTGGCGAAGATCGTCAACAATATTCATTATACGAATGCGCTGATGAAGGCGAGGGAGGAAGTTATGAAAGGTATTCCACTTTCCGAGCCTCTGGTTGCATCCGGGATCTTTCCTCCGATGGTATGTCATATGACTGGAATTGGTGAGGAGACTGGTAATATTGAGGACATGCTGGAGAAGCTGGCGGATTATTATGATGAAGAAGTTGAGATGACTACTCAGAGCGTGCTGGCGGCTATGGAACCGTTGATTATTGTATTTATGGCGTTGGTTGTTGGTACACTGGTTATCGCGGTTATTTCGCCGATTGGGGCTATGTATAATGGATTGGATAATCTGTAAGTTTCTTGCGATTGGGAACCGCATTAAAAGTTTCTGAAAAATTTGGATGTTTCATAGCTTGCATAGGGGCTGTGTTCATCATAGAAATCATGTAAATGTCGTGTTTTCTTAATGACATGGAAGGGGGCGCGTGGAAAAAGCGGGATTTAAGTGATTTTTGATTAAAAGAAGAAGTGATATTGCCGGGTGGACGCTCCGAGACGTAGATGTATTTGCCTACGGCTTCGGGGCCAGTCATGCTAAGTATGACTAAGACTCCTGCAGATGTAGGCAAATACATCTACATCTCGGAGCTGGTATTGGCAGTATTTTGATAAACAATATTTCTTCTTTTAATAAAGCGAAGACAAAATGTAACATGAAAACTGAATAACGAGTTTATAAACATAACTCCCTCCCTCCTGGAAAAGCGATTTTTACAGGGGGGGGGGTGGAGAGCCCGTCAGGGTTCTCGCTCGTTGAATCAATCATTGGATAGTGACATTCGTGATGACAGCAACAGGAGAGTTATGTATTCATCGAAAAGTTGAATATATTGTCTGGCATGTAATATGTGCTGCTCTTGTATCTTTCGACACGATATGACTCTATCCGGATTGAAAAAATTAAATTAGTTTT
>ENA-OPRX01001537-OPRX01001537.1-human-gut-metagenome-genome-assembly--contig:-NODE-1537-length-11042-cov-1.958223_pt1 | contig 11042 bp, 10 predicted proteins | sample MGYA00241450_ERZ501892 | MGnify/ENA primary metagenome ERZ501892 (study PRJEB25962, sample SAMEA2042223) | human gut metagenome | biome: human gut; feature: human-associated habitat; material: faeces...
GATATCTGCATACATTTCACTTTTTATCAACTGACTCATGGACTTTGCACGATTTGTGTTCGCTTTCACCTCAACTGGAATCAGTTCGTTTGCACTACGAATAAAGAAATCCTCTTCAAGTGTAGAATTTTCTTTTGAGTAATAATACAATCCATATCCCTGCTTTATGAATGCCTCTGCCGCAAAATTTTCATACAGTGCTCCTTTATAAATACCCAGATTTGTGTTTGCACGTAAGTCTACCTGCGCTTCATCATCCAGACTTGCGACCAGCAATCCGGTATCCGAAATATATATTTTAAATTTAGTTTCATTCACATTTCCCTTTAAAGGCAGCTCCGGAAATTCCAGACAATTGCATACGTTAATAAGTCTTACATCTTTTAGCCATTCCACGCACCCCATATAGTCTTTTGACCTTCCCCCCTTAGAAACCTTTGAATATTGAAATTTTTTGTTTTCTTTTGCCAACTGTGCCGGAATGGACCTGTATACGCTTAAAATTTTTGCCTTATCTAATCCTTCTGCATATTTTACAATATCATTTTCATAATCCACAAGTAACTGACGTTGCAATGCAAGCGAACCCTCAAATGTTCCTTTTTCAATATAGTTGGAAACAATTGCAGGCATTCCGCCTAATATACAGTACTCTAAGAAAAGATTTGAAAATGTACTGTATTCCGCTTCAGAAAATGCCTTTCCATCCAGCATATGAAAAAGCATATCCGATATTGTCTCACCGGAATAGCCTTTTGCCCATAAAAATTCTTCAAAATCCATGGAATACATTTGATAATCCATTTTGTAGCCAACACTGATGCTCGCTATACGATGATATTGTACTCCAAGCAAGGAACCAGAGCATATTACGTCATATTTCCCGTTTTCTTTAAAAAATTTAAGAGACGTCGCTATTTCCGGAAAATCCTGAATTTCGTCGAAGAAAATTAGCGTTTCATGTTCTTTGAAATGTTTCGTGGGATCAATCCGACTTATCAATTTGACAATACTGTCTGCCGAAAACCCTTCTCCAATAATCGCTTTATAAGATGGTTCTGTAATAAAATTAATCTCTACTACATTTTTATAATTTTTTTTGGCAAATTCCCGAATGGTTTCCGTCTTTCCAACCTGTCTCGCCCCTTTTATAATCAAGGGTTTGCGCTCTGAACTATTCTTCCATTCCAACAAAAATGTATCTGCTTTACGAACTAAATAACTCATTAAATGCACCTCTACATTTCAAATTCTGTCCTTATTATACACCAGATTCACATTTTTATGTACGTATTATTATTAAAATTTACATTTTTATGAGCCTATTTTAATCACTTTCTACATTTTCATGAGGGAATCAAATTGATTTTACGCCAGCCCAAACATTTCTCTGCAAATCTTTTTTCCACACGCAGTCTTAAAAATACGCTTGTACGCATTCAGTGCTGCTTCCTTTGAAAGATTGTCCTCCATAATATTTACAAGGAAATCTGCTTCTACAAGAATCTGATAATCAATACCGTCAATCTGATCATATGTATGGTGATGTCCGATCAAATAGCAGACTCTGTCTGTTTTTGCTTTGTCATATTGTAAGTCTTCCAGCATCTGCTGTGCAACTGCCGGTCCTTCAACCTCTTGGTATTTTCCTGCACTACTGTTGTATTTTTCTTCGCTTATTTTGATACCGATATCATGTGTTAATGCAGCCACTTCCAGGATGTCTAAAATTTCCTTATCTAATCCTTCCTGTTCTCCGATCAGCTTTGCATACGCGTGTACTTTCAAGAAATGCTGGATTCTCTTTGGCTGACCTTGATAGTAATCGATCATTGCTGTTGTCACTTTATTTATATCCATCTGTTAACTCTCCTTTAGTATTTTTTGAAAAAGCTGAATAATCTTTTCTTATTTAAGATCTTAATTGCTTTGTCTGCATCTTCTTCTCTTAATCCACCTGTACAAAAATCTGTCTTTACCAGATGCTTATCAAATCCATGTCTATGCCATTCGTAGTCTCCATCATCTAATATGACAAATCCTTCAATCTTCTCTTCGCACTTATCTAACCAGTCTTTGATCTCGTCTTCTCTTCTTCCACTGCTTAGGTATTCTGTCTTATCTATGATCTTTAGGTCGTATTTCGCTAAGATGTCAACTAGAATCTGACACCAGTCCTGCACAGCATCACTGTGTTCTGCCCATCCGTATCTCCAGGATGATGATAATACGATCTTTGCTCCTGTTGCATCTACGATTGTTTTTAAATTCTTAATGTTATCCTCATCTACAGAAATCAGCTGATCATCTTCGCATTTCTCGAATAATTGCTGTGAATTCAATACTCCGTCTACGTCTAAAAAAATAACTTTCATGCCTTTGTTCCTCCTTTACCTTCACGGTAGTCAGACATGGTCTTTGATGAGTATTATACTCTCTTTTTTTTTAAACGTAAATGTATTTTAAGGTTTTTAATACCTTGTACATAAAATCCTTTTTTTTGTAAATACTATACTGGAATTCTTTACATTTCACATCAAGGAGGTTTGATTTTATTATGGGAAATAAATGTTTGGATTGTACAGCTTTAACGCTTACGATCATTGGTGCTATAAATTGGGGATTGATCGGATTCTTCCGATTTGATCTTGTTGCATTTTTGTTTGGAGATATGAGCTGGCTGTCACGAGTTGTGTATGCACTTGTTGGATTATGTGGATTGTATATGCTGGCATTTTACCGGCATTGTGGACGTGATATATAAAAGTTTCTTCTTATTAATTATACACGGAAAGAAAGGCCAGGCTATGGCATACGCCATAATCTGACCTTTTATAAATGGTGAATATACATTAAGTATAGAAACAAGCTATTTTAAAAATAGATATTTATTTACTGTGCATCCTTGATCTTCTTGATTTCTTCGATCATAACAGGAAGCACTTTCATAACATCTCCAACGATTCCGACATTTGCTACATCAAAAATTGGTGCGTCTTCATCTTTGTTGATCGCTACGATGTATCCTGAATTCATGATTCCTGATACATGCTGTGTTGCTCCAGAAATTCCGCAGGCAATGTATAGTTTTGGTGCAACGATCTTTCCAGACTGTCCTACCTGATGGATCTTTGATACCCATCCATCTTCAATGGCTGGTCTTGTTGCTCCTACAACTCCTCCTAAGAGTTTTGCAAGATCGTCAACTAATGCGAAGTTTTCTTTGCTTCCCATTCCACGTCCACCAGATACGATAACTTCTGCTTCTTCCAGGTTGATCATCTCTGCGATTTCTTTTACACTTTCTGTGACCTTTGCTTTGATCACATCATCAGCTACTTTTACTTCTTTGGCTACAACTTCACCCTCAGTTGGGTCTTCCACTTTCTGGAATGCTCCGGAACGTAATGTTGCTATCTGTGGTGTTGTCTTGATTTTTACATCTTCCAATACAGTTCCACCATAAAGTGGGCATGTATAGATAACTTCTCCATCTTCTGCTTTGATATCTAATACATCGGATGCACATCCTGTGTTACATTTTGCTGCAACAACTGGTGCGATATCTTTTCCATCCTGTGTTCCACCTACAAATACAGCTTCTGGATTTTCTTCTTTTACTAATTCTACTAAAACCTGAGCATATGCATCGAGATTAAACTCTTTGTAATCTTCGCTGTCGACACAGATGACCTGATCGGCTCCGGCCTTTGCTACTTCTTTTGCTGCATCTGCTACTCCACCTCCAATAACAACTGCCGTAACTTTATCGGCAAGTTTCTTGGCTGGAGATAACATTTCCAATCCAACTTTGACTGGATTTCCTTCTGCAGTTTCTACATATACCATGATATTCTTACATTCTGCCATGTCCTTTGTTCTCCCTTCCTAGAATACTTTGGCATCTGCCATCATAGCGACTGCTTTTATTGCTGAATCTTCTGGTGTTTCTTCCTGAATCTTGATTCCGGCTTCTTTCTTCGCTGGTTCATATAATTTAACGATCTGAACCTTTGCATTAGATTCTCCGACTTTTTCTTTTTCAAGATCAGCAAGATCAGCTTCTTTAATATCGCCGATTGGTTTCTTTCTTGCTGCCATTTTATTCTTGATCGTTGGGTAACGTGGGTCATATTCTGGTTTTGTGACTGTTACAACACATGGTGCAGAAGCTTCTACTGTACGGTATCCTTCTTCTGTTTCCTGTTTTGCTGTCACTTTATCGCCATCTAAAGCGATTTCTGTAATATTTGTGATCACACTTGTTCCAAGTTCTTCAGCTAACATTAAGCCACCCTGTCCAAGTGCGGCATCTGTTGCTTCTTTTCCACAGAATACAAGATCAAATTTCTGACCATTGTCCGCTTCTAATTTTGCGATCACATTTTTTAGGATATTTGCGATTCCTGTTGTGTCAGATCCTTTGAATGCATCATCACTTACTAAAAATGCATGATCTGCACCAACTGCAAGACAGTTTTTCAGAGAGTTCTTTGCACTATCTTCTCCGACACATACAACTGTTACTTCTCCTTCAGAGGATTCTTTTAATCGTGCTGCCATTTCGAGAGCATAGGTGTCAAATGCATTTACAACAGGTGTTACGTTTGCTAAATCCGGTGTTCCTTCTGCATTTAAATGGATTTCTACAGAATCATCCGGAACCTGTTTGATACATACTAAAATGTTCATAGTCTTACTCCTTCTTATGTTCTATCTTCCGATTGTGTTATTTGCTACAACGATTCTCTGAATTTCGTTACTTCCTTCGAAAATCTGGAAGATCTTAGCATCTCTTAATAATTTCTCAACTGGATATTCTCTGCTGTATCCATATCCACCGAACATCTGAATTGCTTCAGAAGCTACTTCCATTGCGATATCTGATGCATAGCATTTTGCGATCGCTGCTTCTTTGGAATGTGGTAATCCCATATCCATCTTTGTTAAAGCATGTGCAACCATCTGACGAGCTGTTTCTGTTTTGATTTCCATATCAGCTACTTTAAACTGCATTGCCTGATTTTTGATGACTGGTTTACCAAACTGAACTCTTTCTTTGGCATATGCAATACCTTCATTGATACCACGCTGTGCGATACCTGTTGCAACACATCCCATCCAAGCTCTTGCCTGGTCTAATGTCTTCATTGCGATTGAGAATCCTCTTCCTTCTTCTCCAACTAAGTTTGCAGCTGGAATACGACAGTCTTCTAATACAACATCACATGTGTTTGATGTACGGATACCCATTTTATTTTCTTCATTACCTGTGCTTAATCCTGGTGTTCCAGCATCAACTAAGAACATAGAGATTCCTTTAACACCTTTTGTTTTATCTGTCATTGCTGTGATGCAATAGAAAGATGCGATACCACCATTTGTGATGAAGCATTTTCTTCCATTTAATACCCACTCATCTCCGTCTTTGACAGCTGTTGTTGTTCCTGCACTGGCATCAGATCCTGCTCCTGGTTCTGTTAAACAGAAAGCTCCAAATCCACCATCAATGATCTTCTGGCATACATGTTTTTTCTGTTCTTCATTTCCTGCGATCAGTACTGGTTTTGTTCCTAATCCACTGGCAGAAATTGTTGTTGCAAATCCTGCATCTGCGATAGCCATTTCTTCGATCAGTGCTGCAACGTCAACTCTTGATAATCCTGGTCCACCATATTCTTCTGGTACTTCTAATGAATGTAACTGCATTTCAATGGCTTTGTCATAAATTTCTTTTGGCCATTCTCCACTGACGTCGTATGCTTTACACTGTTCTTTTACTTCGTTTTCACAGAACTCGTGTACATCCTGTAATAAGTCTTTTGCTTCCTCTGAAATTAAATATGCCATCTTGATATCCTCCTAAAATAACCTTAAAAAAGCTTTGTATATGTTTTATGTTACTTGTTTATGTTTGATTGATCGTTTCCTATTAAAATTATAATTTGTAGCAGATCTTACCTGGATTTAAGATCATATTTGGATCAAAGACTTCTTTGACACCTTCCATGATCCTCATCTGAACTGGTCCGAGAGATTCTGCTAGATAATCCATCTTTCCATGTCCGATTCCATGTTCTCCAGAAATCATTCCACCAAATTCTGTTGCTTTTGCATATACTTTATCCATAAAGACTGCAACCTGTTTCTTAAACTCTCCTTCTTCCATGTCATTACTGCATGTATAGATATGTAAGTTACCGTCTCCAGCATGTCCAAAGCTCTTCACTCTGAAATCAGCTTCTGCTTCTAATGATTTTGTATATGTCAGGAATTCTGCAATCTTATTTGTTGGAACTACAACGTCGCATTCATCTAACAGTACAGTATCTGCTTCAATCGCCTCAAGTAATGCTCCACGGACAGCCCATGCATCTTTCTTTAAGGCTGGTGTATCAGCAACTAATACATCAATTGCTCCTGCTTCTAATACTACTTCAGATGCCTGTTCAATGATATCTTCCAGTTGTTCTTCAGAATTTCCATCAAATGTTGCTAATAAATATGCTCCAATCTCTGTTCCTTCTAATTCTTTTGGATATACCTGTTTTCCTAAGAACTTCTCAGTATCCATAACAACTTCTTTTTCCATAAATTCCAGAGCCTGTGGTGCCAGATGATGCATAAAGAACTGTGGTACTGTTGCAATACAATCCTCTAAGTTTTCATAAGGAATGATCAGACTGATCACTGATTTTGGTGCTGGAATTACTTTTAATGTAAGTTCTGTGATAATACCCAAAGTACCTTCAGAACCGATCATTAAGTTTAATAAGCTGTATCCTGAACTTGTCTTTGATACAGTAGCTCCAAGTTTTACAATCTCACCTGTTGGTAATACAACTGTCATGGCACGTACATAATCTCTTGTACATCCGTACTTAACAGCTCTCATACCACCAGCGTTGGTTGCTACGTTTCCACCGACTGTTGCGAATTTCTCACCTGGATCTGGTGGATATAATAATCCTTGTTTTTCTGCATCCTGTGCAAGATCATTTAAAAGGACTCCTGATTGAATCTTCACTACAAAGTTTTCTTTGTCATATCCAAGGATCTTGTTCATCTTTGTAAGAGAGATCATAACACCGCCACCGATACTTACGGCTCCTCCTACTAATCCTGTTCTTGCACCACTTGGTGTTACAGGAACCTTGTTTTCATTACAAAGTTTAACGACAGCTGCAACTTCTTCTGTTGATGTTGCTTCTACTAAAACTTCTGGTCTAGCTTTTCCGTAGATTGCCATCTCATCATGGGTAAAATCCTCATTGATTTCATCACCCACTAAGACACGTTTTGGAGCGATCTCTTTGAATTTCTCGATCATCTCTGGTGTCACTTTGTTATACTGATACTCACTCATTTATCTTCCTCCTTAAAAGTTTATAGCTTTTTAATATCTTTTATCTTTATCATTTTCAGATCAATTTAACTCCAAAGTAGCAAACTAATCCATAGATGATAACGAATAATACGAAATATTTGATAACCTTTGTTAAGATTTCACTTTCTTTTCCTACCGTTGCTGTTGCCGCTGTCGCTACTGCGATACTCTGTGGAGAAATAATCTTTCCTGCGGTACTACCAACTGTATTTGCAGCTACCAGCCAGATCTGGTTGATATTTAATTCTGCTCCTGTACTTGCCTGTAACTTGGAGAATAGTACGCTGCTTGATGTAGAACTTCCTGTTACGAATGTTCCGATAGATCCAATCAGTGGTGCAACTAATGGATAAAAGCTTCCTGTTACACGTACGATAAAATCTGCGATAGACTGTGTCATTCCGCTGTATCCCATGATCTTAGCTGTCGCAAGCACTGCCATGATCGTAATGATCGTCTTAAACATCTGAATCACTGTCTTGCCTAAAACAACAAAGATCTCACCAACTGGACATCCCTGAATCAGTCCTCCAATAAATGCTGCGATCAAGATCAGCACTCCTGGTGTTGATACCCATGTAAATGTATATGGGCTTGCTCCCTCTCCACTATAAATTGGTACATTTGATTTGATCGCTGATAATGGATCATGAATCGCTGGTACTAATGTTGAAGTCAGAAGTAAGAACAGTAATACAAGAATGAATGGGCTCCATGCAACAAATGCATCTTTTACTGTCATCGTAGTATCATCATTATCTTCGATTTCTACATCAAATTTACTTGCCTTACCTTTCAGCATTACTTTTGCAAGGATGATCGTTACTGCCATACTGCATACAGATCCGATAACTGCTGGAAGTTCAGCTCCTACAAATTTCGCTGTCAGATATTGTGGTACTAAGAATGAAAGACCTGACATCAATGTAATAAATAAAATTTCTTTATAATCACCGATTCCTTTAGCTCCTTCATGTTTTCCTGTGATGAAAACAACAAGGAAAGGAACGAGAATTACCATGATCGCAAGTTGTAATACAACATAAGATGCTGTCATATGTGGACTAAATCCTGTTACATTTGCTGCTGTAACCGTTGGAATTCCGATGGATCCAAATGCTACTGGTGTCGTATTGGCCACCAGGCAAACAGTTGCTGCAAAGATTGGTTCAAATCCTAATCCGCAAAGGATTCCTGCTGGAATCGCTACAGCTGTTCCGAATCCTGCCATACCTTCCATAAATCCTCCAAATCCCCATGCGATGATCAGCACAAGAACTCGTTTATCTCTTGATACAGAAGTAAGCATTTTTTTAATAAGTTCCATGTTTTTCGTATGTACGACCAAGTTGTAAGTAAACACTGCTGCCACGATAACCAGACAGATTGGCCAGATTGCCATTGCAAATCCTTCTAACCCTCCTGTGAGGACATCAATAATTTTCTGCTTCCATAAAAAAAGTGCTTCAATGACTGTAATGATCAAAGCGATCGGACAGGCTACATGTCCTGCCATCTTTAATCCGCTTAATGCAATGATCAGCCAGATGATTGGAAGCATCGCTAATAAAAAGTGAATGAACATCTTAAGTTCTCTCCTTTCTTTTCAAATATGAGCGGGTTCCGATATCCTATTTTTCAGCGTATACGCGACATAGTAAGATTGGTCCTACCAGTTACTGTACTTATATGGTAGAACCAATTTGACAAAAAGTCAAGGGATTTTTTTGCAAAACGATTTATTCTTTTTCTATTTTCTTTTCTTTTTTGTAGAAATTGCACAAAAAAAGCAGCATTTTTACAAACATACTATTTTCAATCCAACCATTTTAAGCCATTTGTATAAATACTGTTTTTTATTTATTTGTTAATTTTTCATCAATTTCCACAAATTTCGTATTTCGAACTATTTTACGGAGTCTTTTTCTTTCGTTATACTATTTTGATATTGCTTCCATATGATCGTGGACAATATCACTGCAATATAGTCTGTCAATGCCTGCCCATATATGACTCCGTCAACCGCATTTAAAAGATACAATAACGGGATCAGCTGAACTTCATTGGCTAGTCCCATTTGTAAAAATGTAATAAACATATTTGCTTTGAATACAATTCCGATTGCTGCAACTGGTGCATTCCCATAGACTACGAGAGTCTAGTTTAATACGATGGTTGATACACTAGATATGTGTTATATTATCTATATACTTTATAAAACGCAAAAGAAATTATCACGAGGTGAATAAATAATCATGAAAGCTTACGAACGTTTATTAAATTACGTCAAAATTTTAACTCCAAGCAATGAAAACAGCCAAACTGTCCCTTCTTCTGATTGTCAGTTTGATCTTGCCCGAGTCTTAGAAAATGAAATGAAGGAACTTGGTCTCAGTGATGTCTACTTAGATGACAAATGTTACCTATATGGCAAATTACCTGCCACAAAGGGCTATGAAAACTGTCCTGCGATCGGATTTATTGCTCATATGGATACTGTTTCTGATTTCTGTGATCACCCAATCCGTCCGATCCTTACGAAGAATTATAATGGAGAAGCTCTTCCTCTTGGAGATAGTAGTCTGGTTCTTGATCCGAAAGTTTTCCCTCATCTTTCTTCTCTCAAGGGCCGTACTTTGATCACATCGGATGGTACAACGATCCTTGGTGCAGATGATAAGGCTGGGATTGCTGAGATTCTTACGATGGTAGAACGTCTGATCAGTAAAGAGATTCCTCATGGTCCGATCAGCATTGCATTTACTCCAGATGAAGAAATTGGAAGTGGTGCTGAGTATTTTGATATCAAGCGGTTTGATGCTGATTTTGCTTATACTTTGGATGGCGATACCGAAGGTGAGATCCAGTTTGAGAATTTTAATGCCTGCAAAGCTGAGTTTGAGATTACTGGTTTTAATGTACATCCTGGTTCTTCGAAGGATACGATGATCAATGCCTCACTTGTAGCTATGGAGATCAACTCTTGTCTACCTTCTATGGAAACTCCTAGAAACACGGAAGATTATGAGGGATTCTATCATTTGATCGATATGAATGGTGATGTGAGTCATGCAACATTGCATTATATTGTCAGGGATCATGATCAGGGACTATTTGAAGCAAAGAAACAGACGTTACGTTTGATTGAGAAAAATATGAATGAAAAATGGGGTGATGGTTGCGTCACTTTAACCATTACAGATCAGTATCAAAATATGGCTGAAGTTATTAAGGATTGTCCTCATTTGATTGAAAATGCAAAGAAGGCTTGTGAAAATGCTGGCGTGGATCCGTTGGTTCTGCCAATTCGTGGAGGTACAGATGGATGTCAGTTAAGTTTCCGAGGACTTCCTTGTCCGAATCTTGGAACTAGTGGACATGCTTATCATGGACCTTATGAACATATTAGCGTTGAAGGAATGGATATATGTGTTGATGTTATTGTGGAATTGATTAAATTGTATACTGAAGGTTGTTGATGTATAAATAGAGAAAGAACAATGTATTAGGGTCAGAAAAACGAATTTCATTGACGGCTTTTTTGCAAAACGCTGATTCGCCAATACTCCTGGCACAACTCGCTTCGCTCAAACAGTGCCCCGTATTGGCTGCGATTTTGCAAAAAATCCTATGAAATTCTATCATTTCTGACCCT
>ENA-OPRX01001544-OPRX01001544.1-human-gut-metagenome-genome-assembly--contig:-NODE-1544-length-11002-cov-3.156207_pt1 | contig 11002 bp, 7 predicted proteins | sample MGYA00241450_ERZ501892 | MGnify/ENA primary metagenome ERZ501892 (study PRJEB25962, sample SAMEA2042223) | human gut metagenome | biome: human gut; feature: human-associated habitat; material: faeces...
TGGGCGTATGAAATTTGCGTGGCTCTGACACTAGTACGAGAGGACCGTGTTGGACAGACCTCTGGTTTACCGGTTGTGCCGCCAGGTGCATTGCCGGGTATCTAAGTCTGGATCGGATAAGTGCTGAAAGCATCTAAGTACGAAGCCGGCCACAAGATTAGATTTCTCAGGGTCGTTGTAGACTACGACGTTGATAGGATGCAGGTGTAAAGGTAGAGATACCAAAGCCGAGCATTACTAATTGCCCGTCCACTTTCCTTATATTTGGGATGGTGTATACGTTCGGTTATTACTACAGGATAAGATAACGCTGATGGCTTGTCGATATGTCGCCCTTATTCAGGTGGCTATAGCACAAGGGTTCCACCTCTTCCCATTCCGAACAGAGAAGTTAAGCCTTGTCACGCCGATGGTACTGCGTCACAGTGGGAGAGTAGGTAGCTGCCGTTTTTGATTGAAGCCTCCGGACTTGAAGAAGTTCCGGAGGCTTTTTTTGTATCCACGTGTGAAATATGACCTCTACTATTGCTCATCTCCCAATTATGGATTACTTTTGCCCATAACCTAAAAATAATACGTCAATGGATACATTATTACCATTTGCATTACTATGCTTTACTTCTTTTTTCACATTAACCAACCCGTTGGGAACCATGCCTGTATTTTTGACTATGACTAAAGGAATGGATGATGAAGAACGGCGTCATATTGTGAAACGCGCTACTATCATTTCCTTTATTACACTTCTGGCTTTTACTTTCTCCGGGCAATTTTTATTCAAATTCTTTGGAATATCGACCAATGGCTTTCGTATTGCTGCCGGTTTTATTATTTTGAAGATTGGGTATGATATGTTGCAGGCACGTTTTACTAATACGAAGTTGAAAGATGAAGAAATTAAAACGTATGCCAATGATATTTCAATTACCCCATTATCTATTCCTATGCTTTGCGGTCCCGGTGCTATAGCTAACGGAATAATGTTAATGGATGATGCAAATACTTGGACCATGAAGGGAATTCTGATCGGAATAATTGGTTTGATTTATTTTATCACCTATCTTATATTGCGGGCTTCTACCCGGTTGGTTTCTATTCTTGGTGAAACTGGAAATAACGTGATGATGCGCTTGATGGGACTTATTCTGATGGTAATAGCAGTAGAGTGTTTCGTTAGCGGGTTCCGTCCGATATTAATTGATATTATCCAATCAAGTAGGATTTAATCAAAAAAGAGAATGTGCTCGAAGTAGAAAACGATCACTTTGAGCACATTTTGGGTAATTGTATAGATGTGGTTAGTCAAATTCGACTAGTATACGGAATACTTTTCCGGGAGCTGCCGCCCATTCTTTCATGGCCTGTATTGCTGCTTCGGGCTTGACTACTTTGCTGATCAATTCATTTTTTGGGCAAGTACCTTGTTCCATGTAGCGGATAACTGCTCTGAAATCTGTGGGCAATGCATTACGTGATCCGCGGATATCAAGTTCTTTTTGGACAAAATATTTAGTTTGAAAAGAAACTTCTGATTTTGCATACCCTATACATACCACTCTCCCGGTAAATCCGACTTCATTGACGGCCATAACATAGGTTGCAGGACTGCCGACAGCTTCAATGACTACATCAGGACCGAGTCCTTCCGTAATCTTTGTCAGGCATTCATGTACATTTTCTGTCATGGAATTGATGGTATGGTGAGCACCTATCCGTTTGGCAAGTTCCAATTTCTCGTCGTCCAGGTCTACAGCGATAACGGTAGCTCCGCGAAGAGCTGAACGTACAATAGCTCCCATACCGATCATTCCGCAACCAATGACCATCACTATATCAATATCTGTAACTTGTGCCCTGGAAACCGCATGAAAGCCTACGCTCATCGGTTCGATCAGTGCACAGTCACGAGGAGGAATTCGATGGGCCGGGATTATTTTACTCCAAGGCAATGCGATATATTCACACATGGCTCCGTTGCGCTGAACCCCTAAAGTTTCATTATGTTCACAGGCATTTACTCTGCCGTTACGGCATGAAGCACATTTTCCGCAATTGGTATAAGGATTGACTGTGACGCTCATACCCGGTTTTAATGATTCTGGTACATCCTAGCCTATGGCTTCAATAATAGCTCCTACTTCGTGTCCCGGAATGACAGGTAGTTTTACCATTGGATTACGTCCTAAAAATGTATTCAGGTCCGAGCCGCAAAAGCCTACATATTTAATTTTTACAAGAACTTCTCCCGGTTTAAGAGCGGGTTTCTCAATGTCTACTACCTTCATCTCGGAAGGAGCAGTAATTTGAATTGCTTTCATCTTCTGTTTATTTTTATAAGTTTTTAATCAATTACTTTGTATCCTTTCCAACCATAGTAGGCACAAAACAGGAAACAAATCATAGGAATAGCATAAGCTATATAATAAATGTGTTCGTTCAGATGCATCACATAAGCAGTGAGTTGGGGCAAGCAAGCATTTCCAACGATGGCCATAACTAGAAATGCCGAGCCGCTTTTTGTGTTGCTGCCTAAATCAGTCAAAGCAAGCGAGAACTGAGTGGGATACATGATAGACATGAAAAAAGAGATGCCCAGCATGGCATAAAGACCTGTCCAACCGCCAAAACAAACCACAACAATACATAGCAAGACATTAATCAGCGCATATACCAAGAGCATGTCTTGTGGACGGAATTTTACCATGAGTAGTGTGCCTGTCCATCTTCCTGCCAAAAAAGCCAGCATATAAAGACCGAAAAAGGTGGTGGCTGTATTTTCAGGTAGTTCTGCATAGGTACAACAGTAGACTAGAAATAAACTGTTAATGGCTGTCTGACCACCATTGTAGAAGAATTGTGCAATAACTCCCCAACGAAGATGAGAACGTTTTAAGACTCCGAAATCAATTAATTTTTCTCCTTTATATTCTACTCCTTCCATCGTATTTTCTTCTTTGATTTTAGGTAATTTGGAGAAGATAAAGATGATGGCAATAACAATGAGTAGCATAGCTAGCAGCAGATAAGGAAGTTTCATGGCGTCTGTTTCTGTTTGAATGTAACCTTCCCAGCCACCGGGAAAAGAAGTGGGCAGGGTGTCGCGGGTATAGTGGTTGCCACTCAGAATCAGTTTGCTGAGAAACATGGCGGCTATAAAAGCTCCCAGCCCATTGAATGATTGTGCCAGATTCAATCGACGGGGCGCACTTTTCGGATCTCCCAAAGCGGTTACATAAGGATTGGCTGCTGTTTCTAAAAAACACATTCCGGTGGCAATGATAAAGAATATGCATAGATATGCCCAATATTCTTTCAGCATGGCAGCGGGGAAGAACAGTAACCCACCACATGCCGCCAGTAATAACCCGAAAATAATTCCCGATTTGTAGCTGTATTTTTTCATGAACATAGCGATGGGAATGGGACAGATGAAATAGGCAAGCCAGTAGGCTGTTTCTGTGAATGATGCTTCGAAAGCGTTTAACTCACAGGTTTTCATCAGCTGTCTTATCATAGTAGGTAGCAGATTGCTGCTGATAGCCCATAGGAAAAACAGGCAGAATATGAGCATCAATGGTACATAATAGTTCTTATTTTTCATGGTATGGATTAATAAGTGTCAGTTGATTATTCTGACATGTTTTTAATGTAAGGAAGAGATATGAGATTTTTGAAACCATAAAATCTTTCGGCGTTTTTACCTAAAAAAAGTGCTTTCTCTTCTTGTGTCATTTCAGTCGTTTTAAGGATGAAATCGTAAGACATCTTGTAAGTAATGGCCGTAATGGTCCGCGGGTAATCCGATCCCCACATCAGTTTGTCCATACCGACCAAATCTGCTGCTTCTTTGATAGCCTTCACCGCTCCTGCAAACGGGTAGAATTCACTGTTGAACAACCAGGTGATCCCCCCGGATTCTATCATGACATTTTTATGGCGGGCCAACTTTATTTGTTCTTGCCAATGAGGTGTGGTGACCATACCGAAATGTCCGATAGCGATTTTTAGTTGCGGACATTCCTGGATAATTTCTTTCATCTCCTGCACTTGCGTGTTTCCATCGGCTAAATCAATGGAAAGGATAATGTCTTTTTCTTGCATGTAATGGAACATTTCCATCATTTCGTCACTGTTCAGCATGACTCTTCCTTCTTTTAGAAAAAGGCGGTGTGCCGGGATTTTTATTGCTTTGAAACCGGAACTTATTAATTCCTTGGCCTGTTGCAGATAACCGGGTTTACGAAATTCGCACATACCGCATACAAAGAAACGGTCCGGGTATTTATGGGCCACTTTTGCGAGGTATTCATTTTGGATGCCATCAATAAATTCCTGAGTGACTACGGCAGCCGATACTTGTGCATAGTCCATGTTCGAGAGAAAAACCTCGGCACTATTCCGCCCGTCAATCATAAAGGGCGGAACCATCTGACGTTCTTCCCCCATAAATAACGAACGTCCGTTGGTTAAAGTACGGATAGGCAATCCGTTGACTTCCGTATCTTGCCGTAGCCAAAGATGGGAGTGTGCATCTATTATGTTAAAATCCATCATTATTTTCCTTTGTATTATGAATTAGCCCAACTGACACGCATTTGTTCTCCGATAATTTCTTGCACTTCCTTTACAAGGTTCCAATCAATGGGTTCTTCGGCATATGTTATATTTTTCAATACATTATCCGGATTGGCCGAACTGAACAAAGTGGTGGCGATACGTGGATTGCTGACAGAATATTGAATAGCCAGTTTCTCTATAGGATAATTTTTGGACAGGCAATGTTGAACAGCTTTCCGACAGGCTTCTACCAGTGATTGGGGGGCCGGATGCCATGCAGGAACCCCACGTTGGGAGAGCAAGCCCATTGAAAGGGGGGAGGCATTGATAATGCCGATATTCTTTGATTCAAAATAATCCAGATAATCAGTCAGTTTCTCGTCATTCAGACAATAATGGCAGAAGTTAAGTACGCTTTCTACTGTTCCTGGTTCCGAGTGATCAATGACCCATTTTAAGTTTTCTAATTGCAAATCTGTGATACCTACATGTCCCACAATACCTTTCTTTTTAAGTTCTACCAGTGCAGGTAATGTTTCGTTGACTACCTGATTCATGTCTGAAAACTCTACATCGTGTACATTAATCAGATCGATATATTCAATGTGGAGTCTTTCCAAGCTTTCATAAACGCTTTCCGTTGCACGTTTTCCGGAATAATCCCATGTGTTGACTCCATCTTTTCCATAGCGTCCCACTTTGGTAGAGAGATAATATTTGTCACGTGGGATTTCTTTCAATGCTTTGCCTAATACGGTTTCGGCCTTGTAGTGCCCGTAGTAGGGAGATACATCAATAAAATTCATTCCATTCTCTACTGCTGTGTAAACAGCTTTGATACCCTCTGCTTCGCGGATATCATGAAAAACTCCTCCTAATGAAGATGCGCCGAAACTAAGATTGGAAACCCGCATACCGGTTTTCCCGATTTCATTGTAATTCATAGCTCTATTTATTTTTAGATTTATTTCCGGCATCAAAAATAGAGGAATAACCTTTAGGTATATGGTGGAAGAGGTTGAAAAAAGTACGTAAACCTTTGCGTAAAAATAATAAGACGGTTACTTTTTATATAGTTCTCTATATTGCTGAGGAGTAACGCCTGTGATTTTTTTGAATAAGCGGTTGAAATAAGAATGGTCTTCATAAGCAAGGAGATAGGCTATGTTTTTTACGGGAATATCCTCTGTAATCAGAATTAATTGGGCTTTCTCTATTTTTTTCTGATTAATATATTGTAGCGGTGTGGTACCGACTTCTTTTTTGAAAAGACGGATAAAATGATCTTTTGAGAGGCATGAGATTGCTGCCAATGAGTCTATATCTACTGTTTTATAGATATTTTTTCGGATGTGGGACAAAACTTTTTGGATACGGTTATCGTTGACTTCCACTTTAGGTTTGGCGTCTTTTAAAAAGCGGGCAATAAGTTGATATACTATACCTCTGGATTCGACTTTGTCACAGAAGGTACGCTGTTTATTTTTAATGATGTTTCTGATTAATGTGGGGTTGTTGTCATAGCTTGTCGGGTCGGATTGAGGAAGCTGCATGGTAGGATTTATTTCACATAACCTTTTAATAAGTGGTAATTCCAGGTTGTCCGCAGGTATTTCTATCGGGAAATTCCAATCTTCCAGAATGCCGGATTCCGATTGATGGTCTTCATATATATGGAGATAATAATGAGTGAAATGAGAATTGCACTGATAACTATGGGTAGTGAATGATGGCACCAGATATAGATGATGTGGTTTTAGTTCCTGCATTCCATCGGGAAATATTATTTGGGCAGTTCCTTCCATTATATAATAGAGTCGGGTAAAAGGGCTGCTTACGTTTTTCCAGTTCCAGTCTGCATTGTGAATGGCTAGTCCTACATTTAATATAAGTAAATGTAATTGGTCGATTGATTGTGTCATATTCCTTAAGGTATTAGAATGAAAGATTCAGTTTCGTACAAAGTAAGCAAAAGTATATATATAATCCAATGGGAAATCGATATTTTCATATCAAATCACCTGTTTTGGTATTTGTTTTTGAATTATTTCAGGTAAAAGTCGATATTATCCTACATAATGGCGCATTTGGATAATATAAATTGGTTTCAACTCTGTATATTTGCACTATTGATAATTGAAAAACATATAAAGCAATTATACTATGAAAGCAAAACATTTTCTTTTGGCTTCGGCTTTGTTGCTTTGGGCGGGAGTTTTGGAGGCTCAGACTTACCAGGTACCTGTTTCAGAGAAAAATGAAAAAATGCAGGAGGGAGAGTTCGAACCTACTTGGGAATCATTGCAGAACTATAAAGTTCCTGAATGGTTTAGAAATGCCAAATTTGGTATTTGGGCACATTGGGGACCGCAATGTGTGGAAGGGTCCGGCGACTGGATGGCGCGTTCTCTCTATTTGGAAGGTTCGCGCGAGTATAAGCACCATGTGGAACATTATGGCCATCCCTCTGAAGTGGGCTTCAAGGATATATTGCCTTTGTTTAAAGCCGAGAAATGGGATCCGGACAAATTGGTTTCCTTTTATAAGAAGATTGGTGCCCAGTATTTCTTCGCTTTAGGTAATCACCATGATAATTATGATTTATGGGATAGCCAATATCAGGAATGGAATTCCGTGAATATAGGCCCTAAGAAGGATATATTGGCGGGCTGGGCTGAAGCTGCAAAGAAAAACGGTCTTCCATTTGGTATCAGTTTTCATGCGGATCATGCGTGGAGCTGGTATGAACCGGCTCAACGATACGACCGTCATGGCGAGAAGGCAGGTGTACCCTATGATGGATGTTTGACTAAAGAAGATGGTAAGGGTAAGTGGTGGGAAGGCTACGATCCTCAAAAACTTTATGCACAGAATCACCCGTTAAGCGCTGGAAGTTGGGCTGACGGTATGATTCACCGTCAATGGGCATGGGGAAATGGTGTTTGTATTCCTACTCAAGAATATGTGACAAACTTTTATGATCGTACAATTGATGCAATAAACCGTTATAATCCTGATTTGATTTATTTTGATGTGACTGGTGTACCGTTTTATCCTATCAGTGATGCGGGTTTGAAGATTGCCGCACATTTTTATAATCACAACATGGTTGTTCGTAAGGGGGATTTCAGTGCTGTTATGTTTGGTAAAATTCTTACCGATGAGCAACGTAAAGCTTTGGTATGGGATGTGGAAAGGGGATCTCCCAATAGTATTTATGAAGAGCCATGGCAGACTTGTTCTTGTTTAGGCGGTTGGCATTATGATACCAGATTGGCGGAGAACGGTTGGTATAAGAGTGCTTCCGATGTAGTGAAACTATTAGTGGATGTGATCAGTAAAAACGGGAATTTGTTGCTTAGTGTTCCTCTTCGGGCTGACGGAACTTTTGATGAAAAGGAAGAAGCCATTTTAAATGAATTTGGTGACTGGATGAGTATGAATAAAGAGGCTATTTATGATACACGTCCGTGGAAAGTCTTCGGAGAAGGTCCGATAGCCAATGCTGATATCAAGATTAATGCCCAAGGTTTCAATGAAGGTGCTTACACTAAAGCCACTGCATCTGAAATCCGTTTTACTCAAACCAAGAAATATCTCTATGCTACAGTCCTTGCATGGCCGGAAGAAAAGCAAGTTGTCATTCAATCGCTGGCAACGGGAAGTGAGTTGTATCCTGATAAAATTACTAAAATTGAATTGTTAGGTTATGGAAAGGTATCTTTTACTCGTACAGCGCAAGGAGTTGTTATTGATATGCCTGATGTACAGTTGAATAAGATTGCTCCCGTATTTAAGATAAAGAAGTGAATATAGCATAAAGTAGGTTTATTTATCGGCTTTTTTAGGTCGGTAAGCCCTTGTTATGTCTTGAAAATTAACCCAATAATCAATAGAATAATGAAAAACAGATTAGAATGTATGCAGTCAATAAGATTCTTGGCGGTCTTGTTGATGTGTTGCCTGAGCTATACTACTTGGGCACAGACACAGAGTAATGTCAATGGTTTGGTTACTGATTTTTCCGGTGAGCCGTTAATTGGGGTCAGTATCTTGGTTAAAGGTACTTCCAATGGAACTGTTACTGATTTGGATGGCAAATTTTCTCTGTCTGCTGAAATGGGAAACATGCTCCAGATAAGTTATGTAGGTTATATTTCGCAAGAAGTAAAGGTTGAAAGTGACAAGTTACTTCGTATTATAATGGAAGAAGATACAAAAAAGTTGGAAGAAGTAGTTGTGATTGGATATGGAACACAGAAAAAGGTGAATTTAACGGGAGCCGTAGCTGCTGTTTCAGCTGAAGACTTGGCTAGTAAACCTGTTATGAGTACTGCTCAAGCACTGGCAGGTTTGGCTCCAGGTTTAAGTGTATTGCAAACTTCAGGTCGTCCCGGACAAGGAGCAACTGTTAAAATTCGTGGAACTGGTACATTTTCAAAAGCTGGAACAGATCCATTGGTCTTGATTGATGGTTTATCAGGTAACATTGATGATGTAGATCCTAATGATATTCAGAGCATTTCTTTTTTGAAAGATGCAGCTTCTGCTTCTATTTATGGTAATCGTGCTGCTAATGGGGTTATCTTGATTGAAACAAAGAAGGGTGCACAAGGTAAAACGACTATTACATATAGTAATTCTTTTGGTTGGCAACAGCCTACGGAATTGCCTGATTTTTTACCATCATGGGAATATGCGGAATATTATAATATGGCTATGCGGAATATGGGTAAGCAGGAAGCTTATTTACCTGAACAGATTCAAAAGTATAGAGATGGATCTGATCCGGATAATTATCCAAATGTAAATCACTTAAAATGGCTGTTGGAATCCGGTTCTGGTTTTCAACACCAACATAATCTTAGCATACAAGGAGGAAATGCTACGACGAGTTATAATTTATCAGTAGGTTATAGAAATCAGGAAGGAATGACGGCAAAAACGTCTAATGAAAGAATGACTGCACTGTTTACTATGAAAAGTGAAATCGCCAAAGGGCTGATGCTTAATTTGAATATTAATGCTTATAATAATAAATATAATGCTCCTAATGGCGAACCACAAAGTATTGATGGAATGATAGGATATGCTGTTCGTCAGGGACCTATTTATGCCGGGCAAAAGTCGGATGGAAGTTTTGGATATCAGGATAATTATAGTCCGGAAGCGTGGTTGGCGAGTGAATCTTTTGTGCAGAATGTGAGTAGAAATATAAGTGCTTCCGGACAATTGACATGGAATACTCCTGTAGACGGACTTTCTTTTATAGGTAAAGCTGGGGTGAATTACTGGACTAAATATGATAAAGCGTACCGGGCTGATACTTATTTTGATGATAGTAAGACAGTGGGGCCCGCTACTTTAAATGTATGGACTGCAAATAATACGTATACTACTTTTGAAGCATTAGCTACTTATGAAAAACAAATTAAAAATCATACCTTTAAGTTATTGGCGGGTACTTCTGTGGAACAATCTAATAATAAAGGTTTGGAAGGTTATAGAAATACGTTTCCTAATAATTATTTGTATGAATTAGGTTCTGGAGATAAATCAACAGCTACTAATGATAGTTCATTGGAAGAATATGCGTTGCTTTCTTTTTTCGGGCGTATAAATTATGCATGGAAAGATCGTTATTTATTAGAGGTTAATTTGCGCTATGATGGATCGTCACGTTTTGCGGACGGTCATCGTTGGGGACTTTTCCCGTCAGTTTCTGCAGGGTGGAGAATCTCTGAGGAGGACTTTTGGAAGAATGCGGCAGTTTCAGCTGTAGTTGATAATTTGAAATTGCGTGCTTCCTATGGTGTACTTGGTAATCAAAATATAGGTGTTTATCCTTACCAACAGATTTATGAACTTGGACATGATTATCCTTTTGGAAATCCGGCAACTCTTCAGTCTGGGGCTTACATGAAAACCTATAATAATCCGGAAATTACTTGGGAAAAGACGGCTATAACGGATATTGGTTTAGATTTTAGTTTATTGAATGGACGTTTTAGTGGAACATTGGATTATTTTTATAAATATACTTCGGACATTTTAGCACCAGTTGAGGTGTCTAGTATTATGGGACGTGAAGTCGGACAATCTAATGTTGGAGCTGTTTCGAACGAAGGAATTGAAATAAATCTGACTTATAACGGACAAATAGGACGTGATTTCCGGTTTAGTATTTCTCCTAATTTTACATGGGTAAAAAATGCAGTTGAGAAATTGGCGAACGGAGCTACCGAAGAAATTAATAATAACAGAATTGTAGGGCAACCGATAGGTATTATATATGGATATGAAACTGATGGACTGTTTGTAGACCAAGCGGAAATAGATGCGGCTCCTGAGCAATTGGTAAGTAAGTCAGGATTGAAACCTGGTTATGTGAAATACAAAGATATTAGTGGTCCTGACGGGGTTCCCGATGGTAAGGTGGATGCGC
>ENA-OPRX01001545-OPRX01001545.1-human-gut-metagenome-genome-assembly--contig:-NODE-1545-length-10998-cov-2.921685_pt1 | contig 10998 bp, 10 predicted proteins | sample MGYA00241450_ERZ501892 | MGnify/ENA primary metagenome ERZ501892 (study PRJEB25962, sample SAMEA2042223) | human gut metagenome | biome: human gut; feature: human-associated habitat; material: faeces...
TTTTTCCGGAAGTGGCGGGATCGGAATCGAAGCTCTGAGCAGAGGGGCTTCTTATGCAGTGTTTGTGGAGAAGAATCCAAAAGCTGCTGCATGCATCAGAGAAAATCTTGCATTTACAAAACTGGCAGAAGATGGTAAACTGCTGAACATGGACGTGCTGCAGGCATTGCGTTCCCTTGAGGGAAAAGGTGTTTTTGACATTATTTTTATGGATCCCCCATATAATAATGAACTGGAAAGACAGGTGCTGGAATATCTGAAAGACAGCACAGTTGCAGATAAGAATACACTTATTATTGTGGAAGCGGATCTTCAGACGGATTTCAGTTATGTGGAATCTCTCGGTTACAGGCAGCTGCGTTCGAAAGAGTATAAAACAAATAAGCATGTATTTTTAGAACGTGCATAATTAACTATAATAATTTCAGAATGAATACATTGCTTCCTGAAATTATCATAAGATTGCTGCCTGCAGGCAGCATTCGTGTTGTTATGCATATGTGTATGTGCCAGAGGAAAGAGAGAGTAAAAATAAATGAAAATAGCAGTATATCCCGGTAGCTTTGATCCGGCTACCTATGGACATCTTGATGTGATCCGGAGAGCAGCAGTTTCTTTTGACAAAGTGATAGTGGGCGTTTTACATAATTCTTCAAAAAGTCCGTTGTTTTCTGTGCAGGAACGTGTTAATATATTAGAAAAGGCGACTCGGGACGTTCCTAATGTCGAGGTAAAACCATTTGAGGGATTGTCTGTGAATTTTGCCAGAGAGAATCACGCTCAGGTGATCATACGTGGACTTCGTGCAGTTACAGATTTTGAGTATGAGCTCCAGATGGCTCAGACCAATCGTGTACTTGCACCGGATGTAGATACTGTATTTCTGACTACAAGTCTGGAATATGCATACCTGAGTTCTACAATATTGAAGGAAGTTGCACATTTTGGAGGCGACCTGAGTAAGTTTGCACCGGCTGAGATAACGGATGCAGTTATTGAGAAGATTCGTCTTACAGCAGACAACAAATAAGTTATTGTTCACATAGAGCGTACAGTAACAGAAATAGAAAATAAGGAGTGTATATACTATGAGCAGCAGAATTGAACAGATTATCGGTGAGATTGAGGAATATGTGGACAGCTGTAAATTCCAGCCACTGTCAACTACTAAGATTGTGGTAAATAAAGAAGAAATTGAGGAACTTCTGAGAGAACTCCGCCTGAAAACTCCGGATGAGATTAAACGTTATCAGAAGATCATTAACAATAAGGACGCTATCCTTGAGGATGCTCAGACTAAGGCAGATGCACTGATCGCAGATGCACAGGCAAGAGCACAGGAACTGGTAACACAGCATGAGATTATGCAGAAAGCATATGCGCAGGCAAATGATACGATCAATGCAGCTAACAAACAGGCACAGGAGATTCTGGATTCTGCAACACAGGATGCAAACAGCATTCGTCTCAGCGCGATCACCTATACAGATGATATGATGGCCAATATTGGCAGTGTGCTTAATACAACATTAGAGGATGCAGGTGTGAAATACAAAACATTTATTGATTCCCTGCAGAGCTGTCTTGATGTTGTAAACCACAATCGTCAGGAACTTGCACCTCAGACAGCACAGGCTGCAGCAATTACAGGCTCTTATCATGATAATGACGGAGCGAAAGATGATGATGACGATCTGTTAGATGATCTGGGAGAGAACTAAAAATAAATCAGTTATAAATATAGAAGATGAGAAAACAAGGGGCAGCAAAATTTCCTGCCCTGATTTTGTATAATAAAATGATGACAGTTCCCGGAAAGAATTTATTTTCACAGATAGGAAATCAGACAGTAAAGAATACCTGCTGTAAGGAATGTACAGATACACTTGGAAATAAAATAAGGCAGAATGCTGAGGTCATGGTGGAGAACACCTTTTGTCTGAGCAAGGATGCACAGACCGCCGGATGCGGTGGCTGCAGCGGACAAAAGTATACGAGTCATGTATGGCAGTCCGGAAACTGAAATAAGAGAAAGTCCGGAAGTGATCTCTGTAAATCCGAGCAGCAGGTATTGATAGAGAAGTGGAAAAGGCGCATAATATCTGATACATCCTGCCAGAATGGAGAACAACAGAATATATCCTCCGAGACGTGTAATGGTTTCAAAACCGTTCATTATAGAAAAATCAAGTATATTTTTTCGAGAAGAAATCTCGGGTGAAAATCCTGGGGAATCTGAGATGGTGGCATTTTGGTACACAAAAAAACGAAAGAACAGCATACATATCAGATTTGCTGAAAAAATACTCGCAAAGACCATGCCGGCAGGTACTGTATCCTTAAGACAGGACTTACAGAGATAGGTAATGATAAAGGCAGGGCTTGGATTGTTGCAGAAGGTGGTGAGATAAAGAGCTTCTTTTTTGCTGATTTTATGTAATCCATACAGATCAGAGGCAAGTTTGGCTCCCAGAGGATAACCACACAGCATTCCGAGAACGAAAACATAACCACCCCAGATGCTGACACCCGGAAAAATATGAAAGAATGATTCAAATGGCAGGAGAAGTTTCCGGATATGACCGGTATGTGTAAGCATTCCTGTGAGAATAATAAATGGGAGAAGCGTTGGGATTAATGTATTCAGCCACAGAGTCATTCCGGCTCTGGCGCAGGACAGACTTTCAGCAGGATGCAGCAGAAGAAAGACAAGAAGAAAACAAATACCACCGGTGAGTATGGTGTTTTTGGACATACAACAACCTCTTTGCAATTGTTTGCCATTCTTTATAAAATTTATATGGCGCAGAATGAAAATAAATGCTATAGTATTTGGGTAAAATATATCTGGAAAATTTGTCGTATATCGGGAAAACAATGGTATATTATAAGACAAATGTGTGATTTTTGGAGGTAATATAATTATGGCAGTTTTAGAGAATTGTGAACCCAAAAGAGTGTTCCATTATTTTGAGGAGATATGCAAAATTCCTCATGGCTCAGGAAATACAAAGCAGATCAGCGACTATCTGGTTCAGTTTGCAAAGGATCATGATCTGAAATATGTTCAGGATGAGATGAATAATGTGGTTATTTATAAACCGGGCACAGCGGGATACGAGAATGCTCCTGTAGTGATCATTCAGGGACATATGGATATGGTATGTGAGAAACGTCCGGATGTAGAGCATGATTTTACAAAAGACGGATTAAATCTTTCTGTAGAAGGTGACTATGTATCTGCAAACGGAACAACCCTTGGTGGTGATGACGGAATTGCTGTTGCTTATGGTCTTGCACTTCTGGAAAGTGATACAATTGCTCATCCGCCGCTTGAAGTGTTTATTACTGTAGATGAGGAAATCGGTCTTCTGGGTGCAGTTGGATTTGACTGCAGTGTATTAAAAGGAAGAAGATTTATCAATCTGGATTCTGAAGCAGAAGGAAGCCTCTGGATCAGCTGTGCAGGCGGACTTTCCGGAGTCAGCCATATTCCAGTGACAAGACTGGATGCAGAGGGAGAGAAGCTGACAGTTAAGATCAGCGGACTGATGGGCGGTCATTCCGGAGCTGAGATTGACAAGAATCGTGCAAACGCCAATTCTCTTCTCGGAAAATTTCTCCATGGTCTGGATGAGAAAACAGATTTTGAACTGATCAGTGTGCAGGGCGGACAGAAAGATAATGCCATTACAAGGGAGGCTACAGCAGAAATCCTTGTTCTTGAAGAAAATGCAGATGCTGTCAGAGAATATGCGGCTTCTGTGCAGGGAGCATGGAGAGAAGAGTATGCAGGAACTGATGAGGGTATCACAGTAACTGTTGAAGATGAGGGAAAACAGGAAGTAAGGGTTCTTCATCCCACAAGTAAAGAAAAAGTAATTTTCTTCCTTGTAAATGTACCTTATGGTGTTCAGAAAATGAGCGGAACGATCAAAGGACTGGTAGAGACTTCTACGAATATCGGTATTCTGAAGACTTCTGAGAATGAGGTAATGGGAAGTTCCAGTATCAGAAGTTCTGTGGAGACAGCCAGAGATTCCCTTTCTGACAAGATTGCCTATCTGACGGAGTTCCTTGGCGGAGAGTATGAGAGACAGGGCGTTTATCCTGCGTGGGAGTATCGCAAGGATTCACCGCTTCGTGATAAGATGGTGGAAGTATATGAGGAAATGTATGGACAGAAACCGAATGTGGTGGCAATCCATGCAGGACTTGAGTGTGGACTTTTCTATAAGAAGATGGAAGGACTTGACTGTGTGTCTCTGGGACCTGATATGAAGGATATTCATACGTCTGAAGAGGTGCTTAGTATTTCTTCTACAGAGAGAGTCTGGAAGTATCTGGTGAAAGTTCTGGAGGCTCTTAAAGAGTGATGTTGGAAGCATCCCTGTTGCGCTTTGGCGGCAGGGGTGCTTTTTTGAATGTTCTATATGTCCGGTGCTTTGCATATACTGTATCAGAATGCGGAACTAGGCATTTCTAAAAAAAACAGAAACTATTCATATTAGCGAGATATTTTTCAAAATCTATGCTATAATAACAAAATGTATGAAATGCAAGGAGCGAGTGAAAATGGAAATACAGTTATGGAGAAGCATTTTGTGCCCGTATGAACTGGCTGTGAGAGAGCTGGAAGTGAAATTCAATCACATTATTGATGAATGTAAAGAGAATGATGTTTACTGCCCGATTGAGCAGGTGGAGGGCAGGGTTAAGAGCGTGAGCAGTATTCTTGAGAAAATGCAGCGCAAGCATATTCCTATGGAGAGAATGGAAGAAGAACTGGAGGATATTGCCGGTGTTCGTATTATCTGCCAGTTTGAGGAGGATATAGAGACGGTTGCTTCCCTGATCCAGAAGAGAAGCGATATGGTTATAAAGAGTGAGAAGAATTATCTGAAGCATATTAAACAGAGTGGTTACAGAAGTTATCATCTGATTATTTATTATACAGTGGATACGATCAAAGGGCCAAAGAAGCTGCAGGCGGAGATACAGATCCGTACAATGGCTATGAACTTCTGGGCGACGATTGAGCATTCCCTGCAATATAAATATAAAGGGGATATGCCGGGGCATGTGGCAGAACGTCTGAGCAAGGCAGCAGATGCCATTAATGCTCTTGACCATGAGATGTCTTCTGTGCGGAATGAGATTATGGATGCACAGAATTCGTCACAGATGCAGTCTAATCTGGTGAAGGATATTCTGATCAACATTGAAAATCTGTACAAGATTGCAAATAAGCGGGAGATTATGAAGATTCAGGATGAGTTCCTGAGAGTATTTAAAACAAAAGATCTTCAGCAGCTGAAGCGGTTCCACAGACAGCTTGATATTATATCTGAAGGATACCGGGCACAGGCAGTGTATCATCATGTCTGATTATTATCCGGAAATGATAATTTGAAAGGTTTGCTGCAGATGTAGAACTGTGTGGCGGATGATCATATCCGCATGACTATAATACATACGAGGAAAATATAAATGCAGGATTTTTTACCGGTAACAAAGAAAGAAATGAAACAGAGAGGGTGGGAGCAGGTAGATTTTGCCTATATTACAGGTGATGCCTACGTGGACCATCCTTCCTTTGGTACTGCGATCATCAGCAGACTGTTGGAGAGTCGTGGGTATAAAGTGGGGATCATTCCTCAGCCTGACTGGAGAAAGAAGGAGAGTATTCAGGTATTTGGAGAGCCTCGACTGGGATTTCTGGTGTCTGCGGGAAATATGGACTCTATGGTAAATCACTATACAGTCTCTAAAAAGCACAGGCAGAAAGATTCCTATTCACCGGGAGGCCAGATGGGACTTCGTCCTGACCGCGCGGTGATCGTGTACAGCAATCTGATCCGTCAGACTTATAAAAAGACACCCATTATCCTGGGTGGGATTGAAGCCAGCCTGAGACGACTGGCACATTATGATTATTGGGAGAATAAAGTAAAACACAGTGTACTCCTTGATTCCGGGGCAGATATGATTTCCTATGGAATGGGTGAGCATTCGATCATAGAGATTGCAGATGCGCTGGCGAGTGGACTGCCGGTAGAGGAACTTACCTATATTGCAGGAACTGTATTTAAGTGCAGGGATCTGTCGAGAGTTTATGATCCGATTATTCTTCCTTCTTATGAGGAAGTAAAAGTAAACAAGAAGGTTTATGCAGACAGCTTTGCCATTCAGTATCAGAATACAGATCCATTCAGCGCCAGACCAATGGTAGAATCTTATGGGACAAAGGGATATATTATACAGAATCCTCCTGCTCTGCCCCTGACACAGGAGGAAATGGATGATGTATATGCCCTGCCTTATACGGAGAAAGTTCATCCCATGTATGAGAAGCTGGGCGGAATTCCGGCACTGGAAGAAATCAAGTTCAGCCTGACAAGCAACAGAGGGTGCTTTGGCGGCTGTAATTTCTGCGCCCTGACTTTTCATCAGGGAAGAATTCTTCAGACCAGAAGTCATGAGTCTCTGATCGAAGAAGCTACCAGAATGACAAATGATCCTGAGTTCAAGGGTTATATTCACGATGTGGGTGGTCCCACAGCAGATTTCAGACAACCATCTTGTCAGAAACAGCTCACGAAAGGGGTCTGCAAGAATAAGCAGTGCCTGTTTCCCACGCCATGCAAAAACCTGACTGTAGATCATTCGGATTACGTTTCTCTGCTTCGGAAGCTGCGGAAGATCCCGGGAGTGAAGAAGGTATTCATCCGCTCCGGTGTACGCTTTGATTATGTGGTGGCAGACAGGGACAAGACTTTTTTGCGTGAACTGGTGGAACATCACGTAAGTGGGCAGTTGCGTGTGGCACCGGAACATGTGTCTGATCAGGTTCTGAAGTATATGGGAAAACCAAGTCACAGCGTCTATCAGCAGTTTCTTAAGGAATATGATGCGGCAAACAGGCAAACAGGAAAGCAGCAGTATGCTGTCCCGTATTTCATGTCCTCCCATCCGGGATGTACCATGAAAGAGGCAGTAAAACTTGCGGAATATGTCCGGGATCTTGGCTTTACCCCGGAACAGGTACAGGATTTCTATCCAACCCCGTCTACTCTTTCTACCTGTATGTACTATACGGGAATCCATCCTCTTACAGGTGAGAAGGTATATGTGCCGAAGAACCCCCATGAAAAAGCAATACAGAGAGCTTTGATGCAGTACAAGAATCCTGCAAACAGAGAACTGGTGCTGGAAGGCCTCAAAATGACCGGAAGAATGGACCTGGTAGGTTACGGCCCTAAATGTTTGATCCGGCCGCTTCGAGAGAATCATGGAGGCCAACAGCATACTCAGGGCAGTAGTCGGAATGCGAAAAACAGCAGAAATAGCAAAAATAACAAAAACAGTTCAGCATCTGCAAAGAAGAATACTATCAGAAATATACATAAGAAAAATTCCAGAGGAGGACGTAAGTGACAGAAAAGAAAAACAGAAATAAAAAACAAAGTAAAGCGAAAACATCTTCAAAAGTATCCAAAGGGAACTTCGGATATTTCAGAAGTGAAAAGAGACGCCGCCTGATCATCACTGCAATTCTTTTTGCAGTACCCTTATTCATCTTTTTTACATCCTGGTTCTATTTTAAGACAAGAATGACTGTCTGGACAGTTGTAACTGTAGTTGGCTGTCTTCCGGCATGTAAATCCATGGTGAATCTGATCATGATTCTGAAATGCAGACCAATGGATGCCGGATTATATCAGAAAATCCATGAGCATCAGGGCAGTCTGGATATGGCATATGAACTTTACATGACTTTTTATGAAAAAAGTGCCTATATTGATGCAGCAGCAGTATGTGGAAATACAGTAGTGGCTTACAGCAGTGATCCGAAAATCGATGCATCTTTCATGGAAACCAATTCCCAGAAGATCATCCGTAAAAACGGTTATAAAGTGACGGTGAAAATTTTTACAGATCTCCGTCCGTTCCTGGAACGTCTTGATTCCATGAACGATCACAGAGAAAGTCTGGAAGAAGGAATCAAATTTACCCCGGACGAAAAATATCCGGATCTTTCCAGAAACGAACTGATCCGACAGACCATTCTGGCATTGTGTCTGTAGTCGCCGGAATTCAATTACAAAATATATCTATAGCAATGTGTTATTTCGGAGTTTGGTATAATTATACAGGAACAATTAAATATGAAAGAATTTATTATAGAAGAAAATGAAGCGGGCCAGCGCTTTGATAAATATCTGGCCAAGCTTCTCAGAGAAGCACCTAAAAGTTTTTTTTACAAAATGCTTCGCAAAAAGAACATCACTCTAAATGGAAAGAAAGCCACAGGAAACGAAAAACTTCTCAAAGGCGACACCATCAAACTGTTTCTGAGTGATGAAACTTTCGATAAATTTGCAGGAAGCAGTCAGGCAGCAAGAGCATACTGCGAACTGGATATTGTTTACGAGGATCCTGATATCATTATCATCAATAAACCGGCAGGGATGCTTTCACAGCCGGCATATGACGGGGAACCGTCCCTTGTAGAATATCTGACCGGCTACCTTTTAAAGAAAGGTGATCTTACAGAAGAACAGCTCAAAACCTTCAGACCTTCTGTATGTAACCGACTTGACCGTAATACCAGCGGAATGGTCTGTGCAGGTAAAAGCCTTGCCGGTCTGCAGTTTCTGTCCAGGATATTCCACGACAGAACACTTCACAAATACTATATCTGCCTCACAAAAGGCAAAATAGAAAAACCGGATCATATCAGGGGTTATCTGCACAAAGATAAAAAAACAAACAAAGTAATCGTAAGCAGACAGGAATTCAAAGATTCCCTGCCGATTGAAACGAAATATTGTCCTCTTGGCAGCAACGGAAAAATAACTCTTCTGGAAGTTGAGCTGATCACAGGCCGTACTCACCAGATTCGTGCTCACCTTGCAGGAACAGGACATCCATTGCTTGGAGACACCAAATACGGAGATTCTGAATTTAATAAGCAATACATCCGCCATGGAGTCAGGCATCAGCTTCTCCATGCATACAGGTTAGTAATTCCGGAGACAGACCAGACCTTTGTGGCGCCGGCACCGGAGCTTTTCTGTAAAATCATCAAAGAGGAAAATCTTGAGGAGGCTTATCATGAGAATCTGGAAAGAAATATGGGATTACGCAAAAATGATCATCATAGTAGTAGTGATCGTAACGCTTGTGAATAGCGTAGTACTGATCAATGCCAAAATTCCTTCCGAATCAATGGAAAAAACCATTATGACAGGAGACCGTATTTTCGGATTCCGCCTTGCATATGGACTCAATCTGGATTTCTTCGGACATGAAATATCAAAAAAAATAAAAGATCCGGAACGCTTTGACATTGTTATTTTCAAATACCCGGATGACGAAAGCAAGCTTTTCATCAAACGAGTCATCGGACTTCCGGGAGAAAAAGTACAGATTAAGGACGGCAAAGTCTATATCAATGATTCAGAGATTCCTCTGGATGACAGTTTCGTTCCGGAAAAACCAAGGGGCAGCTTTGGCCCGTATGAAGTTCCTGAAAACAGCTATTTCGTCCTGGGTGATAATCGCAATCATTCCAAAGACTCCCGTTGCTGGAAAAGCACCAGTTTTGTGACATTTGATGAGATTGTCGGAAAGGCAGTTATCAGGTATTATCCGTCGGTAAAATTATTGAAGTAGAAAATAAAATTTACGGAGAAATAAAGTGGCAACATGGAACAGCAGAGGTTTGCGGGGATCCACTCTGGAGGATCTTGTAAATCGTACAAATGAACAATACAGAGAAAAGGGACTGGCACTTATCCAGAAAATTCCCACTCCGATCACACCTGTCCGTATGGATAAGGAAAACCGTCATATTACGCTGGCATATTTCGAGCAACGAAGCACTGTAGACTATATCGGAGCAGTACAGGGTATCCCTGTCTGCTTTGATGCCAAAGAATGTGCGTCAGATACATTCCCGATTCAGAATATCCATGAGCATCAGGTAAAATTCATGGAGAACTTTGAAAAACAGGGTGGAATTTCTTTTTTTCTCATTTATTATACTCACCGGGATGAGTTCTTTTATCTGCCCTACGAGATTTTCCGTTTTTTCTGGGATCGTTCCCTGGCGGGTGGACGTAAAAGCTTTCTTTATGAAGAAATGAACCCGGATTACCGTCTTCCAAGGAAGCATGGTGTATTAGTGCCATACCTTGACATCCTGCAGAAGGATCTGGAAGAACGGGAGTTGACAAATGAATCATAGTCTCGTATACTAACAGTAATTTAGCGTGCTAATCAATTATCACGTTACTATATTAAAGTGCACATTATTTACAGCAGCATATAAAGTAAAGGGAAAGCATTATGAAAAACATACTATTGCATACACCGGAAGGTGTCCGTGATATTTACGGAAATGAATTGGCCGGCAAGGAGCATATCGAACAGGTCATTGGCAGGAAGCTAAGCAGCTTTGGGTACGAAAGTATTGAGACACCGACCTTCGAATTTTTTGACGTATTTTCCAAGGAGATCGGTACAACCCCCTCCAAGGAACTGTACAAATTCTTTGATAAAGAAGGAAATACTCTTGTTTTAAGACCGGACTTCACTCCATCCATTGCACGGTGTGCAGCGAAATACTATATGGATGAGACACAGCCAATCCGCTTTTGCTATAAAGGAAATACCTTTATCAACGCCGGAAGCCTTCAGGGCAAGTTAAAGGAAATTACCCAGATGGGCGCAGAGCTTATGAACGATGATTCCGTCGAAGCTGATGCTGAAATGATTGCCCTGGTTGTGGAATCCTTATTACAGACAGGCTTAAAGGAATTCCAGTTAAGTATCGGAGAAGTAGAATACTTTAAAGGCCTTTGTGAGGAGGCCGGGTTATCCACAGAGACCGCAGAGGATCTTCGGGAGCTGATTTCCGGAAAGAACCTCTTCGGTGCAGAAGAGCTGTTAAAGGAACGGAATGTCTGCATCGAAGAAAGGGAACGGCTGCTT
>ENA-OPRX01001546-OPRX01001546.1-human-gut-metagenome-genome-assembly--contig:-NODE-1546-length-10986-cov-1.911536_pt1 | contig 10986 bp, 8 predicted proteins | sample MGYA00241450_ERZ501892 | MGnify/ENA primary metagenome ERZ501892 (study PRJEB25962, sample SAMEA2042223) | human gut metagenome | biome: human gut; feature: human-associated habitat; material: faeces...
AGTAGTTCCCAGTTAAAGAAAGGTGATATTTTTGTATGTGAGGCAGGAGATGTTATTCCTGCCGATGGCGAGATCATCGAAGGACTGGCGTCTATTGACGAAAGTGCCATCACAGGCGAATCCGCTCCTGTAATCCGTGAAGCAGGCGGTGACAAGAGTTCAGTAACAGGAGGTACAAAAGTATTGTCCGATCAGATAAAAGTAATGGTAAGCACCCAGCCGGGTGAAAGTTTCTTGGATAAGATGATTGCATTGGTGGAAGGCGCATCCCGCCAGAAAACACCGAATGAAATTGCATTGACTATCCTGTTGGCAGCATTTACATTGGTCTTTGTCATTGTGTGTATCACCCTTAAACCGTTTGCCGATTATACGGGAACTGTCATTACCATTGCTTCTTTTCTGTCCTTGTTTGTCTGCCTCATTCCCACCACTATCGGAGGATTGCTTTCGGCTATCGGTATCGCCGGGATGGATCGTGCTCTGCGTGCCAACGTCATAACCAAATCGGGTAAAGCAGTGGAAACAGCCGGAGATATAGATACTTTGCTTCTTGATAAAACAGGAACAATAACTATAGGAAACCGTAAAGCTACCCGTTTTTATCCGGCTCAGGGAGTGGATGAACATGCTTTCATCGAAGCCTGCCTACTCTCATCTGTATCTGATGATACTCCGGAAGGTAAATCTATTATTGAACTGGGACGTGAATCGGGTTTACGGATGCGTAATTTGAATACCGATGGTGCTCATATGATAAAATTTACCGCCGAAACCAAATGCTCGGGTATTAACTTGAAGGATGGAACAGAAATCCGTAAAGGTGCATTTGATGCTATCCGCAAGATAGCTTTGTCTGCCGGAAACCCTTTCCCAAAAGAAACGGAAGATATCATTCAAACCATTACAAGTAATGGAGGTACTCCATTGGTGGTGAGTGTCAATAAGAAAATTGCCGGAGTTATAGAATTGCAGGATATCATAAAACCGGGTATTCAGGAACGTTTTGAACGTTTACGCAAGATGGGGGTAAAAACAGTCATGGTGACGGGAGATAACCCTTTGACCGCCAAATATATTGCAGAGAAAGCCGGAGTAGACGACTTCATAGCCGAAGCTAAACCGGAGGATAAGATGGAGTATATCAAGAAAGAGCAGGCTGCCGGCAAACTGGTTGCCATGATGGGTGACGGAACAAATGATGCTCCTGCCCTTGCCCAAGCTAATGTGGGGGTTGCCATGAATAGCGGTACACAGGCTGCCAAGGAAGCAGGGAATATGGTGGATTTGGATAATGATCCTACCAAGCTGATAGAAATTGTTGAGATAGGTAAACAATTGCTGATGACACGTGGTACACTGACCACTTTCTCCATAGCCAATGATGTGGCCAAATATTTTGCCATTGTTCCTGCATTGTTCATGCTTTCCATTCCGGAACTGGCTGCATTGAATATTATGGGGCTGCATAGCCCTGAGAGTGCTATCTTGTCTGCGGTTATATTCAATGCCATCATTATTCCTATTCTGATTCCGCTGGCATTGAAAGGAGTTCAATACAAACCGATAGGAGCTTCCGCCTTGCTTCGTCGTAATCTTTTGATATATGGCATAGGTGGTGTTATTGCTCCTTTTGTGGGTATTAAATTAATAGATTTAGTAGTAGGATTATTCTTTTAACAAGTAAACGACAATGAAAAATTTTATAAAGTCATTCAGACTTACCTTAGTCTTTTGTGTGTTTTTCTCAGTATGCTATATACTAGTCTTATGGATTTTCGCTCAATTTGCCGGACCTAATTCCGGCAATGCCGAGGTGGTGGAACTTAACGGAAAAGTGGTAGGTGCCGCCAATGTGGGACAATCATTTACGGAAGATATCTATTTCTGGGGACGTCCTTCATGTGCCGGAGATGGTTATGATGCAACCAGTTCGGCCGGTAGCAATAAAGGCCCTACCAATGAGGAGTATCTGGCTGAAGTAGAAGCTCGGATTGATACATTTTTAAAGCATCATCCTTACTTGAGCCGTAAGGAAGTACCTGCCGAAATGGTAACAGCCAGCGGTTCCGGATTGGATCCTGACATCACTCCGGCCTGCGCATACGTGCAGGTACAACGTGTGGCTAAAGCTCGCGGAATGAGTGAGGAAACTGTAAAAGCTATTGTAGATAAAGCTGTGGAAAAACCGTTTATGGGCATGTTCGGTACAGAGAAGGTGAATGTATTAAAACTGAATGCTGCTTTAGAAAAGGCAAAATAATAAAAATATATAGTCATTAAATTAGGAAGATGTGCGTCATGAAAAAGAGAAGTTTCCTGGATACCGAGAGCCTGTCGGCTCTAGAAGCTGTGGCTATCATTGTATTGTTCTTTGCTTTGATAACATGGATTCTTGATCTTTGACGTGCATCACCATTGAATGATGCATCTTGATTCAGAAAAACTCAAAATGGATATTTCCTTTCAGACAATAAGAAGGAAATAGTATAAATATGTAAAACACGAATATTTATTAGTTTAGTTTTTTAAGATGAAAAAGAATTTGAAAAAAGTGGTCTTGGTGCTGGCTCTACTGTTGCCTGGAGTGATAAAAGCACAAGAATTTAACGTAACGGCTAAGGCAGATTTTGTAAGTGATTACATTTGGCGTGGCGCTTACCAGAATTCAGGATTTTCTGTACAGCCTACATTAGGATTATCTTACGGCAATCTTTCTTTGTCTGCTTGGGGGAGTCAGAGCCTGACCAAGACAGACGGTGCACAAGAGTTTGACATCAATTTGAGTTATACCATTGGCGGTTTAGGTATTACAGTGACCGACTATTGGTGGAATGGCATCACCATGCCCTACGGGGATTATAAGCATGATCATCATTTTGAAGGAACATTAGCTTATAATTTCGGCGAGAACTTTCCTCTGACCTTGAGCTGGTCTACCATGTTTGCGGGAGGAGACGATAACAAAGACGGTGATCGTGCTTATTCCACTTATATCAATGCTTCTTATAATATTGCTTGCCCGGCAGAAATTACGCTCACTCCTTCCGTTGGTTTCACTCCCTGGAAAGGAATGTATGATGCTGATGGTGCTGCTTTTACAGATATTGCTTTAAAAGCTTCCAAGAACATTAATATTACAGATCATTTTTCTTTGCCTTTGTTTGTACAGGCTATTGTTTCGCCCTCATTTGACAAAACTTATCTGATAGCCGGATTAAGTATTGGGTTTTAAATGTGTGATTTTTTTGATGAAAAGGAGAAATGCTTTGCATTTCTCCTTTTTGTTGTATTAGAGTGACTTATCTTTTTTTGATTCTTGCCAGATGTGGTATTTTTGTTCAAAGAGTTGCCACGTGGAGAATGGAATATGGCAAAAACTAAAGATAGTTTTGTATCTCTTTAATGTTATTCAACTTAATAAAGTGGGAGTGCGTTACTTCTCCTTCACATTGTTCGTGTGCCCAAGTGATATGATGAGGTACATAGGCTGCATAACCTCCGAGTTCCAATATGGGAATAATATCCGACTTTATCGAGTTACCTATCATCAGTAAATTTTCTGCCTTACACCCTAAATTATCAAGCAATCTTTTATAATCCGCATTTTTCTTGTCGCTCATTATTTCTATGTGGCAAAAGTATTCTTGTAGTCCGGACGCAGAAATCTTTCTTTTTTGATCGAACAAATCACCTTTGGTGGCCAATACTAATTTATAATTTTCGTGCAAGGCTGATATGACTTCTTGCACACCGTCCAATAATATGATTGGCCTTTGCAGAAGTTCCTGGCCTGATCGGAGGATTTCTTTTACGAGATTGAGGTCTCCTTCTCCATTAGTAACTTTGCAAATGGTTTCAATCATGCAAAGCAGCATTCCTTTCAGTCCATAACCATAGATATGCAGATTTTTTATTTCTGTCTTGAACAATTCTTCTGATACGGAAGGAGCCGGTGAATATTTCCTCAGAAGATGACAAAATCTGTGTTCCAACTCTTGAAAATAAAGTTCATTTTCCCAAAGAGTGTCATCGGCATCAAAAGCGATAAATTCTATCTTATTTTTCATGTTTTATTATTAGAATAGGAAGAGGGAGCAAATCATATCATAATGTATTGTTTTGTCCGTCTTTTACGTTCTGTATAAATTCGGCAACATTTCGTCCATCCACCAAGCCATGGTGGACACTGATGGATATAGGGAGCAAAAGTTTCTTTTTTTCTTGTATCAGCTTACCTGTGGAAATTTTGGGTATAGAATCTCCTGTTTGAATTGAACCGGCATGTTTCATCTCGGAAAAGGCAAACCAAGGCAGAGCCGAATAACGGATGACATCCGCTCTTGCAGTGTCCTTGGAAAAAGAAAGTCCGGCACTGTTTTTTACTCTATGTATTTCCTTTTCTGCATTTTCAATAAATAAGGAAAGATCTGTGTCATACTCAAAAAATCCAAAGCCAAAAGTTCCGTCCTCACTTCCGATAGTGGGCGAAATATTGATTTTATCATATTCTACTACTTCTCCGTTTTCTATACGTAATTTGAATGCAGTAGTCGCATTGATACATTTCAATAGGAAGTGCACAGAATAAAGAAAAAAAGAAACTTCCATATTTTTACTTTGTTGATATATGCTTGTGAAATCAACAGTCGTGGTAATTCCCCAAAAAGGGTCATCGAGAGCCGAGAAGAATTTAAAATGCTCTTTTCTATTCCAATTGTCCAGGTTAATAACTCGCTTCATTTTCTATTTGCTCTGTTTTTCTTTTATGTGTATTATTTCTGTTACAACTATTTTAACGATAAAACGTATTGTTGCAAATATACAAAAAGTATTTTAACAGAGATGTTCTTTGTTTGCTTTAAATCCATTTTATTATCTCCTGTTCTGTGTTAAAGTTAAGAATGGATAACAGCAACTATTTTAAAAGGTTATTCAGGACTGATAATCAACTATATGTCTATTTTTGTTTATAAGGGAAAGAATTCTATTAAATTCATAAGTCAGATTTTTGTATGGATAACAATTTAGGTGATAGAATTGGCAATAAAGTACAAATCGCTATAAGGATAAAATAATGTTTTATTTAATCAAAAACAAAAGCAACAAATACCTGTCGGGCAAATTTGTTGCTTCTGTTTATTCAGGAAGGTCACATGACAAAAGAGTCTTGTAATTGAGTTTGCTTTATTACATCAAATTTCTCTGATGGAATATCTAGAAAGGCTTTGCACAGTGTCATTAATGCCTTTTCTCTATCTTGTTCCCGTACCAGCACTGAAAGATTGTGAGTGCTGCTACCGTATGAAATCATGCATACCGGCATTTCTTTCAGTGTTTCTATAATTCTGGCTTCCAACCCTGTATGCTTTTCCCAATTTAGATCTCCAATAACGCTGACCACAGACATTTCTGTTTCCATTCCTATTTCCGCATACTTATGTAATTCACGATATATCAGGCGTAATGTGTCGTTGCTACATTTCACAGCCAATGAAACACTTACATTAGAGGAAGTCGCTAAATAGACAGGAACCTTATATTTCTCGAACACATCAAATACTTTTCCAATAAATAGATAAGAAGTAAGAATCCCCAACGAACGAAGTTTGACAAAGACCACACCTCTGCGTGAAACAGCAGCTTTTACTTTTGTTCCTGTTTTTTCTGATGATATTCGTAATGTATCTTTCGGTGTTTTTATCAATACAATAGCCATACCGGCGGTGCGCGCCAGCGGAATACATTCCGGATGAAGCAATGCAATGCCGCTATCAATAAAATTCTCGGCTTCACCGTATGTAAGAGTCCGAGTATGTTCCATACCTCGGAAACAAATTTCATCAGAACGTAAGGATGTTATAATTTCATCCGCATGGAATACAGCCCCGATAACAGTGGCATAATACTCATTTCCTATTTGTGGGAAGAAATCCACTTCATCATATGCATTTTTACACAAACGGCTTTGGGTAATAAGAATGGGGACATCGGGACAGTCTTTCATCAGTTCTTCTACATTTTTTTTCACATACTTTATATCCGGTTTTCGATCAAGCCCTAGTCGCATGAAATGACATGAGTTCAAGATGAAGTTCTTTTTTGTACATTCTTCTAAATAATGTGACAGAATAAGAGAGGATATCATTGCTCCGTGAGCCATAATCTCATGATCGTCAATGATGTTCGGATTTTCATTACATAAACGGGAAATTTGATCGATGTGTACTTTTATTTCTTTGGCAGCTTCTGCTTTCTGTATTTCGGAGGAAAGAAGATTGTCCAGCCAATTTCTACAATCATTCTCAAAATCCTGCAATTGACTCATAACCTCTTCGATATCGACATGGAATAAAGAAATAGAAACAGCTTGCAGCTTTTGGGCAATGCCGGTAAAAGTGTCGAGCACTATAATAGAACGTTCGTTCATGTTAATTACTTCAGTCCAATGTTTCAGTTCGGTGGCAGATTTAATATTTTCTAAATTATATACTTTCATTTTTTTATTGCATTTTATTCTTTTGGAGTTTCTTTTTCATTTTAACAGGCAAATTTCCATATTGGAAAGCTATGTTTTTACTAGTTTCATCTTTATTAGTTTGTTAATCAGTTATTTCTTATTGTTTGCTCGCTACCTTTTCTATAAGTTGATAGCGTTATACTCTGTATAAATCAAAATCGATGCCATTACAAAAATTGCACTTTTATCTTTCGGCTATTTCATTTCCCATTTTAGAAAAAAGGCTTTCATATTGAAAAAGTATAAACTAATCAATAAACATATATCATGTTGATAATAAGATGTTTAAATTAGTGGTATGACTTTTGTCATCTAATTGAAAAAAAGAATTATATAAAAATGAAATTGTATATCATATCAAACAGACTGCCCGTGAAGGCTGTCGCAGAAAAAGATACCTTTGTTTTCTCACGTAGTGAAGGAGGTCTGACAACGGGACTAAATTCCCTACAGGGCAATTACGAGAAACATTGGGTGGGGTGGCCCGGAATCTGTACAGACAAAGAGGAAGAAAAACAGGATATCTGTCACCGGTTGGAGGAAATGAATCTCCATCCCATATTTTTATCCGATGAGCAATATAAGAACTATTATGAGGGATACAGTAACAGTACCCTGTGGCCTTTATGTCACTATTTTTTTGCCTATACATTATATAGAAAGAGTTTCTGGCAATCTTACCAAGAGGTTAACGCTTTGTTTTGTCGGGAAATTATCCGCCTTGTGGAACCGGATGATTGGGTCTGGGTACAAGATTATCAGTTGATGTTACTTCCGGAAATGCTTCGCCAAGAGCTTCCCCAGTTGCATATCGGTTATTTCCATCATATTCCGTTTCCATCTTATGAGTTATTCCGAATTCTGCCTGAACGTGCCGAAATACTGAAAGGATTGTTAGGAGCCGATTTTATCGCATTTCATACACATGACTATATGCGTCATTTCATCAGCGCGGCCGAACGGGTACTCCATATGGATTTCAGTTTGGATGAAACCCGGATAGGCAATCGCATTGTGCGCGTTGATGCACTTCCGATGGGGATAAATTATGACCTTTACCACAATGTGTCACAACAAAAAAATGTTTGGAAAGCTATAGAACGAACCCGTCTCTTGTTTGGCAAACATAAACTTATCCTATCGGTAGACCGTTTGGATTATAGTAAAGGTATTTTGCACCGTCTTTATGGATTTGCCTCTTTTTTGGAACACCATCCCGAATATCATGGCAAGGTAACACTGGCTATGGTCATAGTTCCTTCACGTGATCATGTAGGCAGTTATGCCGAATTGAAAACCCGGATTGACGAGGAAATAGGTTCTATCAACGGACGATATTCTACAATGAACTGGACTCCGGTCTGCTATTTTTATCATGGTTTCTCATTCGAAGAATTGGCTGCCATGTATTTTATAGCTGATATTGCATTAGTCACTCCTTTGCGTGACGGAATGAACTTGGTTGCCAAAGAGTATGTTGCTGTCAAGCAAGACAATCCCGGTGTATTGGTCTTAAGTGAAATGGCCGGTGCCGCTGTGGAACTGACCGACGCCTTGCTGGTTAATCCCAATGATACGGAGCAGATAGAAAATGCCATTTGCCGGGCATTGGAAATGCCGTTTGAAGAACAGAAAGAACGGATGCACCGTATGCAGTCTATTGTATCCGTACAGACTGTCAATAAATGGGCTGCCGATTTTGTAAATGAATGGCAGGAAGTGGCACACAAAAACAAAACCATGCTTCTTAAGAAGATAGGATCACAGAATATGCAGGAAATTCAGCATCAATACTTACATGCTAAAAAGCGTTTGATTTTGTTGGATTATGACGGGACACTGGTCCCTTTTCAGAAAAGGCCGGAAGATGCCTCTCCTACTCCGCAATTGCTGGATACATTGCAGAAACTGACTGCCGACCCCTTGAATCATGTGGTAATAAACAGCGGACGTGACCATTTTACTTTAGAGAAATGGTTGGGTGCACTGCCTCTTTCCTTTGCAGCCGAACATGGGGCCTTTTATAAAGAGAATGGTGTATGGCACAAGAATGTACACGGGCAGGAATGGAGCCCCGGATTGCTTTCTATATTAAAATTATTTGTCAGCAAGACTCCTCGCTCCCATCTTGAAGTCAAAGAAACGGCACTTGCCTGGCATTATCGTGAGGCCGATGCATGGTTGGGCAGATTACGTGCGCAACAGTTGGTCAATTCCTTGATATCTATTTGCTTGAAACAGAATTTGCAAATCATGCAAGGTAATAAGGTGATAGAAATAAAATCTCCCGAATTTACCAAAGGTTCAGAAGTAAACAGGCTTTTGCTTGCCACCCGATATGATTTTATCTTGGCAATAGGAGATGATACTACGGATGATGATATGTTTAAAGCCGTACCTGTTACTGCTGTGACTGTAAAGATTGGTACAGCATCCGAGAGTGCACGTTACAATCTGCCCGTACAGACAGACACCTTGCCGTTTTTACAACGGCTGACAGATGAAGGCATGGTGAAAGCAGCCTTGAAAAGTGGTTTGAAAGGGCAGCTATCATCGGCTATAGATTTTTTAAAACGGATAATAAACCACTAACATTACAAAAAAATAACCATGGACAATTTGAATTACGGTGTAATCGGTAATTGCTGCACAGCCGCACTGATTTCCGAAAAAGGAAGTATTGAATGGCTATGTTTTCCAAATTTTGATTCACCTTCTATTTTTGCAGCTCTTCTAGATCGTGAAAAAGGCGGGACTTTTGGTTTTGAAGTTTCAGAAGACTATCACACCATCCAATCGTATGTTCCCCATACCAATATTCTTTCCACTACTTTTGTGTCAGAACAAGACGAATTTGCGGTAGTCGACTTTATGCCTTGTTATGAGTTATATGATAATAAGGAATATTATCGTCCGGCTGAGGTCTATCGTTATATTCACTGGATTAAAGGTCGTCCCCGCATTAAAGTCAATTACCATCCGGCTTCCGACTATGCTCGTGGAAAAGCGTTTTTTAATGTAACTTCCCGGTATATTGAAACCTATTCTTCTTCTAACAACAAGGACAGACAATATCTGTATTCCTCTTTGCCGTTGCAAGGTATTGTAGACCATCAGGAATTTATATTAGAGAAAGATGAATTTTTTCTTCTTTCATACAATGAAAAGGTGATTCCTGTTGATATAGAGCGTGAGAAACTGGAGTATTGCCGCACGTTGGTTTATTGGTTGAACTGGACGGATCGTACAAGAAAGTTCACTATTTACAACGATATAATAGAGCGTAGCTTACTCACCCTGAAGATGATGTCCTTTTATAATGGCGCAGTATTAGCCTCTCTTACTACCAGCCTGCCCGAAGCTGTGGGAGAAGTACGCAATTGGGATTATCGTTTTTGTTGGTTGCGGGATGCCTCCATGTCCATAGAGACTCTTTTCAAGATAGGTCATGCCGATGCAGCCCGCAAATTCATGAAATTCATACAATCTACTTTTGTTGCCGAGCATGACACTTATCAAATAATGTATGGCATTCGTGGGGAAAGGAAATTGACTGAAGTTATACTCGACCATCTTTCAGGATATAAAAACTCCCAACCGGTGCGTATCGGCAATGATGCTTATCATCAAAGGCAGAATGATTCGTTCGGCTATTTGATGGATTTGATTTACCAATATTACCGGTTGATGCCAGGTACATTGGATGAAATAGAAGATATGTGGGAAATGGTGAAAAGCATTATGATGACTGTGGTGGAAGATTGGAGAAAGCCTGATAAAGGAATTTGGGAGATACGGGGTGAAGGACAGCATTTCGTTTCGTCCAAAGTGATGTGTTGGGTTGCTTTGGACAGAGGAGCCCGCATAGCTCGTATTCTGAATAAATATGAGAATAGCCGACGTTGGGAAGAAGAAGCTGATGCAATTAAAGCTGATGTTATGAGAAACGGCTGGAAGGAAGAAATACAAAGTTTTTCACAAGCATACGGCAATCTGGATTTGGATTCTTCTTTACTGTTAATGGAACCTTATGGATTTATAGATGCTGATGATATTCGTTATCATAAAACAGTGAAAGCCGTCAAGAAATCCTTGTTACACAAAGGGTTGATGTACCGCTATAATACTCATGATGATTTTGGCTGTCCTTCTTCGGCCTTTACCATCTGTACTTTCTGGCTGATCCGTGCACTTTATGTCATCGGGGAAAAAAACGAAGCACGCTGTCTGTTCGATGAAATTTTGCAATATTCAAACCATTTGGGTCTGTTCAGTGAAGATATTGATTTCGAAACAAAAGAACAATTGGGTAATTTCCCACAAGCTTATTCTCATCTGGCACTGGTAAATACTGCTGTGTTATTTGCAGAAGAAGATAAAAGGCTAATCTTTAAATAAGGAAAAGCCTTGCCGAAAAACAAAAAACAGAGAAACAGCATTTCCTGTTCTCTGTTTTTTGTTATATT
>ENA-OPRX01001547-OPRX01001547.1-human-gut-metagenome-genome-assembly--contig:-NODE-1547-length-10984-cov-1.585140_pt1 | contig 10984 bp, 10 predicted proteins | sample MGYA00241450_ERZ501892 | MGnify/ENA primary metagenome ERZ501892 (study PRJEB25962, sample SAMEA2042223) | human gut metagenome | biome: human gut; feature: human-associated habitat; material: faeces...
AGCATTTTTTGTTAATCCATTGTTTTGATATCCCCGTTATTTTATCATTATGTGCTATGTCATTTGCCAAAGAACTAATGATAGACACAAAGAAAGAACTTACGATTTGTTGTGCAATGTTGGTGTTTATGTTGTCAAACTCTCCATATAATCCTGCCCTGACAGCTTCGGAGACCTTTTTATCCTTTTTTTAGGGAGATTGGCAACCTCATAAGTGATAAACGCAATCAATAACGGTATTATAATTCAAGCGATTGACATATCTCCTAAATGAGCCCCAACCTATGTAATAAACTTCCCTTACGGCATGGAAACAAGACCCGTTTACCAACGAATGAATCTTGTTTAATATTAACCATTTCTTTATGGAATTCTATACTCCGATCCAAGATAGGATATGAACCTTACCTTTTTTTCACACGGTCACAGATCGAACAACTGCTTTTTTATAAATTAGTAGATAGTAGAGAAAATCTTATTTAACGGTGAATTTCTAAATGCGTTTGCTTCCTCTCGATAACTTTGTTACGAAGTTTATGTTATAGAAAAAAGTATCGGGAAAGAATAGTCTGTATCACAGCTCAAGCGTGTCTGTTGCCTTTGAAGGCACTTTTGGAAAACAGTTCATTCAAAATGACGGTAACATCTGTTTCAAGCAAAGAATAATCCTGTGAATTTTCTTTTCTGTCATATCAGTTGTATTCCGTTTTTCAAAGCTTCCTGCACTACCAGTGAATCCTCATGGTCACCGATGACGTCAATCTTTTGGTCGCCCAAATGCAGTTTCAAGCGTGCGGTCATGCGGATGCGTGCCAATACGCCTTTCTTTTCTCCCGTGCTGCGGACTAATAAATCAATATCTCCTCCGCGTTTTTCGTCATTCAGACGGGAACCGAAGAGATATACCTGCACTGTTTCACCATAAATATCTTTGGCTATTTGGATGATGGTTTGTTTCCCCTCCACATTTCCTAGCGTCCACCATCCTTATTTCATCTTCTCCACAAACCCCACCGGCATATCAACCCCAGCACATCCCAGCAAATCCAGTCTTACCACCACTTTCGCTTTTCCATCCACTTCCACCAGTTCTCCTTCCAGACCCTTTAGCGGACCTTTGACCACTCGTATCAATTCTCCCGGAACCAATGGTGCGGCACACATCTCCACCGCCTCGTCCGAATAATCCAGCATAAATTTGAACCGTTCCATTTGCTCGTCCGGAATCACCGCCGGAGTATGTTCGCCATGCAGCACCATATACCGGCTGATGGCCGACAACGTGAGCACCTGCGAACGTTCCGCCGCATCCACATGGACAAAAATCATCATAGGGATAACCACCCGTTCTATTTTCTTTTTCCGGTAAGTCCATTGGCGGATTTCTTCTTGTACAGGCAGGAAGTTCTCTATGTTCATTGCGGTCAGCCGTTCGGCCGTCTTCTTTTCGTGGTGAAGGCGGACATACGCCACTAGCCATTTTTTCATATTCGGAGGAAGGAAAAGTAATGTTAGATGTTCTAAAAATTGAAAGAAATGATGCCTCTTAAGCACGCTACGCTGTTACCTGTGTCATTCCCAGGTAAGCTTGTCGTTAAATTCTGATGCAAATATAGACATTTTTTTACGATAACAAGCTATTTGTTCGCAAAAAATGAAAAAATTAACAAGAATGACGTATTTATTTATACTTTTGTGCTTTTTATATTTTAAATGATATTAACATTGTGGAAAAATCAAGATTTATAAGAAAAATAGTGGCAGATTGAGCTTCCTTCAAGAGTTGGAAAAAATCATGACCGGATATCGCCTGTCCGGTGAAGGCTACACTGATGAGGAAATGAGAGTTCTGAAGCGCATGTGCAAAAGTATGTTGGCTGATATAGACGAGTTTCTGCGGAAAAAGGAGGAAAAGAAGAAGAAAGAACGGAAAGAGAAGAAAAAGAGGAAAGAAAGGAAATAAGGAGCAAAATGTGAAAAGACATTAAAAGGAAGTCTCCCGGTTATTTGTACACTTGTGTAATGAATGGGGGTTGTAAATCAATACTTTATGTTTGGTTAGTGTACAATTTTAACTTTTGATTGTATGGGTTTGCAATATACTTTTGCTTTCATGGTGGAGGGAAATGCCCTCCTTTTGATAATTTAAATTCATACATGAATGGTTTATACCGATTTATGCTCTTTCTATTTCTCGGTGTTCGATGAACATGCCGTGGATATGACATTGAAAGAGTTTGTGAAACTTCTGCGTGGCGAACGCTGGAAGGTGCAAGTAGAAGAGTATCAGCGCCTGAAGGCTTCGGGCAGGGAGACAGAGGCCAAGAAGTTAAAGAGAAAACTGGCCGCGCTGGTGATAGCCGGGCGTTGCGATGGGAGCCATGCCGAAACCAATCTGAAGCAGTGGAGCGGGGACGCCATGCTGGATGTGGATAAATGTAACGGCCGTGTGTCTGAGTTCTTGCAGGTCTTGAAGGACACTCCTTGGGTGAAGGCGGCATGGCGCAGCGTTTCGTACGACGGGCTGAAGCTGGTGGTGCGTGTGGAAGCAGAGAGTGTGGACGAGTATCGTCTGGCATACGCGTTGGTGGCATGGCACGTGGCGCAGCTTCTTGCCTTTCCCTGTGACATGAGTTGCAAGAATCCCACCCGTCCTTGCTTTGCGTCGTATGATCCGGAAGCTTTTTTTCGTCCGGATACCGAAGTTTTTCCCTGGCGCCGCTTTGTGACGGAGCATCCCGACAGGGTGGGGGAGATTCTGGCAGAGTTGAAAGTGAAGACCCCGGCAAGTGCATCCAAGCCTCTCGTTGCGGCTTCGGGCATGCTGCACACATTCTTCAACGAGTTCCTGGAGCAGAATCCCTTTGTGGATGGCAAAAAGAATGAGTTTTTGTTGAAGCTGGGACGTATCGCCCGCTATAAAGGAGTGGGCGAGGAAGAGTTGGCACGGCTGAAAACGCTGGCGGTGGAAAGGCTGGCGGGTATGGGGTGTGCCGCCGGGGATATACCTCCGCGCATAGACTCCGGATACCGGTATGCCGACATGAACAAGGGGCCCGAAACACCTGTTTTCAGGGCTCACAAGGCTCAGGGCTCACCTATGCGGTATTCTGAGCCCAATGAGGGGGAGGAAGAGGCTGAGTTAGAGAAACTTGAGGCTGACAAGTTGCGTCGTGAAGTTCCGTGTCTTCCGGATGAACTGTTCGACCGTTTGCCCGACTTTTTGAAGCGTGGTTTGACACACGTCCGCAACAAGCGCGAGAGGGATATTCTGTTGCTCTCCATGATTACCAACATCAGCGGTTGTCTGCCGGGGGTGAGGATGAATTATGGAGGAATGGTTTATTCCGCCGATCTCTACCTGGTGGCTTTGGCCGGTTCGGGCAGAGGAAAAGGGGTGATGCAACTGGCGGCAATTCTGCCCGCAGCCATTCAGGAGTATTACGATGAATTGAACAGGAAGGATGAGCGTGAGTACCGGCAGAAGCTGCTGAAGTGGAATCTGGAGGAACGGCTTGCCGCTCAGGAAAAGAGGGTTCCCGATTTGGACCAATGCCCGGAGATGCCGGTGGAACGCATCCTGAAGGTGGCTCCCAATATTTCGAAAAGCCAGTTGATATTAGCTTTGGAGGCGGGTGGATCGGTCGGCTTGGTGATGAATGCCTCCGAGCTGGATATGATAAGTTCTGCCATGCACCAGGAGTATGGAAAACATGATGATGTGATGCGTGCCGCCTCCCAGCACGAGGAGGTGTCTTCTTATTTCAAGACGGATCACCGGCTTGTTATTGTGAGTGATCCTCATCTGGCATTATGTGCTTCGGGTACTCCCGCCCAGTTGCATAAATTTATTTCTTCGCTGGAGAATGGGATGTACAGCCGTGTGGCTTTCTATGTGGGACAGGCCCCCTGGGAGTATAAGTCTGCCAATCCCGGCAAAGTCCGGCTGGATATGCGCGCTTATTTCAAAGGGATGGGCGAGGAGCTGCTGCGTATGTTTATCTTTCTCTCCGGATCGCCTACCGAGGTGGTTTTCACCGAGGAACAATGGAAAGAGCATACGGAGCGTTTCAGAACGTATCTGCGTGAGGTAGTGGCGGAAGATGATGATTCTCCGGGTGCTATTGTGCTGCGCCACGGACTGATGATGTCTCGTATTGCCATGGTGCTGACTGCATTGCGTAAGTGTGAGCCGCAATGGAATACATCGGAGTGGGAGTGTTCGGATGAGGATTTCCATACGGCAATGCAGATAGTGGATGTGTTGCTGGAACACAGTTTGCTGCTTTCCACTTCCATGGATGATACTGCCGGAAGAATCAGGCCGGTAAAGGCTTTTTTCAAACTGCGTCCCGTCTTGAAAAAAATGCCGCGCGAGTTCACCTATTCGGAGCTGATGGCGGCTGCTAATGAAGCAGGGTTGCCTACAGCATCCGTGAAACGTTATTTGTTGCGTTTGGTGTATTATCAAATCGTTGAGAAAGAGGATGGTAAGTATAGAAAGACCGGCAAATCTTGGCTCAGAAAACCGCCTAAGTGAGCCCTGAGCCTTGTGAGCCTTAAATGCAGGTGAAAAAGATCCTGTTGTTTTCAAAAAACAACAGGACCTTTCCGGTAAAACAACAGGGGATTTTAAAAAAACAACAAGGTCTTTCGAAGTAAACAACAGGTCCTTTGGGAAGCGTATGTCCTAAGGTTCTCCCAGATGCCTCACTATGATTGCCACTTCATGCTTCAGAAAGCTGTGGCGGAATTTGTTGTAGCCCGCTTCGTTCAATTCTTCCTGTAGCAGCATGTTTCTCGCATCCAGCGATACAGGGTTTGCAGGGCTGCCGCGGCAGTTCGCCCCGGGCTGTATAGTTCTGCCAGTTCCGCTTTGTCATACGCTCTGATAATGAATGCTTTTTCTTCTTGGTTCATGTTCTTTTATCTGTTTTGATTATAGAGTAAAGATACACAAAATGTCCTTGTTTTCCTACTCTGCCTGTAAGTTATTCTCGACATTTCCCGACAATCTCCTACGCTTCTCTACAAATGTCTACACGGGGCTTCCGGTTCATCGTATCTTTGTAGTGTAATCAAAAGTCAATCATAGCCGGCTTAGTGGTTAACGGTTGATTGCCAGTGTGTTTCTTAATTTGCAAGTTTTAATTTTTAATTTGAAAAAGTATGGGAAGAACAGTTTCTTATTCGGTAGTAAAGCGTAATAATCCGCTTGATCAGGATGCAGTGCCTAAGTTTTATGCACAAGCTCAGGCCAATGGCCATGTAGAGATTCGCGAAATGGCGGATCGTATTCAGAAAACCTGTACGGTGACGCGTGCGGATGTAATGGCTGTGCTTGTTGCCTTGGAGGATGTGATTATGGAGGCTCTGGAAGGGGGCGAGATCGTAAGGCTTGCCGATCTGGGCACTTTCCAGATAGGTCTGAGCGGAAGAGGTGCGGAAACGGAGGATACGTATGATGTGTCGATGATTAGAAAAGCGCGTATCAATTTCCGTCCGGGTATTGCGCTAAGCGGTATTTTGGCAGCACTGAAATATACGAAAGTGGATAAATTGCCGGTGAAAACGAAGGAAGAGCAAAAGCCTGCTTAAGTAGATGGCGGACAAGTGTTTAATTAAAAAAAACTGTAGAATGAAAGGTAAATCTGTCTGGAGCACTATTTTGAAAGTGGTGATTGCAGTAGCTACGGCTATTGCGGGTGTAGTAGGAATAAGCTCGTGCATAGGAGGATGAGAGTGATTAATCTGATTGTTGTCCACTGTTCCGCCACAAAGGCGGACAGGGACTTTACCGAACAGGATTTGGAGGTGTGCCACCGCAGGCGTGGAATGAACGGACCCGGATATCATTTTTATATCCGCAAGAACGGGGATATAAAAACAACCCGTCCCATAGAGAAAATCGGGGCGCATGCGCGTGGGTATAATGCGCAGAGTATCGGGATATGCTATGAGGGGGGAGTCAGCGAGCGGGGCAGGCCGGAGGATACGCGGACGGTGTGGCAGAAACATTCGTTGCGTGTACTGGTCAGGACGTTGCTGGTGGATTATCCCGGTTGCAAGGTTTGCGGTCATCGGGATTTAAGTCCGGATTTGAACGGAAATGGCGAGATAGAGCCTGAGGAATGGGTGAAACAGTGCCCCTGTTTTGATGTTTCGAAAGAAAAATATAGTAAATAATATTTATATATTGAAACGTAATAAGACTAATTCTCTTCTGAATTTGTTAAAATATTAACACATTGGAAAGAGAATTAGTCTTATGTTATTATGTAATTACTTTTGAAATTACTTTTTATTTACATTTTCAGTACCATATCCATAGCCGTAACCATATTTTTTACCGTATCCGTAATACTTGCCATACTTGCCGTATCCATAGTAATATCCGTACTTCTTTTTCTTCATGTCCAGTCCGTTGATAAGGGTACATAGGTTGGGCAGTTTTTTCTGTTCGCTCAGTTCGTTGATTAAAGTATAATCTGCCTTGTGGGTGTAGTCTGCCCGGCACACATAGATGCTGGCGTTGGCTACGCGCGAAATCAGCAGGGTATCGGTCACCATGCCGATGGGGGCGGTATCCAGAATGATATAGTCAAAATGCTTTTTCAGTATGTCGATAGCCTGAGACAAAGATTCACGTGCCACCAGTTCGGTCGGGTTGGGAGGAATAGGCCCTCTGGGCAGAATGGACAAGTTGGCATTGATGCGTGAAACTTGTACCAGCGACATCAGGTCGGTATGTTCCGGATTGGCGAGGAACTGGCTGATGCCTTGTTCCCTGTGTGATAAGTTGAAAGCTTTGTTCAGGCTCGGATTGCGGATGTCAAGCCCCACGATCACGATTTTCTTTCCTAATAAAGCCAGACTGACAGCCAGATTGGAAGCGATAAAGGTTTTGCCTTCTCCTGTGGTGGTGGAGGTAACCAATATGACTTTCTCGTCGCTCCTCATCATATAAAGTACATTGGTGCGTACATTACGGAAAGTTTCGGCCATCAGGTCGTTTTGGTTTTCGTGTACTACAATGGCTCCCTCCGAAGATTTATTTTCAGAGAAAGGTATGTCTCCGACTATAGGAAGGGATGTGATTTTTTCCACATCGGCACGTCCTTCTATCTTGTATTTAAAAAGCTCGATGATATAGATCACGGCAACCGGCAGAGCGACGCCTAGAATCAGTGCTACCAGATAAATCATCTTTCCTTTGGGAGATACGGGGATGGCGTCTGCCAGTGCTTCGTCCACCATGCGGGCGTTGTTGGCGGTAGATGCCAGAGTGATGGCGTTTTCTTCACGCTTTTGCAGCAGCATCAGGTAAAGTCCTGCTTTGATTTCCTGTTGGCGCGAGATACTGACTAGTTGGCGTTCCTGTCCCGGAGCATTGGTGATGCGTCCGGCATATTTGCCTGCCTGGCGTTCCAGATCCGCCTGGGTGATGGCCAAACCTCTTTGTACGCTGTTGATGGTGGTCAGCACATTGCTGCGCATGGCGCGGATGCTGGCATCCAGATTGACTACCACCGGGTTGTTTTCCTGAGAGGAACGGAGCAGGCGCTTGCGTTCCAGCAGCATCTCGTTGTAGCGGTTGATCAGCTCGGCAAGACCGGTATCTGTCAGGCCCACATTGACCGGAAGTACTTCGTAGGCATGATCCGGATTGTTGGCATAGCCGGCCAGGAATTGTACCAGCCGGAGCTGGGTGCTGTTTTCGGCACGTTTCTTTTCGTATTCCGAGTTTTCACTCAATGCCAGTTGGGCGTCGCTTTTCAAGTCGGTCAGCCCGGCATCGCGCTTGAAGGTTTCCAGTTCCTGTTCCGTGGTTCCCAGTTCGCCGTTGATGATTTTGATACGTTCATCAATAAATTCCGCGGTTTTGGTAGCCACTTCGTTTTTGTCATCGTTGGCATCCCGGTTGTAGACTTCCACCAGCTTGTTGATGAAATCCATGCCGCGCTGCGTATGCGTGCTCTTGACAGAGATCTGTGCGATAGTGGTGGATTTGGAAGTAGGCTCTATGCTCAATGCTCCCCGGTAGCTGCCGGCCACACTGCGGGGGGAAGAAACCGTAGCCATGATTTCCTGCGTGCTTTGGACAGTTGTGGAATCTTTAGGGGTAAAGCTGAAAGTGCCCGACGGGGGGGTCAGCAAGGCGGGCAGCTTGTCGAACTGCTTGTTGTATTCCTCTTCTCCTATCCGGAGTTTCACATTCAGCTTGTTGCCCGGCTGCAAGGTCAGGTGAAGACGCGCGGGGGCGGGCAGTTTCTGGGCTTCTTCGGGGGTAATCCATACTTTCACAGGGGAACTTTTGTAAAGTTCGATGTCATGGAAACTGCTCTTCGTGGCATAGCTGATGTAAAGATCCAGTTCTTCCACTACTTTCTTGATAAGCGTACGCGATTGCAGGATTTCTACCTCATTGTCAAAATTGTTGATGGAAGAATAAAATCCCAAGTCTTCCAAGTCGGCCATGCCGCTGCTTGCTTTGCTGTTCTTTTCATTGTCCTTGATGATGACGGATGCCGAGATGTTGTACACCGGCGGGGTGTAACGCAAATAAAGCCAGGCTCCTGCCATGCATAACAGAATGCATGCCACGAACCAAGGCCAATGAATGGTATATTTAAAAAGAACCGCTTTAAAATCAGTCTTTTCTTCTTTTTCTTCCAGATAGAGGTCGTCGTATAAATCTTCTTTCATAATTCTGTTTATTTGGCAATGGTTACTATCAGGCTGACGAGTGAGACAAGGGTTCCCACTACAGAGAACCAGATTGTAGTACTGTTGCTGATTCCTGCATTTTTGGCTTTGGTCTTATTGGGAGTGACATACACTACATCATTCTGCTGGAGGTAGTAGTAAGGAGATACGATGATGTCGGCATCGTTCAGGTTCAGCGGAATCACCTGGCGGTTGCCTTGCGCATCTTCACGGATCAGTTTCACTTTGTCGCGTTGTCCGTATACGGTCATGTCTCCCGCCATGGCGAGCGCTTCCATGATGTTTACTTTTTCATTGGTGATGGTGAATGTACCGGGGCTGGCAACTTCTCCCATCACAGAGATTTTGTAGTTTGCCATGCGTACATTCACAATGGGGTTTTCTTTGATATAGGTTTTCAGTTTTTCCTTTATCATGTTTTCCGCCTGGCTTTTGGTGAGACCGCCGATGTGCAGTGTGCCCAAGACCGGGAAATCAATGTTCCCGTTATTGTCTACCAGATATTGTTGCAGGGATGGTTGGCTGGTAAGGCTTTTGCTGTTTGCCGTGATGGGGGTGGCTACCGTCAGATTAAAGGGAATGGCGGCATCGGGATCGCTGGTATTCACCGTGATAGTCAGCAAATCTTTAGGCATGATGTGTGCATCATACAAGGGTGTTTTGACATTTGCCATGTCCAGATACTCGGACCCTTGCAGGTAGGGTACCTTTTTGTAGGCGCTGCAACTGCATAGCAGCAGGGAAGCCAGCGCGAATAGGGTAAATTTCAATCTTCTCATTTTTTGGCTCTCTGTTATTTAAAAAATTTCAGTTTTCAGGTCTTGTTCTAATAAGCTTGCTTGTCTTTGCGTAGCACATTTGCCACGGTTTTGTACATGATATAAAGGTCGAGCAGGAAAGACCAGTGCTCCATATACCATATATCGGCTTTCACACGTCCTTCCATGTCTTCCAGCTCACGGGTTTCGCCACGGAAACCGGTCACTTGCGCCCATCCCGTGATACCGGGTTTGATGAAATGGCGGACCATGTATTTATTGATTATCTTGGAATATTCTTCCGTGTGTTTCAACATGTGAGGGCGTGGTCCCACAATGGACATATCTCCCAGCAATACATTGATGAATTGCGGAAGTTCGTCAATATTGGTCCGGCGCATGAAATCGCCGAATTTGGTTTTTCTAGGATCATTGAGGGTAGCCTGTAAGGTGTCCGATTCCTTGTTCACTTTCATAGAACGGAATTTATAACACCAGAATTCTTTATTATTCAATCCATTACGTTTCTGACGGAAGAATATGGGACCCGAAGAAGTGATTTTGATGGTCACTCCTACAATAAGGAATATAATGGGGAATAATGTGCATAAAAAGAGCAGCGAGAAGATTACATCGAATATGCGTTTTATCAGCCTGTTCTCTATTTTTCCCAAGGGTTCCTTGCGGATGCTGAGGATGGGCACGCTGCCTATCATTTCAAAGTGCATGCGGTGGCGCAGGTAGTTGCGCACATTGGGCACACTGTAGAAATGTATCAGGTTGTTCTCGCAATAGTTGATGACCGGCACGATCTGTTCGCTCAATGCCGAGGGCAGGCAGCAGTAAAGCTGGTTCACCTTGTGCTGTGCCAGGTAACTGATAACTTGCTCCGGTTTTCCCAGATAGGTACAGCTGGCGGGGAATTTGGCATTGGGGGTGGTGTCGAAATAGCCTAGTACCCGGTAGCCGGTGGTAGCGTCGGAGCTCATTTCATGGTATAGCTCGGCTATATTTTCGGTGCTTCCCAAATAGAGGACGGTACGGAAATTTCCTCCATGGCTTCTGTATAGTTGTATGCAGAAACGGAAAAGCAGGCGATAGACAGTGATACAGAGGATGAGCAGAATGAAATAATAGATAAAAAAGCGTTTGGAATATATTTCAAGCTCGGATAATACCATCAGCCCGGTCGATAAAAAAGAGAAATAGAACACGTTGCGGAGTACCCGGAATACAATTTGGTCGGCACGGGCTCCCCGACGATGCAGTATGACACCTCCTGAAATAGTGCATGCAAAATAGCATACGCTGAACAGAGTCAGAATTTGGGGTAAAGTGCCGCTACAGGCTCTTTCCCCAAACAACTCGTTCCATATTGAATTAAATGAGATGAAAAGTACATTCAGAATGACTAAATCTCCTAGAATGACTGCTAATTTAAGTGCTTTATTAAATCTCTGAACTTGTATCATAGGTTAAATTTTTTAGATGTCAGATCT
>ENA-OPRX01001556-OPRX01001556.1-human-gut-metagenome-genome-assembly--contig:-NODE-1556-length-10898-cov-3.413354_pt1 | contig 10898 bp, 9 predicted proteins | sample MGYA00241450_ERZ501892 | MGnify/ENA primary metagenome ERZ501892 (study PRJEB25962, sample SAMEA2042223) | human gut metagenome | biome: human gut; feature: human-associated habitat; material: faeces...
CCAACTCCCTTTTGAATACGTAAATATAGTAACTTAGCAATTCAGCATTACTATTCACTGATGTTATAAAATCGTCATCCCAAAATATGCCCGTCACACGGTTCATAAAATCATGCCGCACCACACTCCAAGTTCCAACCAATTATGGATTCCTGGCCTCTTAAAATGACCAGCAGGACTTCAGATCTTTCTAAACGCCAGACAATTAAGTGCACGGTTATCATTTTCTACCGTAGCGCCATCTTGAGTGGAGTCCCAAACCAAGCCCCAACCGTTGCACTACCTTGAAGGGAGATCCATTCCGAGGAACTTCAGGGCCTGCCACTCATCGGCCATCGTGTCACGGACCAGAATCCGCATAAGGACGTTTTTCTCCTTGATGGGCAGTAGGATGACATCCTTGGCCCTGGTGACGTAGTCATACCTGACAACATAATTCATCATCTGACCGTAGGAGGTGTCCGGATTATGATGCCGTTCCTCCCTGATGTCATATTCACTGCCGGTGTTGGAGTTGATGGCAAGCAACATCTTTTCCGGACTTCCATAATAGGAAGAGAGCCTGTCATATTCAATAACATTATAGGTAATGACAATGAAATCGATAAGTTGGTTTTTCTCTTCAGGTGATAGGCCATCAAACATCCTGTGAAGTTGAGGGTACCTCAGGTAGCTGCCACGTGAACAACATCCTTCAATCTCCTTGAGGTTTTTACGCATCTTGGTCGAGGCCACTCTACGCGACAGCTTTTCCGAAAACGGATGATCGGAAAACGCGTAGGCCAGAAAGTTCCATCGCCACTTGATCGCCTCCTGATGGATATTCCTCTCAACCGGATTGTTATAAAGGTAGGCAATGCTGGTCCTTATCTTTTTGTTTCCGATTTTCGGAGCGCTTCCGAATGGAGACTGGAACAGATGGCCAATGTTCGGGATCGTGACGCTTACAGAACCGGAAGTGATGTTCCTATCCGACACAAAGCCCTCAGCCCCCCGCTTCAAGTCACCGTAATATTCATAGGAGAACGTCATATTCACCATTCTTTCGAACCCGCTGAGCGTAGGTAAATCCGGAGCCTCAACCAATTGATGAATATGATCGTACATCTCGCACAGACCCAGAACTGTCACTCCGTACCGTTTGGCGCAGGTGCAGAACACAGTGAAATAAACCAGACAATCCTCCAGACTGTAAAATATCACAGAACCGTTCTGTGACCGTTGATAAATGTGGTTCGGTGAACCGGACAGAAACTTTCGACGCCTCATAGCCTTCCCCTCTTTTTAAAAGTTTTACATAGTTAACCCACATCATTCTTTCAGGTGGACTGGTTGATTCCAGACCAGAGAACGATGTTTCACAAATATGGGAAATTAATCTATGATTAGCAAGAGTGTGGACCGTAAAACATCATGGGTTCGTTACTTATAAATTACTGGTAGTCAATTCCAGAGAGCAGAACTTCATAATGCACTGACCTTCAACCTGTGGAACGTCACACACTCTGTTCCAATCAATTGTGGATCTCTGGTCTCTTAAAATAGAGGGCAGGATCTCATAAAGTACTGAGACTCAAGCCGTGGAGCTTCACGTTCTCTGTTCCAACCAATTATGGATTTCTGGCCCTCCAAAATGACTGGCAGGATTCCATAAAGTACTGAGACTCAAGCCGTGGAGCTTCACGTTCTCTGTTCCAATTAATTATGGATTTCTGGCCTCTTGAAATGACCGGCAGGATTTCAGATCTCACTAAACACCAGACAGTTAAGGTACGTTCACTGTCAGGTCACTGAGGTCGGGCTATGAGGGCGGATCAGTTGTCGGCGGCGAGGAGGGTGATTATGCGGTCGATCAGGGGGTCGATGCGGGAGGCGGGGGCGAGGGAGTTGTTGGTCATTATGGAGAAGATGATGGTGTCGGACTTGGAGCCGGCGGAGGGTTCGATGTAGCCGCTGAAGCAACGGACACCGTTCATCGAGCCGCTCTTCAGGTGGACACGGGACTTGACGGTGGCCGGGGCATCCTTCAGGCGGGATTCATAATGACGGTTTCCTGGCTGGCCTATGGTCTGGATGTAGTCAGCGAAGGACGGACTGTCCATCATAGCGGAAAGGAAACGCACAAAGAAGGACGGGGAGATGTAGTTGTGGCGGGCGAGGCCGCTACCGTCAACTATACGGACATCATCGGCGCTGACACCGATGTTCTTCATCACCTCATTCACAGTCACATAAGAGGAATCGTAGGAGGCGGAATGATGAAACCTCCGGCCAAGGGTCCGGAAAAGGGTCTCGGCGTAGAAGTTGTCGCTTTTCAGGTTCGTCTCACGGGCTATGCGCTTAAGGGACGGGGAATATGTCTGACCGAGCATATTCAGGTCATCCACTCTGGAGGCGTAGGGGGCATATTCATTGGAAGAGAGGTTGGAGCGGACGCGGCCGAGACGGATGTCGGCGGGGCCTTCGGAGACGGGTACTCCATTGGATTTCAGATATTCACAGAAATAATGGGCGCAGGTGTAGGCTCCGAACTTGTTGCTGAACTCCTCGGTTTTGGGCTTGCGGTCGATGGCGAACGAGCCGCGGATCTCGGCGTAAGGAAGGAATTCGGAGTTGAAAAGGTAGAGCTGGTCGCCGGTGCCGGCGGGAGCGGTTCTGCAGGGATATTCATACCTCATCCACGGGGTGTTCGGGAAGGAGACCGTGACATTGACGGGTGAGCCGACGGACGGGCCGGCGCTCACGCGGAAGTCTTGGGCGTTCTCGTAGAAGCAGAGGCCGTTGCCGCCGGCTCCGTAGGCTGTGCCGATGTCCTGGTAGCTCCATGTGTCGTGCTCGATCGGGCCGTCGAAATAGCGGCCGTCGCCGATCACCCTGCCGTTGATTTTCTTGATTCCGGCCTTGTCCAGGAACGATTTCCACTGGGCGAAAAGTTTGGCGCGGGGGATGGCGATCGAGTCTTTCGAGGCTATGGTCGGGTCACCGCCGCCCACTATATATAGGTCGCCGTCAAGGATTCCGTCCTTGATGGATCCGCTGTAACCGATGCGAGTGACGTACTTGAAGTCGGGACCGAGGCGATGGATGGCCAGGCCGGTGGTTATCAACTTCATCGTCGAGGCGGGGACCATCCTCTGGCCGCTGTTCCAGGAGGCGAGGGTGTCGCCGCCTTCGGTCAGGGCAAGGACCCCGAGGACGGAGGATTTCAGGGATTCGCTTCGGGAGATTGACTCGACATATCTCTGGGCTTTGGTCTTGGATCGCGCCTTGTTTGTGGAATGCAGTTGCGGGGAGGAGGCCACTTCAACAGGCTCAGTGACCGTGACGGGTAGGGATGCAGGTCCTTCGACAGGCTCAGTGACCGTGACGGGTAGGGACGCAGGTCCTTCAACAGGCTCAGTGACCGTGGTGGATAGGGATGCGGACTCTTCGACAGGCTCAGTGACCAAGGAGGCGGAATCGATGCTCAAAGGGGTGACCAAGGAACCGGATGGTCCCTGAGCTTGCCGAAGGGCCACGGCGGAAGGGGCGATGGCGACCGACATCACCAAAGCGCAAACACAAGAATTTATGAATATTCCGAATCTCATAACAGTTGTCTTTTTGAATTTCAAGCCGTTCCAAGGCCCACGGATGAAAACAAGGAACGGCAAGAGTACAAAAATAGTGTTTTATTGCTAAATTTGCAGCGTGTAAAACCGCTTATGCGGAACTAACTTGAATCAAATTGTCATTGAATATGAAAAAATGCGTCCTTGTGTCCGGCGGTGCCGGATTTATCGGAAGCCACGTCACCGTGGAACTTATCGAGGCCGGCTACGATGTGATCGTGGCCGATAATATGTCCAACTGCGATAAGACCTGCTACGAGGGAGTCAAGAAGATCACCGGAATGGAGGATATTCCTTTCGTGAAGATGGATTTCTGCGATCCTGTGGCGACAGAGTTGCTGTTCACGGCCAACCGGATTGACGCCGTGATTCATTTCGCCGGCTTCAAGGCCGTTGGAGAGTCCGTCAGCGAGCCGCTGAAATATTACCGGAACAACCTGGAATCATTTATGAATGTCATCGAGACCGCAAGGAAGCACGGATGCGAGAATATTCTGTTCTCATCCTCCGCGACAGTTTACGGCGAGCCTGAGAGGCTTCCGGTGACGGAGGAGTCGCCAAGGCAGCCGGCCACCTCCCCTTACGGGAACACAAAGCAGATGTGCGAGGATATTCTTCGGGACTCCGTAAAGGCATATTCAAATGTCAAGGGAATCGCGCTGAGGTACTTCAACCCGGTCGGAGCGCACCCGTCGGCGCTGATCGGCGAACTGCCGCGCGGCGTGCCGAACAACCTGGTGCCGTTCATCACCCAGACCGCCATCGGCAAGCGTGAGTGCCTCTCCGTCTTCGGCAATGACTACCCTACTCCGGACGGAACGTGCCAGAGAGACTTCATCGACATCGTGGACCTGGCGAAGGCGCACGTCTTCGCGGTGCGCAGAATGCTCGACGGCAAGATGAAGAAGGAATATGAGATCTTCAACATCGGTACGGGCAAGCCGCTGTCGGTGATGGAGCTCATCAATGCGTTCGAGAAAGCCAACAACTTGAAGCTGAACTACAAGTTCGCTCCTCGCAGGGCCGGAGACGTTACCGCGATCTGGGCGGATCCTACGCTTGCCAACAACGAGCTTGGCTGGAAAGCGGAGAGGCCAATCGAGGACACGCTGGCCGCGGCCTGGGCTTGGGAGAAGCATCTGGCAGGGAAATAAGTCCGTGGAGGGCAACATTTAGAATCCGCTTTTGATTCGTTTGAAATGTTCTTTGAAGTGAAAAATCTTCAAACAAATCAAAACAGAGTATTAGGCTTCACGAAAACGAAAAAATGGGGAAGGCCATCCGGTCTTCCCCAAATATTTTTCTGCAAAGAGAACGGTTACTTTGCGGTCGCCTTGATGAGTTCGCTGAGCTTCTGATACATAGCGTCAGTCTTCTCAAGGAGTTCCTGGCGGATTCCGGCATAGTAGGCGGACTTCTTGCCCTCCACCTTTGCGTTCACTTTGTCCCTGAGGTCATTGTAGAGTTTGACAGCCTCGTCGAAGAGTCCGCCCAAAGCCTCATCGTCAGCTTTCTGGTTAAGTGCGCTGAAGAGGGAGCAATCATCGATGAAAGCTCCGATGACATATTCAATGTCCTTCTTGATGTCTCTAAGATTCATATCTCGTTTTGTTTAGACTTAAAACTTGGCGAATATACGCATTTTTTTTCGATTTACGAATATGGAGGCGCAATGCTGAGGGCGGCGAGTCACTTCGACAGGCTCAGTGACCGATGAAGCCGGCTCAGTGACCGATAGGGCTCAGTGACCGAAGGTTATTTGAAGAGACTTCGGACGAGGGCGGGAACGTCAGCCACCTTGACAACCTCGATGCCTTGCGGTTTGAGGTCCAAGGAGGCGAACGAAGAAATGAATATCTTCTTGAAGCCCAGACGGGCGGCTTCACTTACACGGCGGTCGATCTGGGCGACCGGGCGAATCTCGCCGCTGAGTCCGATCTCTCCGGAGAAACAGTTGTCGGAGGGGATGGCGAAATCAAAGTTGGAGGACAGAACAGCCGAGATGACAGCCAGGTCACAGGCCGGATCACTGACCTTGAGCCCGCCCGCCATATTCAGGAAAACATCCTTTTGGGCGAGTTTGAAGCCTGCCCTGCGCTCCAGGACCGCCAGAAGCATATTCAGTCGCCGCACGTCGAATCCGGTGGCGGAGCGCTGCGCCGTGCCATAGACAGCAGAGCTGACAAGCGCCTGAACCTCAAAGAGAAACGGTCTCGTGCCGTCCAGCATCGCGCTGATGGCGGTGCCGCTAAGTCCGGCCTCGTGCATCGGGATGAGCAGCTCGGAAGGGTTGGAGACTTCGCGGAGTCCTTTGCCGGTCATTTCGAAGACAGCCAGCTCGGAAGTCGAGCCGAATCTGTTCTTTATGCTGCGCAGGATTCTGTACGAACCTCGATTGTCGCCCTCGAACTGAAGAACCACATCCACAATGTGCTCCAGAATCTTCGGACCGGCGATGTAGCCTTCCTTGGTAATATGTCCGATCAGGATGACCGGGATGCCTGTCTCCTTGGCGAAACGCAGAAGGATCGCGGCAACCTCCTTGATCTGGGTCACGGATCCCGGAGTGGAATCGACGGTCTGCGAGAACATTGTCTGGACGGAATCCACAATCATCAGGTCCGGATTGATCTCACGAGCCTGGGCAACGACATTCTCTATCAACGTCTCACTGTAGATCTGGCAGTTGGAGGCATCACCGCCCAGACGGTCGGCACGCATCTTGACCTGACGCAGGCTTTCCTCTCCAGTGACGTACAACGTCCTGAGTGACGGGCAACCGAGCGGAATCTGAAGGGAAAGGGTGGACTTGCCGATTCCCGGCTCACCACCGATCAGTACAAGAGAGCCTTCCACGATGCCGCCGCCGAGGATTCTGTCGATTTCCTCATTGTTCAGGGAAAGCCTCGCCTCTGAACGGGAATCAATCTCGTTCAGTTTCTGAGGTTTGCGGCTGGCGCCCGGGACGGGGTCCGCCACGGTTGACTTCCTGGAGCCACCCGTGACGACTTTCTGCTCCACCATCGTGTTCCACTCCCCGCAGGCGGGACAGCGTCCCATCCATTTGGGATATTCATTACCGCAATTGGAACAAAACCAGACTGTTTTCTCTTTCATATTCATCAATATTACATATCGTTCGGTTGGCACTTCGACAGGCTCTGTGGCCAAAGGAAGGTAAATTCAGTTACCGGCAAAGGTAGTGCCTATGCCAAACGTCGGTTGGTGAGTCTGCGAACCACAGGTTCAGTGCCCAGGCGACAAAGCGAGTGTCCGCGACCGAACAATATTCAAAGATAGACATTAGGACGGGGGAAGACAAAAAAAATTGCAGCATCTGGGTTTGGACCCGGACACCGCACAAAATCCCTTTCGGGAATCAACGGCTGAAATTACTCAGCTGTAGCAGTTGAATCGCAGCAAGCGGCGGTTGAGTCGCAGCAAGCGGTTGTTGTGTCAGTTGCAGCCTCAACTGCAGTCTCTGTAGCCTCACCTTCAGCAGCCTCGGCCTTCTTCGCGTTGTTACCGCAAGCAGAAGCAGCTACCATAAGAGCTACAACTGCGAAAGACATAAATACCTTCTTCATAATAATTATAAATAAAAAACTATTGTTACTCTACTCACGTTTTTCTGACCGCAAAAGTACATAGTTTTCTGAAATTTACAATATTTTTTTATAAAAATTTTATCTAAATCGATCTTCTTGGCAACTCACACTTCTCCAAACCGGAGATTTCTCCGCTTACAATATGAAAGCGAAGCGCCAGACGAGGCACGTCTCCAGAGCCTTGGAAGCCGCACGCGCCCGGATTCATAAAGAGAAAACCATTTCTTTTGTCACTGAATACCTGAGGAATATGCGTGTGCCCACAGACGAATATGTCCGGATGATATGAGTCAAGAAGAGCCTTTGCCCGCAGATCGTACATAGGTTGGTGCGGATTGAAGGCCCAATAGCTGCCGCGCCGTAAACCGATGTGGGTCATCAGGATTCTCATGCCCTCACACTCAAAGTTCTGGAAGGCGGGATATTCCTGTCTCACATCAAGTCCGTCGCAATTGCCGTGGACTCCGATCAAAGGCTTGAACGCGGCGATGTCCCGTGCGCACTGAAGCGTGCCGAAGTCTCCGGCGTGCCAGATCTGGTCCACCGGCTCAAGGAACGCCCTCACATCATCAGCGAACACTCCATGAGTGTCGGAAATCAATCCGATGTACATTTTAGTTACAGTTTAATCACAATCTTCTTCTTGTAAAGAATCCACAGAAGGGTGAATATGATGGTGACGAATATGAAGGCCCACAACAGGGATGTATATTCATTGGCGCCGAAGTAGTGGCCCGGGGCGAAACCGAAGAATCCGTAGCTTTTGGCGATGACTCCGGAGAACACGAACGCCATCAACGCGTTCATGCCCATGGCCTTGAATGGAACGAAAGGTTTCTCATACCCCTTCACGTCAAGCAAGTACGCAAGGAAAGCCAGGGCGAGCATCGCCCAGCCTCCGGCGTAGAAGACATAGGAGACTGACCAAAGAGGCTTGTTGATCGGAACCCAGATGCTGAGGATCACACCGAGGATCAAGGACAGGCATCCATAGACAAAAGTCCTGTTGACAACCCTGTCAGGGGAACAGTTGGTAGCGGACATATTCTTTTGGGAGGCGTGGATCATCGAGCCGATCAGGTAGCCGAGAAGGCAGGAGCAGGCCGCGGTCATGGAGCCGAGGACACCCTCCGGGTCGAAATCGGTCCCGTTGTAGCCGTGGTAGCAATGGTTGCCGCCGACCAGCCAGGTGTCGATTCTCATCGAGACATTGCCTTCGAGGGAGAACGCGCCGGGCTCACGGCCGAAGATCAGTAATATTCCCGTGTAAGTCACGCAAAGCGTCGCGATCGCGGCCAGAATCTTCTTTGGCTTTTTAAGCCACAGGGCAAGGCAGCCGGCGATGGCATACGCCATACCTATTCGTTGGAGAACCCCGAATATTCGTTTATGCTGAAGCCAGTAGAGGTAGTTCTGGCCGAAGGACCAGGTCTCGTCGTGGAGCGAGGTCGGGAAGAACGGGTACAGGTTCAGCGCGAAGCCGACCAGAAAGATCAGCGCGCCCCTTTTCAACACCTTCAGATAAGCCTTGGCGGTCGTTTTCTCGTACTTTGAGAAAGAGAACGCCATCGCGCATCCCATACAAAAGATGAAGAACGGATACACAAGATCCGTCGGGGTGCAACCGTCCCAACCGGCGTGCTTGAGCGGCGGGAATATGTGCGCCCACGTGCCCGGATTGTTGACGATGCACATAAAAGCGACTGTCAGTCCTCTAAGGACATCCAATGATTCGTAACGTTTTTTCATAGGTGCAAAGTTACTCTTTATTATTCAATGTTGTATCTTTGCAGTATGGAGATTTTCTATGCTAACGAAATAAATGGCGGACTCGCTCTTCTGGACGCGGACGAGAGCGCGCATTGCGTGAGGGTGCTCCGGCATCGTGTCGGGGACGAGGTCACCGTTGTGGACGGCATCGGGAATATGTACCGTTGCCGCCTGAGCGACGATTCGCCCAAAGGAGCCGCGGCGGAGATCCTGGAAACCGTTCCCGGATGGGGTGGGCATTCATATTCATTGAATATGGCGGTGTGCCCGACGAAGAACAACGATCGCTTCGAGTGGTTCGTGGAGAAGGCCACGGAGCTTGGCGTGGACGTGGTCTCGCCGGTCATCGGGGAGCGTTCCGAGCGGAAGGTGTTCAAGGCGGAAAGGTCCCGCAAGATCGCGCTTTCGGCGATGAAGCAGAGCCTGAAGGCGAAACTGCCGCTGGTGGAGGAACCGGTCTCCGTACGAGATTTCATCCTGGGACATTCCGGGGATTCCGGTGTCAAGATGATCTGTTACTGTTTTGAGGGTGAGACTTTAAGGCGATCAATCAAGGATGTGCTGGAAGGGCTCCCATCTGATTCGGCGGTCACGGTGCTGATCGGCCCCGAGGGGGATTTCTCTCCGGAAGAGGCACGTCTGGCACGGTTTCGTGCCGGTCCACCTCGGGCCAAGCCGGCTGCGCACAGAGACGGCGGCAGTGACGGCGGTGACGGCCTGCTACCTGCACTTTATGGAATAATTTTATGAATATGCAAAAGAAGACTATAGATGAGATCCTTAACGAGACGTTGAAGGTTCTTAGAGACGGAGGAGTCATCCTCTACCCTACCGACACGGTCTGGGGATTAGGTTGCGATGCGACCAATCCTGAGGCTGTCGCAAAGATTTACGAGATCAAGCATCGTTCGGACAGCAAGTCGCTCGTACTGCTGGCCAGCAGTCTGGATCAGATAGCGTTATACGTAAATGAGATTCCACCGATGGCCATAGATCTGGTCGAGGTGAACGATCGGCCGATGACGTTGATCTACCCGGGGGCGAAAACCTACCCGGCACCGGCAGATGGAGAGCCTTGGAAGGCTGACCGCTACCACTTGGCGCACAACACCGTGGCTGCGGACGGCACTGTCGGGATCCGCATCCCGATGATGGAGTTCTGCCAGCAGCTCACCTACAAGCTCGGCAGGCCTATCGTCTCCACCTCCGCCAACATCTCCGGTGAGCCTACACCGAAGAAATTCGCCGACATCTCCGACGAGATCAAAAACGCGGTTGACTACACCGTTGATCCCCGTCTCGAAGCCGGGGCCACCGGTCTCGCCTCCCAGATCATCAAGATCGGCCTCGACGGCGAGGTAGAGATCATCAGGGCGTGATCAGTAATTCATTACAAATTAGATATTTTCCGAATCCTGCCATTCTGCACAGACTGGCAGGATTTCATAAAACGCTACTAATCAATGCGTAACGCTCCCCAATGCCCCACAGGGGCTGTCGCAAAGCGACTGGGGTTGGATTATCTCCACAAAAAAAGTCGGAGCAGCGAATGCTGTTCCGACTTTTTCGTGTGGAGATATAGAGATTCGAACTCTAGACCCCCTGCTTGCAAAGCAGGTGCTCTACCAACTGAGCTATACCCCCGGACTATTCCAGAAAACTCTGGATTAGTAGGCCCTGGCAGAGTTGAACTGCCGACCTCTACATTATCAGTGTAGCGCTCTAACCAACTGAGCTATAGGACTAGCTTTGTGATTCAGTTCAACCTAGTCCGTTACGACTCGGCTTCATCTTTCTCTTTATATCGTTAAACAAATCCGACATAGTACAGAGGGAGAACCTCTTACGGAAACACTCCAGAAAGGAGGTGTTCCAGCCGCACCTTCCGGTACGGCTACCTTGTTACGAC
>ENA-OPRX01001563-OPRX01001563.1-human-gut-metagenome-genome-assembly--contig:-NODE-1563-length-10872-cov-3.949616_pt1 | contig 10872 bp, 5 predicted proteins | sample MGYA00241450_ERZ501892 | MGnify/ENA primary metagenome ERZ501892 (study PRJEB25962, sample SAMEA2042223) | human gut metagenome | biome: human gut; feature: human-associated habitat; material: faeces...
ATGGAGAAATTTAAACAGTTTTTCAATAAATATTTAAAAAATAATATAAATTGAAAAATATAATTAATACAAACACTATAATATAAAAGATTATTATTACTATATTTGTTATCTTTATAAGTAAAATATTGTTACTTTCATTTACACTAGTCCACCTTTGATAAGTTAAAAAACTTTCTTTATATTCCTTTTCAAAGTTTTCTAAATCATTAATACTTTTAAAAGTAACACTATATATTTTATCATTTTCATCATAACTAAAATTTTTTATATTAACAAAATCCTCTTTAGTATAAAGTTTTTCACTTTGAAAAGATGCACTTTTATAAGTATCATTATTATATATATATAAATTAATATTGCTATTTTCATCTTTTAAAGCTACTAAATTGTATTTTGTTATTTCTCCATAAAAAGCTAGAACTGATTCTCCTGACAAATCAATAGTCGTTTCTCTATAATTAGTTGGTATTGTAAGACCATCCTTTTTTCTAACAACAGTATATTCTTTATCATCAATTTTAACATTTATAGGGTTTGGTTCTTCTACAGTTGCTTTTATTACATAAGTTTTAACGTTTCCATTTTCTGCTGTTACCTTTACTTCTAATTTGTTCTCACCATCTACAAGTGTTATTTCACCTATTCCACTTACTGATGCTTTACTATCTTCTGTTTTCGCATTTAACTTAATTTTATAAGTTTCTTTAGGAAGAGTAATTGTATACTCTAATTTATCTTTATTAAATTCAGGTTTTAATTTATAACCTTCTATTTCTAAACTAGATAAATTATTATTTTTACTATATCTAACGGTTGGTGCAGTTGTTTTATTAACTACATTAATACTTTTAGAACCTTTAGAAACATTTTCAGCTACTTCATTCCAAGTATAATATGATGCACTATCTATATATACCTTTGCCGTTCCTACTGCTTTTGCCTTAAATTTAAAAGTATAAGATTTTGATTTTGTACTTCCATCTCCATAACCAACAATTCTTTGCGTTGTATTATCAAGAAGTGTTAATTTTGAAGTATCATAACCTACAACAAAATTCCATGAACCTAATGCTTCACTTGAAGAAATAGTAACAGTAGTAGTAATTGTGTTTCCTACTGTTACTGAAGAATTAGATTTAACGCTTATACTTGTGGATGCATATGCCTTAACACTAAATATAAATGTCAAAAAGAATGTTAATACTGTAAATAAAATTTTTTTATTTTTCATACTTCCTCCTAATTAATAGTTCCTTGTCCTAATATATGTTTTTGAACTTTTAATAAATCCAATATATCAACTTTTCCATCAGAATTAACATCGGCTGCTTTTAAATATTCATCAGACAAATTTGAAGAACCAATTATATTTTTTTGAATTTTAAGTAAATCTAATATATCAATAGCACCATTACCATCAGTATCACCATTATATATTATTTTATATGTCTTAGTATCGTTATTAATGGTAATAGTTAAAGTGTCACCTGTTTTAAAGCTTTTATCAGATTTTACAATACCCTTACTATCTTTAAATACTATATTAGCGCTCGCATTTTTACTTTGAATTTCATTAATCAAATCTGTAGTTTCTTTATTATTTATACCATACATATATGTACCATCATTTTTAACACTTATATCATTTATAATATCTTGTACATTTGTTGAAGCAGCATTTACAAGTGCGAAATTAAATGTATAAGTTCTAGTAGTTCCATTCTCAGCTTTTACAGTTAAAGTTGCAATTTTTGTTTTTGTTAAATCTATAGTTCCTGCACCTGATACTGAGGATTTAGAACTTACTGGAAGACCTGTTATTTTAACACTCTTAGCATTTGATGGTAAATTTACTGTATATGTATTTTTATCTAAATCAAATGTTTCTAAGATTTTATCATTTATTGTAACTGTTTTTAAATAATTATTAGGATTACCCTCAGATGGTAAAACTGATATTTCAGAAGGTAAATTATTATAAATAGGTATCTTAAATACAAAACTACCATCTACTGTTTTATTTTTACTATATCCACTATACGTTATAGAAGATTCACTCATTGCACCTGCTATATTAGTCATATATTGAAAACTAGTATTTATTACACCATTTTTTACATTAAATCTTTCTAAATAAATTGTATCTTGTCCAGCTTTTACATATCCATTTGCAATAGTTGAAGCACCGCCTGCAATTGCTTTTGCAGGAGAATTCCAACCCTTATTTACAGCAGTACAAAGACCCAAAATAACTGGATTATCTGATGTATAAGCCCCTATATTATAAAAGTTATAATATCCACCATTATATTCATTATTACCACACTCAAATTTTGTAGTTCCTGATATAGCAGTTGTTGTTTGACCAATTTCTTGAGCAGAACGCGAAGCTAAATGAATTGGACTTACACCAGTCATAGTAGCAGCTGTTATAAAATCAGATGAATAAACAAGTAAGTTAGGATAATTTGTTAATGTTGCCTTAACTGCTTCCAATGTGTGCAATTTACTATCATAAGAAAGTTTTTCAAAAGCAAAAATATTATATTCATTTAAATAGTTTCTTGGATCCATATAATAAGCAACTACTTTAGAGTTGGCAGCATACCAACTACTTCCCTCTTTTACATAAAATTTATCTGTTGTATAATCATATGAACCACCTGCTGTAGAATAATATCCTTGGTACTTACTATTCGTTAAACTTACACCTACAGCTGATTCTTTAGTTACAGCTGTATTAAAATCAACATTTGTATTATATGCTTCAAAACTCCAATTAGGATGATCATTATGCATCTTAATTAAATAAGGATGATAACTACTTGGAAATTTTGAAAGAACGTTATCTTTAAAATTTTGGTCTGTATCTTCTTTAGGAATAATTGTAACCCTATTTGAATATACCCAACCTGTTTTATTATTATATTTTACATAATACCAATTACTTATTTCACTTAATATTGTAATTTTTGAACCTGATGGAATAATTAGAGTTGATGTTGTTGATGTTGAAGGACCTACCCTTAGATTTTTGTCTTCAACTACAATAGCTTCTAAATTTTTATTTTTATCATTCATTATTTCTGCATAATCAGAGCAAACATAACCTATTTTATTTGAATAACTAATCTTATACCATGCTTTACTGCATCCTGAATTTGAAACCTTTACTTCATCTAGAACTGCAACTACATTTCCATACGACAATGTTGAATAAATATTAGAAGAAGTTGTTGCTTTTTCTCTAAAACGTAAGGTACTAGTAGTAACAACAGCTTGTTTAATATTATTATCATCTGCTTTAACACGTAAAGGAATGATGTTAAACAAAAAACTTAAGCATAATACTATTGAAATTACTTTCTTAATTTTTTTCACATAAATCACTTCCTTATCATACAAAACTATTATAACAAATTTCGACATTTTTGTACATATCATATTATCAATAAAGAAAAAAAGTCATATATAATGACTTTTCGTATACAAATTTAATATTGTATTCCCCAAATTACATGATGTTTAGCTTTCTCACCACAACATACACATTTATCATCTATTGGCTGTTCATCTTCTAAGATACATCTTGATTTACATCCTTTAATTTCCTTTATTTTTTCTTCGCATTCTTTATTACCACACCACATTGCATGAATAAAGCCAGGTTGTTTGTTTAATATATCTTCAATATCTTTTAAACTATGAGCTTCAAAAGTTAATGAATTTCTTCTTTCAAGTGCTCTATTATACATATCATTTTGTATTCTATCCAATAGTTCTTTTGTATATTTAAGTATATCTGTATCAACTGGAACTGTAATTTTTTCTCTTGTATCACGTCTTACAAAAACTAAATTATTATTAAGTAAATCTCTTTCACCAATTTCAATTCTTATTGGTATACCATTTACTTCTGCTTCTGCGAATTTAAATCCTGCTGATTTTTCACTATCATCTATATAAGCTTCTATATCATTTTCAAGTAATAAATTTTTTATAGATTGTGATTTTTCCATAACCTTTTCAGTCATTTTAATTGGTATAATTACTACTTGCTTTGGTGCGATTTTAGGTGGTAAAACAAGGCCATAATCATCACTATGAACCATTATTAATCCACCAATCATACGAGTAGTTGTACCCCAACTTGTTTGATATGGATACTCTTCTTTGTTTTCTTTATTTGTAAATTTCACCCCATAAGCTTCTGAAAATTTTTGACCAAAATAGTGAGAAGTTCCAGCTTGAAGAGCAACACCATTATACATAAGTGCTTCATTAGTTAAAGTATATTCTGCACCAGAAAATTTTTCTTTTTCTGTTTTTTTGCCTTTTATTGATGGAATAGCTAAAACATTATGATGAAAACTATAATAAACATCCATCATTTGTTTAGTTTCTTTTTCTGCTTCCTCACTAGTAGCATGTATAGTATGACCTTCCTGCCATAAAAATTCTCTGCTTCTTAAAAAAGGTCTTGTTTCTTTTTCCCATCTCAATACATTACACCATTGATTATATAATTTTGGTAAATCCCTATAAGATTTAACATGAGTTGAATAGTAATCGCAAAATAAAGTTTCACTAGTTGGTCTAATACATAATCTTTCTTCTAACTTTTTTTCTCCACCTTGTGTTACCCAAGCAACTTCTGGAGCAAAACCATTTACTAGCTCACCTTCTTTTTTAAGTAAATTTTCAGGTATTAATAAAGGCATTTGACAATTTACATGCCCTAATTTTTTAAATTCTTTATCTAATATTGATTGCATTTTTTCCCATATAGCATAACCATTTGGCTCTATAACAATGCAACCCTTTACTGATGAATAATCAGCTAAAGAAGCAGCTCTTACTACATCAGTATACCATGAAGCAAAATCTACATCTCTTTTTGTAATTTTTTTATTTTCCATAACACATTTCCTTTCACAAAAAAAGAATGGTATTAAAGGAACGCAATTATTATCGTCGCGTGGTACCATCCTTTTGTTTTCTTAATTTAAATAACGGTAAGACTAAAAATCAAACCGGACTTTCTTTCGAAGTCAGTTCATAGGTAGGAATATTAATTTTTTATAATTGAGTTCACACTATCCTCAAATCACTTTTATAAAAATAATTAATACTATGTCCTAATCAACACATTTATAAATAAATTATATACTAAATACAATAATTAATCAATTATTTTTAAAGTTTTCATACCAATTTTTTACTTTATCTTTTGCTTTTCCAGCAATTTCTTTTACATCATTTTTTGTTTCATCCCATACATCACTAGCAGAACTTTTTATTTTATCCTTAAAATCTTTTATTTTATTATAGTTTTCTTGTCCTAACTTATCTTTAGCAAAATCTTTAATATTATTAGCACCTTTTTTTATAAGTTCTGAAGCTTTATTATAAGCATTAGAAGTTTTCTCGCTTATTTCTTCTTTATAATTAGGAAATTTTTTCATAATTATATTATCTATTTGGGTTGCTTCATTAAGTAATTCTTGTTTAGCTGCTGTACTTAAATCGTCAAATTTTATTCCTTTAATTTCGCCATCATAAAATATAAAATCAACTAGTGTAATAAAAGCTTGTTTGCAATCCTCTTTGATTTCACTTGCAGTATTACTATTTATAGCTTTACTAATACTATTTTTTAAACTTTCTACTTCATTTAAAACTATATTATCATTATTAGTTAACTCATTTGGCTTTTTTTCTTCAACTTTTTTTGTATCGATTGTAGTTGTTTCTTCTTTTACTTCTTTTTCAGAATAACTAGGTGTTGTAATCTTTGATTCATTTACTATACTACTAGTAGTACTTTCTACTACTTCATTGTTTGGTGTAGATACTTCTGTAATTATTTCACTCGAAGATAAATTATCATCATTTTTAACTGTGTTTTTAGTTGAACATCCTACCAAAACTATACTTGCCATAAAAATACTTATTATTTTAGAATTAATTTTAAAATTTTTCATAATATCACCTTCAGATATATTATACACATATTTTTTATAATTGCAAATTAAAATACAGGTTATAATGACCTGTATTTTTTTAAGCATTTTACTATTAGTTTAAATTATAATAGTTCTTGTTCTAAAACTTCTAATGGTTCATCTTTAAGTAAACCAACTTCTAAATCATAATCAGTTTTCTTATATTTTTTAGCACCTGTTCCTGCTGGTATTAATTTACCAATAATAACATTTTCTTTAAGACCATTTAATTCATCAACTTTTCCATGAATTGCTGCATCTGTTAAAATACGAGTTGTTTCTTGGAATGAAGCAGCTGACAAGAATGAATCTGTCTCAAGAGATGCTTTTGTAATACCTAATAATACTGGGCGACCAGTTGCTGGACGTTTTCCTTCGATTATTAGTTCCTTATTTATATCAGCAAAATGATTTATATTTACTAAAGTACCAGGAAGGAATGTTGTATCTCCACTATTAACAATCTTAATTTTTGAAATCATACGTTTTGCAATAATTTCAACGTGTTTATCAGAAATATCAACACCTTGTGAACCATAAACTTTTTGAATTTCAAGTAAGATATATTGTTGAACAGTAATTGGATCTGTAACAACAAGTAATTCTTTTGGACTAATTGCTCCATGTGTAAGTCTTTGACCTGCAACTACATCGCTATTTAATTCAACAGCAAGTTTAGCACCATAGTTAGAAACATGTTCTTTACTTTCTGCATCATTTGTTATAGTTATAACAAACTTACCACCATCTTCTTCAATCTTAGTAACACGACCAGTAATTTCAGAGATAGTTGCTTTTCCTTTTGGATTACGAGCTTCAAATAATTCTTGAACACGAGGTAAACCTTGAGTGATATCGTCTCCAGCAACACCACCAGAATTGATAGTACGCATTGTAAGTTGGGTACCAGGTTCACCAATTGATTGAGCAGCCATTATACCAACAGCTTCTCCTATTTCAACTATAGAACCAGTTGCTAAATTACGACCATAACATTTTCTACAAACACCATGTTCTGTTTTACAAGTAAGAACAGTTCTAATAGGAACTTTTGTAATTCCAGCAGCAATGATCTTGTCTGCAATTTGTTCAGTAATATATGTATTTCTTTCATACATAACTTCTTTTGTTTCAGGATTGATTATTTTTTTGTTTGTATAACGCCCTACTATACGATTATATAAACTTTCAACAACAGTTCCATCTTTTTCATTAATGAATGCTTCAACTAAAACACCTTGTTCAGTTCCACAATCTTCTTCTTTAACTATTACATCCTGAGCTACATCAACAAGTCTTCTTGTTAAGTAACCAGCATCTGCTGTTTTTAAAGCTGTATCAACTGCACCTTTACGTGCACCATGTGTTGCTAAGAAGAACTCAGATACGTTTGCACCTTCAGTAAATGATGAAGTTATAGGGATTTCTACAGCTTCTCCTGTAGGTTTCATCATAAGCCCACGCATACCTGCCATTTGGTTATAGTTACTCATATTACCACGAGCTCCTGAATCAATCATCATTGAAATTGAATTTTCTTTATGACTCTTAATAAATCCAGCAAGTTCTTCTGCTATACTGTCTTTAGCACTATTCCAAATTGCTACAACTTTTTCATATCTTTCTCTTTCAGTAATTAAACCACGTTGGAATTGTTTATTTACTTTATCAACTAAAGCTTGTGATTCTTCAATTACTTGAGTTTTTGTTTTAGATTCGATTATATCTCCTATACCAATTGATATACCAGATAATGTAGAATATTTAAATCCTAAATCTTTCATTTTATCAAGCATTATAGAAGTTTCAGTTGTTTGATAACGTTTATATATTTGAGCAATTAATTTCGTTAAAGTTTTTTTAGTAAATGGTTTAGTTAATTCCATTGAAGCTATTGCTTCTTTTATATTAACGCCATGATTTATGAAATATTTACTTGGAATAATCTTTTCAATATTTTCATCACTACCCTCATTTATATATTGGAAACTATCTGGGAAAATTTCATTGAATAATAATTTTCCAACAGTAGTCACTAAGTATTTATCCATATATATATCAGGGAATACTTTATGTTTAAATGAACTTACAGGTAAAGCTATACGAGTATGAAGTGTAATTTCACGTCTTTCATAAGCCATAATAGCTTCTGAATCGTTTTTAAATACTCTACCTTCTCCATCTAATCCTGCTTCTTCAATAGTAATATAATAGTTACCTAAAATCATATCTTGTCCTGGTGTAACAATAGGTTGACCATCTTTTGGTGATAGGATGTTGTTAGCACCTAACATCAAAATTCTTGCTTCAGCTTGAGCTTCATCACTTATTGGAACGTGTACTGCCATTTGGTCTCCATCGAAGTCAGCATTAAATGCAGCACAAACTAATGGATGAAGTCTTATAGCACGTCCACTAATTAGTTTAGGTTCAAATGCTTGAATACCTAATCTATGAAGTGTTGGAGCACGGTTAAGCATTACAGGATGTTCTTTGATTTTTTCTTCTACTATATCCCATACTCTAGGATCTTGATTTTCAATCATTCTTTTAGCGGCTTTAATATTGCTTGCAATTTCTTTTGAAACAAGACCATTTATAACATGTGGTTTAAATAACTCTAAAGCCATTTCCTTTGGAATACCACATTCATACATTTTTAAACTTGGTCCAACAACAATAACTGAACGAGCTGAATAGTCAACACGTTTACCAAGTAAGTTTTGACGGAAACGACCTTGCTTACCTTTCAACATACTAGATAAAGATTTTAAAGGTCTATTACCTGCACCTGTTATGTTTCTACCACGTCTACCATTATCAAATAAAGCATCTACAGCTTCTTGTAACATACGTTTTTCATTTTGAATAATTATAGAAGGTGCACCTAACTCCATTAATTTTTTTAAACGGTTATTACGGTTAATAACACGTCTATATAAATCATTTAAGTCAGAAGTGGCAAATCTACCACCATCTAGTTGAATCATTGGACGAAGTTCTGGTGGAATAACTGGTAATGCATTTAAGATCATCCATTCTGGACGATTACCAGATTGTTGAAATGCACTAAGAACATCTAAACGTTTAATAAGTCTTATACGTTTTTGACTTGTAGAATCTTTTATTTCTTCTATTTCTTTTTTTATTTCTTCTACTTCTTTATCAATATCAACTTCTTTAAGTAGTTCTTGAATAGCTTCAGCTCCCATCCCTACTCTAAAAGTATTTCCATATTTTTCGTAATAAACTCTATATTCTTTATCACTTATTATTTGTTTTTTCTCTAATGTTGTACTACCTTTGTCCAAAACGACATAAGAAACAAAGTATAATACTTCTTCCAAATCTCTTGGAGACATATCAAGAACAAGTCCCATACGAGATGGAATACCTTTAAAAAACCAAATGTGAGAACAAGGAGTAGCAAGTTCTATGTGTCCCATTCTTTCACGTCTAACTTTACTTCTTGTTACTTCTACTCCACATCTATCACAAACGATATTTTTATATCTTAATCTTTTATATTTACCACATGAACATTCAAAATCTTTAGTTGGTCCAAAAATTTTCTCACAGAATAAACCATCTCTTTCTGGTTTCAAAGTACGATAATTTATTGTTTCTGCTTTTTTTACTTCCCCATAAGACCATGAACGAATTTTTTCAGGTGAGGCAATTGCTATTTTTAATCCTTCAAATTGATTAACATCCATTATTCCTCTTCCCCTTCCATCATTTTTTCAAAACCTTCTTCTATTTCTTTATCAATATCTTCTTCTGACTCTTCATAATCGTCAAAATCATCATATTCTTCTTGAACATCAGGTTCTGAAGGTTCAACATTCTCATTTATTACTTCATCATTAGATAAATAACTATCTTGTTCGTTTTCTTCTAAATCTTTAAGTTCAACAAAATTTCCTTCTTGATTTAATACTGTTATATCAAGACCTAAAGCTTGGAATTCCTTAATCAATACTCTAAATGATTCTGGTATTCCAGGTGTTGGAATTGGAGTTCCTTTAACTAATGATTCATAAACTTTAACACGACCAACTACATCATCGGATTTAGTTGTCATCATTTCTTGAAGTACATGAGCAGCACCATATGCATAAAGTGCCCAAACTTCCATTTCACCAAATCTTTGACCACCAAATTGTGCTTTTCCTCCAAGAGGTTGTTGAGTTACTAGTGAATATGGTCCAGTTGAACGTGCATGTAATTTATCATCAACCATATGGTTAAGTTTAATCATGTACATGACTCCAACGTTTACACGTTTATGGAACTTTTCACCTGTACGTCCGTCATATAACCATGTCTTGTAGTCAGGGTCTAGTCCTGCTTCTTTAGTCATATCTATTATATCTTGTTCTGTTGCACTATCAAACACTGGAGTTGCAATATGTACACCTAGTGTTTTAGCAGCCATACCTAGGTGAACTTCTAATATTTGTCCTAGGTTCATACGTGATGGAACACCTAGTGGGTTTAAGATAACATCTACAGTTCTACCATCTGGTAAGTAAGGCATATCTTCTTCTGGTAATACTAAACTTACTACACCCTTGTTACCATGACGTCCACTCATCTTGTCTCCAACTTGCATTTTTCTTTTCTTTATTAAGTATATTCTTATAATTTTAATTACACCTGCTGGTAACTCATCAGAATTGTCTTTTGTGAATACTTGTACATCATGTACTATACCGCTAGAGCCATGTGGAACTCTTAAAGAAGTGTCTCTTACTTCACGAGTTTTTTCTCCGAATATTGCATGTAATAATTTTTCTTCACTAGTAAGTTCAGCCATTCCTTTTGGAGTAACTTTACCAACTAATATATCATCATCTTTAAC
>ENA-OPRX01001569-OPRX01001569.1-human-gut-metagenome-genome-assembly--contig:-NODE-1569-length-10838-cov-2.931373_pt1 | contig 10838 bp, 11 predicted proteins | sample MGYA00241450_ERZ501892 | MGnify/ENA primary metagenome ERZ501892 (study PRJEB25962, sample SAMEA2042223) | human gut metagenome | biome: human gut; feature: human-associated habitat; material: faeces...
CCTTATAGGGTCAAAGCAAACCACCGGCTAAGCCGGTGGTCGTGATTGTAGAAATATGTTGCATTTTTTTATTGATGTAGTTATAATAAAACACGACGTAAATCTTTTGTCTTTAAATCGTCGCTTTGCCGCGTTTGAAGATATGGATAATACATATCTTGAAGTATGAGTCTGCTTTGAAACACAGGCAGAATGGCGAAGCATACCCAAAATATGGAGGTAAGATATCCAATGTGGTATGTGATGCAGGTGCGCACAGGCACCGAAGAAAACATCCGCTGTCAGTGTCAGCGGTTAATAAGCAGCAATGTTTTAGAACGCTGCTTTATCCCATATTACCAACAGAAGAAACGATTTCAGGGTGAATGGCATATCCAGGAAAGAATCCTCTTTCCCGGGTATGTCTTTTTAATTGCTCAAAATCTGGAATGTCTGGTAAATGGACTCAAAAAGGTTATCGGGTTGACGAAACTGATTGGAATTGGAGATCAGATTGTCCCGCTGGTGCAGGAAGAAGTAGAATTGCTTATGAGAATAGGTACAGACAAACAGCTTGTTGAGATGTCATCAGGTATTATTGAGAACGACAGAGTGCGGATTTTGTCAGGTCCATTGATGGGAATGGAAGGCAATATCCGCAGGATAGACAGACATAAAAGAATAGCATATTTGGAAATAGAAATGTTCGGAAGAACAGTAGAAATGAAGGTGGGATTGGAAATTATAAGAAAAGAATAATAAAAAATGATGGCATATTTACAGGAAAACGATTCTGTAAATATGCCTTTTTGAATAAAAAAGAAGGAGAGGTTAGGAAAACGTATGTACAGGAAAAAATCAAGAGGATGGTATAAACACAAAGATTTCATATTAATTGATCTTGCGTGTTTATTTATGGCTTTAATACTGGCGTATCTGATTCGAAACGGTTCTGTCAGGAACCTGTTTACACTGGGAATTTATCGCAATGTGATGATATTTGTCATATTGGTGGATCTGTTCCTGATCATTTTGTTTGAATCTTATAAAGGAGTTCTGAGAAGAGGACGTTATCAGGAGCTGCGCTCTGTTATCCGGCAGATGATCCTGATTGAACTGGCAAGTGGTCTGTACCTGTTTACTGTCAGTGGCGGACATGCCTTTTCAAGAATAATCCTTTATCTTATGGGAATTTTCTATGTGCTTTTATCCTATTGTACAAGAATAATATGGAAAAAACGTCTGCTACATAAAATGGCAGAAGGTGGAGAGCATTCTCTCTACATTGTAACCAATTATGACCTTGCATCAAAAGTAATCCAAAATGTAAAAGAACACAATTATAACCGCTACAACATCAATGGTCTGATACTCATTGATAAAGATATGACAGGGAAAGAAATTGCAGGAGTCCCGGTAGTAGCAGACTTAAATAACGCATCATCCTTTATCTGTCAGCAGTGGGTAGATGAGGTCTTTGTAAATGTAGATGAAACATATCCATACCCTCAGGAACTGATAGAAGAGTTGCTGGAAATGGGAATGCCGGTTCATGTAAACCTGGCAAAAGTCAGAAGTACTCCCGGACAGAAACAATTTGTGGAGGCAATTGGCGGATATACAGTTCTGACAACCACCATGAACTATGCCACAGACAGACAGGCACTTGCCAAAAGAGTATTGGATATTCTGGGGGGACTGGTGGGCTGCTTCCTGACAGGAATCATTTTTATTTTCATAGCACCGGCTATCTACATCAGTTCTCCGGGTCCGATTTTCTTCTCACAGACAAGGATTGGAAAAAACGGAAAGCCATTTAAGATGTACAAATTCCGGAGTATGTATATGGATGCAGAAGAACGGAAAGCAGAATTGATGGCTCAGAACAAAATGAGTGATGGACGTATGTTCAAACTCGATTTCGATCCCCGAGTAATCGGAAATAAGATTTTGCCGGACGGAACTAGAAAAACCGGAATAGGCGAATTTATCAGGAAAACATCCCTTGATGAATTTCCACAGTTCTGGAATGTACTAAATGGAACCATGAGCCTTGTGGGAACTCGTCCGATCCTTCAGGACGAACTGCGTCAATACGAATTACATCACAGGGCTCGAATCGCTATTAAACCGGGAATCACCGGTATGTGGCAGGTAAGCGGACGAAGCGACATCACTGACTTCGAAGAAGTTGTAAGACTGGATACAGAATATATCAGCAACTGGAATTTTGGGTTGGATATTAAAATACTGTTTAAAACAGTAATTATGGTTCTGAAGAGGGAAGGATCGGTATGAAGAAAATTCGGCAAAGTCCGCACATGGAATGCAAAGGAGCATGAAGTGGAGCGGATTTTGTTGTTATTGTGGATGGGGTTACTTGTAGAAAATGGATGGAAAGATGTGTACAGTTTTAACAAAATTCATATGCCAACAAGTTAGGTGAGTAGCCCATGACAGGTCTACATCAAAGACTCAGTGACGGTCGGAAAAATAGATGTCATTGTGAGAAAAATGATAACCACAGTGCGATAGATTATCCGGCATGGATGATAACCACACTGTTTTATATAAATTGCTCGGCTCAATATGAGCCTTCCGTATAAGTAGAAAAAGAGGGAAAGGTGCGAGAAATGGAGTATAAGAGAAAGGTTGATAAAAAACGCATTCCAACTTGCAATATTATGGGCGTTAATATTGCGGCAATCAATATGGAGTGGTTGGTAGACTATCTCGAAAAAAATATTTCGGAAATAAAAGGAGACTATATATGTGTCTCAAATGTACATACAACTGTAACCAGTTTTGACGATGCGGATTACTGCGCAATTCAAAATGGCGGGTTAATGGCAATTCCAGATGGCGGTCCTCTTTCTACTGTTGGTCAGAAACGCGGTCATAAGAATATGGAGCGCACAACAGGCCCAAGTTTAATGGGAGAGATTTTTGAGATCTCTGCAAAGAAGGGGTATCGCCATTATTTTTATGGCAGCAAAGAAGAAACATTGGAGCTGTTGTATCAAAAACTCACAAGTAATTATCCGGGAATCCAAATTGCTGGAATGTACAGTCCTCCGTTTAGACCTCTGACGGAAGAGGAAGATAAGGCAATTATAGAGAGAATTAATGAAACAAAACCGGACTTTGTCTGGGTTGGGATTGGAGCTCCAAAACAGGAAAAGTGGATGGCAGCACATCAGGGAAAGATTGATGGACTGATGCTTGGTGTTGGAGCCGGATTTGACTATTATGCAGAGAATATTAAGCGTGCCCCGATGTGGATGCAAAAACATAATCTGGAGTGGGTATATCGATTAGTACAAGATCCGAAGAGACTGTTTAAGAGATATTGGAGTACTAACACGAAGTTTATTTGGAATGCAATGATAAGGGGAAAGTGAGGTAATGACTGTGGACAATGCGAAAAAACAGAATATTTTGATTGTACATAATTATTACCAGATTCCAGGTGGAGAAGATACAGTTGTTGCCAATGAAAAGAAAATGCTTGAGAAGCATTGCCATAAAGTAATCTTATACAGCCGTAATAATGCAGAATTGAAGCAAATGTCAAACTTCAGAAAGTTTTTCTTCCAATTACAACAGTGTTTAATCCAAGAACATACCGAGACATCAAGAAGTTGATAAGAGATGAGAAGATAGAAATCGTTCATGTTCATAACACACTTAATCTGGTGAGTCCAGCGGTCTATTATGCGGCAAGACGCATGAAGGTTCCAGTGGTTCAGACGATACATAATTTTCGGCTACTCTGTCCCGGTGCGACTTTTTATAGAGATGGGCATATTTGTGAAGATTGCGTAGAGTATGGTTTGAAATGCGCAGTAAAACACCGTTGCTATCGAGGAAGTAAAATTCAGACATTGGCATGTGTACTTAGTACTGCATTCCATCGAATGACAGGAATTTACGGAAAAATCAATTATATTTGCTTGACTGATTTTAATAAGCAAAAACTGTTGGGATTAAAGCAAATTAAACTGGAAAGGGTATTTGTAAAGCCTAATTTCGTTGAATGCAAAAATGAATATATTCCAGAAAAGGATAGAAAGAATCAATTTGTTTTTGCAGGAAGATTAGATAAGCTAAAAGGAATTGACCTGCTTTTTGAAGCATGGAAGCGTATGGGAGCACACGCGCCTAAGCTGATTGTTTGTGGTACCGGCCCAATGGAGGATTGGTGTAAGTCGTTCATTAGAGAAAACGATGTGAACATTGAAATGCGTGGATTTGTGCCAAATAATGAGGCTCTAAAGATAATAGCAAACAGCAAAGCACTTGTATTGCCTACTCAGTGGTATGAAGGATTTCCGATGAGCATTGTGGAAGCGTTTAGTGTTGGAACGCCTGTCATTTGTTCTGATTTGGGAAATGCTGGAAGTGTTGTTGAAGAGGGAATAACAGGTTATAAGTTTACAGCTGACTTGGTGGATGAAATCATTCAAGCAGTTAAAAGATGTCATGGATTATGTAGTCAGACAAAGAAAGTATATAAAGATAATTATTCAGTAGAGAAAAACTATGAATTAATCGGTAGGATCTACAAGGCTATACAGATGAAAGGGTTGTAAATGCAAGACTCAAATATTGTTTCACAGGTGATGAAAATTGAAAATACAAATAGGAAATTGGCTACGCATTTTGCACTTTGCAGTGGATTGCATTTGCGATATTTAATTGATTTGGATGGCGGAGCCAAAAGGTTGAGTGAAAATATTTCTACATATTCAAAAAAACTAAGTCTGTTGATGCAGTTTATAAATATTATTCCGTTTCCGATATTGAACCTTATGAAACTGGGATATTTTGCGAAAGTGGAACTTAATAAAGAAGTAGAAACTTGTAGGCAGAACGCTCAAAAAAAGCACTGGAATATGATTGTTGGTACTTATGATGAAAAACAAAAAATAGTTCTTCAGTGTTTCAACGCTTCAGAAAATGCTGATTTTATAAAAATTGGAAATGCAGCAACAGAAAAAGAAATGAATGCAGAGATTTCTTTTTTACAACAAAAGAGAGTATATTCAACTTTTGATATTCCGCAATTATTGGGCAGTATCAGCAGAGCAGACGGGGCAACATTCAATATTCAAATAACGAAGGAATTTGTTGGTGACAAAGTAGAGCCTATATTAACACAAGAAATCGTAGAAATTTACGAAGAACTGTCAAAAGATAAAAAGAACGGTTTGGAGTTTTCACATGGGGATTTTGCTCCATGGAACTTAAAAAGAAATGGTGATAAGTACACGTTATTTGATTGGGAGCATTGCGGTTATAGGATGCCAGGATTTGACCTTATGCATTATGCAACTATTGTGCAAAAGGTATTGAATGGTAAAGAACTTTCGGAAGCATTTGATGAAGGATTGAAGAATATTCATCAGTTTTTACCAGATTTTGCCATAGAAAAAGAAGGCTTTTTAAAAGAATTTGAAAAACTAAGAACGCAGATCAGTTGAGGAGAGTAAAGAAATGAATTGTACAGAGGTTTTTAATTATATATTTGAATCTTTCAATTCGAATAATATTGATTATGCTATTATTCATTCATATCAATATTTGCCGGATAGATTTGACTCTGATATAGATACAGCAATCAATGTTCCGAATATAAAGGACGCTATCAAGTTGCTTGATGATACCTTGGTTGGAACTGGCTGGAGAGTAATTCAATTTTGGCGGCATGAAAACTATGCAGCAGATTGTGTTATTTCGAATGATGATGAGTTTCTTCAAGTTGATTTTTGCACACATTATGAGAGAAATGGTCGAGTTGTAATTTCAGTACAAGAACTCTTAGATGGCAAGAGAATGTACAAAAATTTTTATATACCAAAACCACAAACTGAATTTACATATGTCTTAGTAAAAAAAATACTGAAGAAAGTCTTTTCTGATGGTAGTAAGCAACGGCTGACTGCATTGTGGAAAGCAATGAACGAAAAAGAAAGGCAGGAAACGAAAGCCGGTCTGAAAAGATTCATAGCGGAAGACCAGATTAATGAAATTCTTGAGTGTGTTGATTCATCGCAATATAACTTGATTGATTTAGAACGAGCACATCAGCTATTAAAAAAGAAAACTTCCAATGTTGCGGATAATCTGCATTATAAAGTGTTTGATTTGAAGCGTAGATTTGAGAGAATTGTTCATCCTACAGGTCTTTTCATTGTTTTGCTAGGGGTAGATGGCGCAGGAAAAACAACGATTGCAGAGAATTTAAAAGCTAGATATGTTACGGCATTTAGAAAAATTGATCATTATCATTCAAGAGTGCGTGTTTTAAAAGATATTTCTCAGTTAAAAAAAGATGCCACACCGATTGATGCATCAAATCCTCATGGAAAGAAGCAAAAAGCAGGAAAATTCACTTCAGTAGCTAAGTTTGGCTATTATTTTCTGGATTTTTTAATTGGAAATGTAAAGATTGCTATTGCAAAAATTAAAAGTACACTGGTATTGGTTGAAAGATATTATTATGACTATTCAATAGATAAAGTGCGTTATAACTTGAATTTGTCGGATAAATTTCTTTCGTTTTTTGAACATTTTGTTTTAAAACCAGATGTTATATTTATTTTAACTGGTGATAGTAAGAAACTGCTGGATAGAAAACATGAAATCACAATTGATGAAATTGATGAACAGAAGAGAAAATTGAATGAAAGATTCATTAATAATCCCAAAGCAGTGTTTATTGATACTACAGAAGGAACAGTTGATGAATGTGTTAATAAAATGCTTAAAGAATGCAATGCAATTATGAGGAAACGAAGAAAATGGTAAAAAATAGAATTCGGGTTTTAATATCAGCGTATGCATGTGAACCAAATAAGGGTTCAGAACCTGGTGTGGGTTGGAATTGGGCACTACAAATGGCAAAAATGGACGAGGTTTATGTTATAACCCGCTCTAACAATCGAAAAGTTATCGAAACATTTTTACAGAAACATCCAGTGGAACATCTTCATTTCTATTATCATGATTGTGCTACATGGAAAAGAAAAATGAAGAAATTGCCAAATGGTATATTTGTTTACTATAAAATGTGGCAAAAAGAAATATTACCTATCGCAAGAAAAATTGTTGAAGATGAGAAAATCGATATTGTACACCATATAACATTTAATGAATTTAGAACACCAGGAAAGCTGTATCAACTTCCAGTGCCATTCGTTTGGGGGCCAATTGGAGGCGGGCAGTTTTATAATCCTATTTTCAAAGACGCTTATTTTAGTCGAAAAGATATCAACAAAGAAAAATTAAGGAATTTTATCAATAGATTCTATTTGATATTCTCTAGTGATATTAAAGCAGCTGTTAAAAAGGCAAATACTATTTTAATTGCAGATCAGTCCACAGAAAGTATTATGCCGAAATCAAGAAAGTACGTTCGCTTGCTAGAGACAGGGTATGACCTGAAAAGGAATGAAGTGAAAGATTATGATGAGGATTTAACAATCAACAAAAAGAGGCCGATTAGGCTTTTATGGGTGGGCGGTATTTGGCCACGAAAAGGTTTAAAAGTTCTGATTGATGCCTTGCATAATAGCCAATTTGAAAATTATTCATTAAGCATTGTTGGAGATGGGCAGGATCGTAAAGCGTCTGAAAGACTTGTGCGAGAATATGGAATTGAGGAAAAGGTACGTTTCTTAGGGGCGTTAAGCTATGATGAAGTGAATAGTTTATATGACAACGCAGATGTTTTTGTGTTTACAAGTTTACGAGACACATCTGGAAATGTTGTGTTAGAGGCAATGTCTCATGGTCTGCCAGTCATTGCAATTAATCACCATGGCGTTGGAGAAATTGTTACAGACGAAACGGGTGTTTTAATTGATCCTGTTTCTTATGAATCTGTAAAACAAGGATTTCTAAGGGCAATTGAACAGTATGCACAAAATCCTTATCTAATGGAAAAGCATGGTATAGCTGGTCGAAAACGATTGGAAACACATTATTCTTGGGAGAATAATGCAAAAGTGTTACAAGATATATATGGGAGAATAGTTGCAGAAAAATAAAGAATTGAAGGAGAAAATGAAGTGGCTGAAAAGATTTCTATTATTACAATTTCATACAATTCAAAAAATACTATAGAAAAAACGATTCTTTCGATTTTAGGGCAATCATATCGGCCATTGGAATATGTTTTTGTTGATGGTGGATCAAAAGATGGAACAATAAACTTGATAAAAAAGTATATTCCAGAATTAGAAAAGGCAGGAATAGAAGTAAATTATAAATCGGAACCAGATCATGGTATTTCTGATGCTTTTAACAAAGGAATTCAGAGGAGCAGTGGAGATATCATTGGAATTATAAATTCAGATGATCAACTTATGGATGAAGCATTAGTGAAAATTGCAGATGCTTTTACACCAACAGTTGATATTGTATGTGGGGATTGTCTTTGGATTGATGCTGAGCGTAATCTGCAATATATTAGAAAGTCTAAAATGCAATTGAAAAAATTAAAATATGAAATGGTACTTATGCATCCGACATGTTTTGTAAGAAGAACAGCTTACGAAAAATGGGGAGGCTTTGATATTAATCTTAGATACATAATGGATAAAGATTTAATGGCACGATTTTATAGCAAGGGAGCTAATTTCAAATATACACCAAATGTAATTGTATCAATGTCAGCTGGCGGTGCAAGTGATGCCAATGCAAAAAAAGTCTTTGAAGAAGGTGTTATTGTTGCGACTAGAAATGGAGTTCCAAGGGGAATCGCTGTATTTCGTGGAAAATATAAAGGGATCAGATTAAAACTTATCAATGGCATAAAGAATCAAAAGAAATTATGGGGATTTTTGTATACTTTAAAGAATAAAAGAAATTGTTCAAAAAAATACTTTATATAAATTTTGCTATGAAACAAAAACTATCGGGTATTACTGACTGCCGGTAATACAGTGGAATACTTTAAAAATGCTAGGACTAGGAGTTTGACTAATATAGATATTATGATATCTATCATTCCTGGCTCTGTTTTTAAGGTGAAAAAAATCATTATAGTCAGTAAAATCAATAGATTTAAATCTGCCAGAATAGGAGGGGTGGTCATAACAATGTTTGAATTTGTTATATATTTAAAAGCTCTTGCGACAATATTAATAACTAATTCGCATTTTGATACCATTTATCCAATATCACAATTGTCCATGGGAGGAAGTATTGGTAATAGTATCTTTTTTTGGGTATCTGGGTTTTGTCTTTCGAATATTAAAAGCCGAGGGTCAATTGTCGTGGACGGGGGGGCTTGGTATTTGCACAGATTGTGGAGAATATATCTTCCATGCGTGGTTGCTGTTTTAATAAATACTTTCTACAGATATATGATACATATAGCAACCCCTAACTTAAAGGAGATATTAGGAAATATTGTGAATCCGACAGTAGGATTCTGGTTCGTTCAAGCAATATTGGTTTTGTATATACTCTATTATATTACAGTTAGATTGCTTGATAATGGAACACTTAGTTTCAAAGTAGTTTTCATAACAATTGGGATAATATATACAATTTCATATGTATTGTGTGTTGATAAATCATATGTATCCATAGAAAGGGATAGCTTATTTAAGTGGATTTATTATTTTGCAGTTATGATGTTGGGTTTTTATTGCAAGAAAAAGAAAAGGAGTAATGCCCAAAATAAAGTCAGTTTATTAATTGTTTGTAGTGCTATGTTCGTGATATTTTATGGCTTGCAATTCGTTATTAAACGATGTACTGTCCTGCTTCCGTTTCAGTTTATTATTCATGTTGAAGAAGTTGTTTTTATTTATTATATTACTTATTTGTTTGAAAACCTTGAGAGCTTTTTTATTAAAATTAAACACAAAACAGCTATTTCAAAAATTGCTGATTCTCTGGCCAAAATCACATTAGAGATTTATCTAGTACAAATGGTAGTAATAGATTTATGTGCGGAACATTTAGCATTTCCTCTATCATTTGTAGTCGCCGTAGTCGGAATATATGTGTATGCTATTATAGTCAACTCTATTTCAACTCAAGTCAGAAGAATAGTAGAAAAAATAGTTATTAGAAAGAAGAAAGCTAAAATATGAAGATAAAGAAAGAAACAATAGTATGGATATTTCTTATAGTGCCTTTTTTTTATCCAAGCAGCATTGCAGATACAAGTTTGTCTTCTATATGGTATTATTGGAAACTTTGTGCAGTAGCCTGTGGCGTAATTTATATCTTTAAACGAATAAAAAAAATAAAATGTTTGGAAAAATCAACGTGGTTTATAATTGTAATGTACATAATGCAGATAATAGCTTCTGCTATAAACAAACTTGATATATTATATGATTTTAAGACTGCGGTTATGATGGGGGTCTTTGTACTTGTAGTATCCTTTCTTTTATATGAATATGGAAACAGAGCGATACTTTTCTTTTATAGATTAGTGAATGTTTTTATTTGGTTGAACTTTTTGTCAGTTATTTTTTTATACGGAAGAGGTATAGCAAGAGATTCCTATGATACTGCCATATATTTTTGGAGTACAAAAAACCATATTATTAGTCTTACAATAGTATATTTAGTGATAATATTTTATTTATATAATGAAAATTACATTCATAAAAAAGGATTTCTGTCAGGGGTTAGTGTGGCAACTATAGCTGTATTTTTGATGGGATCTTCGACTGCAATTACAGCGTTGATAGTTTTGGGTGTGTTTATGTGGTATTGCACTGTCTGCAATAAAAGAAAGAAACCAGCAAATATGAAAGCCGGGATAGTTATTGGTGTTATTGCAGATGTTGCTATTGTTGTGTTTCGAGTACAGGAAAAATTAGGACTATTTA
>ENA-OPRX01001571-OPRX01001571.1-human-gut-metagenome-genome-assembly--contig:-NODE-1571-length-10826-cov-1.815895_pt1 | contig 10826 bp, 10 predicted proteins | sample MGYA00241450_ERZ501892 | MGnify/ENA primary metagenome ERZ501892 (study PRJEB25962, sample SAMEA2042223) | human gut metagenome | biome: human gut; feature: human-associated habitat; material: faeces...
CCCTGATGGCAAAATTGCTCTTATGGCGCCTCCCGGTCGGGCAAGCCGCAGGATGTCGGGGAGTACCGGCTTTGAGGATGCCCGAACATTACACAGTGGTCTGGGACTGACCAGTGAAGAGGATGAGGGTAGCCGGAACAGAAAGTCAGAGCCACTGTCGGCCGATTTAATCATTGTGGATGAGTTTTCCATGGTGGATATGTGGCTTGCTGAGAAATTTTTTGAACGCATGAAGATAAATGCCAGAATCGTGCTGGTAGGCGACCCAGATCAGCTTCCGAGCGTAGGAGCCGGAAATGTGTTTCGTGAAATCATCGAAACCAAAATCGTCCCAGTAACGGTGCTGGATCAGATTTTCCGTCAGTCGAAGGATAGTCTGATTGCCTATAATGCCAAATTTATCAACGAGGGCAATACCAAACTGTTTTACGGACCGGACTTTGTTTTCGTGTCTGGTGATAGTCAGGAAGACACCGCTGAAAAGATTACAGAACGGTATTGTTTGGAGATACAGGAGAGTGGCATTGAGAATGTGCAGATTCTTTCACCTTTCCGTTCAGAAGGCGCCGCGTCGTCGGAACAGCTGAATGAGACCATTCGTGAATTGGTCAACCCATTCCGCTCTGCGGAGGAGGAAATCAAGTTTGGCCCCAAGATATTCCGGATCAATGACCGCATCATGCAGACCAAGAACACAGAAAAGGTCTCTAATGGAGATCTGGGCTTCATCCGGTATATTAAGGACACTGACCAGGGCAAAAAGATCGGCATGGATTTTGGTGCTGGCAGGACGCTGGAATATGGCGTAGATGATTTGAGCAATGTGGATCTGGCTTATGCTACTACGATCCACAAGGCTATGGGCTCTGAGTATGAAACAGTCATTATGCCGCTGCTCAAAGCGCACACTATCATGATGTATCGTAATCTGCTCTACACTGGAATCACGCGCGCTAAAAAGCGGGTGGTGCTGATTGGGCAGAAACAGGTATTGTTTATGGCAATCCATCGTAATGAGATTGGAAAGCGAAATACGCTGCTGGGTATGCGTATCCAGATGTATTTCAAAGCCTACGCAAAGAAAGCCGGCATCCCCATTCCAGCTGTATTGGAAGAACAATTAAAGAACGCAAGTTAAAAAAGAGAGGTCAGATGCAGAAATAGCACTTGGCGTCTCCTATTTTTATGTCAGAAAGGAGTTTCCAACATGAACGAAAAAAGTAATCCGATGCCTATGATGTACAAAACAATTCCGGCAGTGGCAGAACTGAACAAGGTGCCGGGCTTTGACCCGCTCAAATTTCTGCGCCATAAGGTGTCCAGAAAGACAAATGAGGAAATGCTGCAGTTGGAATTGCCTTATCAGAAACTGTGGTTCCGTCTGCGCCACCCCCAGGGCCGCATGAAACTGACTACCCTGCGGATCACGGAACAGCTTGCGATTATGGAGGCCAGAGTCTATCTGGACCGCAGTGATGCAGAGCCCATTAGCAGTTACATCTCGCAGCACAGTGCGGAAGAAGGTACCGACTATGTGCAGGCTGCCCAGGATGAGGCATTGAGTGCTGCGCTGTCGGATGCCGGTTTTGGTCTGCAGTTTGCCGATGTTGCTGTTGACAGTACGGGCAAGGTGTTTGGAAGCAGTATTCCGCTTTCCGGGACGGCTCCTATCCGGCAACCGATGCCAAATGCGGCGCAGAGGCCCGTAGAAGCCCCTGGAGCGGCGCTGCGGCAATCTGGCGGGGAAGTTCATGCCCGGCCGGAAAGAGCGCCTCAGAACGCCGTAGAGGGCCGTAATACGCCTGCTCGTCCGGCGCCTATTCAGAAACCTGCGGCAAAGCCGGTTCAGAATGAACAGTCCCCGGTTTCTCCGGTACAGCCCACTGTCCAGCAGATGGCTGCAGAAGAGAAGGAGAATATGGATACACTGCCTGCCGGCAAGGTAGAGGAGAATGCTCCCAATATGGAGCTGCCGGTACCCAACCGTGAGGTTACATTGGATAGCAGTCCAAAACAGGATGATGCGTCTGAGCAGCCGGCCGCCTCCGTATTCCAATCGGATGAACCGGAAGAACTGCCTGTGGCGCCTGTTGTCCAACAGGAAGCACCCGATCAGCCTGTGGCGCCTTCTTATACGGAGAGCACTCCGGTAGAAGACATCTTGAAGGTAATGACCTTTGAAGAAGCGCAGAATGTGGTGGTGGATAGCGGTCTGAGCAAAGGAAAGACCATGGCAACAGTTGCCAAGGAGCGTCCGGTGAGTCTGAAATTCTACCTCACCCCAGGCAACAAGAGCACCAACAATATCGTTCGTGCTGCGGCGCAGATCATGCTCGATGGTATGGCCGCACAGAAAGCCGGATGATAAGCAGCCCCATCTATGGGGCCAAGAAGGGAGGGAGAACAGATGGACTCATATCCAGGAGATTTTCCGTTCGGTATTATGGATGTAGTGGAACTTCTACATCTACGAATCAGACGCCGACAGGCAAACAGTGTATATGTGGATTGCCCGTTTTGTGGTGACCGCCGCGGCAAGATGAATGTGAATTTCGTCAAAAATGTCTGGCGGTGCAATTATTGTGATGAGCATGGCGGTATGCTTGCGCTTTATGCGCGGCTAAACAATACGACTACATCCGATGCGTATTGGGAGATAGGAGAAGCCCTGTGCAACGATTTTCACAGGGAACGGCCGAACTCTGGATATGAGATGGCAGGAAACCAGCAGGCTGGCACTGGGTCCCCGGTTTCGGGGACTCAGACCGACCTTGCCGGATATGAGAGGAGGGGCGAACTAAAAACAGTGCAGCAAGCAGAACGGGCCAGCGGACAGGAAATTCATCAAACGCTTTCGCTGCTGCTCGCTATGCTGCCTCTTCAGCCTGCCCACCGCAACCATCTGCACTCCCCAAAACGGGGACTGTCGGATGAACAGATCGACCGGATTGGGTTCAAGAGTACTCCACCCCCATTCCTTTGCCGCTCCATTACCGAGCGGCTGATGAAACAGGGATGCAAGGTGGAGGGGGTGCCCGGCTTTTATCTGGATGACAGCGGGCGCTGGACCATGAACTTCTACCGAAAAAACGCAGGGATTTTGATTCCAGCTGTGGGATACGACGGTATGATACATGGCCTGCAGATACTTTTGGATAGTCCGCTCAAGCAAAAAGATGATCCACCGGATAAGTCAGGAGCCAAATACATCTGGTTTTCGTCCTCGTCCAAAAATATGGGTGTCACATCCGGGAGCCCGGTACATTTTATCGGCAATCCATCTGCTCGGGTGGTCTATGTCATTGAGGGACTGCTGAAAGCAGACATCTCGCACTGCCTGACAAACCGGACTTTTGCGGCGATTGCCGGCGCAAACAACACAAGCCAGTTGGATACGCTGTTTGCACTGCTGGCACAGAATGGCACTGAGGAGATCATTGAGGCTCATGATATGGATAAGTACAGTAACCAAATGACCTCTAATGGGGCATCTAAGATCTATCTGATGGCCCGAAAAAATGGAATGGCATGTCGTCGGCTGACCTGGAATCCGAATTATAAAGGGTTTGATGATTGGCAGCTTGCCCTTCGGGAGAAAGAACAGAGGGAAAAGGAGGTGCAGAGAATGAATTTTAAGCAGCAATATCTGTGCGGTAAGTGTGATTTTACTTATATAGATGGCTGCGTCGAGCTTTGGCACACCAGAGCGGAGAAAGATTTGGACCTGACAGAGTATCTGGGGCTGACAAAGGAAGAGTATCAGATATTTCTTGCTCAGGGCAATCAGGTGCTGAAGGATCTTCTGGACAGCCAGAGAGTTTTCCGGAGGTTTTGCATTTACCAGCTTTGCCTGGGTGAGACACAGACGGTACCTTTCGCGTTCAAGCAACTGGATGCACTGCGTAAAGCTGGATATGAACAGCCGCCTGCTGCCGCCTATCAGACGGTATGGAGCGCAGAGGTCTGTTGCCCAAAGGGGCAGAATGACATGGAAGTGCTGGGGCGCCTGTTCCTGGACTTTAATGAGCATTTGCCGGAAGATTACAGAGGCCGTCCGTTGGCTCCATCTGATGTGGTGGAACTGGACTGCCAAGGCAAACGCACATACTTCTATGTGAATGACTGCCGGGATTTTGCGCCGGTACGCTTCTCCCCATTCTTGTGTAAAAGACTTCCGGAGCCTGCTCAAAAACAGGAATGAAGGGATAGGGGTCAGATGCGTATTGCAGAAAAGAAGAAAAGCCAGATTACAGCACTGTATGAGCAGTGCTCCAATCTTCCGGCAGATGTCAGAAGTTGTCTGGAGAATGGCTACTTTACCGTAACGGTACCTCCACCCTGGAATATGAGCAATCAAAAGACTGCGCAGGAGGTGCAGGACAAAATCAAGGAATGGTCAAGGCAGTATACTGGCGTGGTCTGCTACTGTTTTGACAGCTTCAGCACACTTTTATATGTGCTGTGAGCAACACACAATGGCATGGAAAGGGTCATAACGGCCTACTCCATGCCATTTTTTGCGAAAGGAGATTTTACAATGGGTGTTTTTTCAGAAATAGCAATGGAGCAGCAAAACAGTATGTTCGATTCGTCTGCAGCCTTTGAGGATGATGAAGCCTTTGAGCTGGAGGAGATGGAATCTTTGCCTGTGCCGCCTGTAGGTACAGACACTGTCCCAGTATCGGCGGCTTCGGTTTCTGCCGGTGAGACTGCTTTGGCTGATGCAGAGGAGGAACCTGCGGATGAAGTAGCGCCTGCTGGGGAAGAGAAGTCTGCTGAGGAGTGGAATTCGGCACAACCGCCCGCCGCAGAAGATGAAGAAAAAAAGCGTGCGGAGCATGAGGCGGCTGAAGCCCAGCGCAAAGCGGAATTTGACGCCAAACAGCAGGCGAAGAAAGCCGCGGAGCAGGAGCAAATCGCCCGTCTGGAAGCGATGAGTGATGAAGAAGTAATCGCGGCCTCTACCCAGAGGGTGAGTACCGATGTAGAAAAACTGACACGGCGAAATATGAAGGAATGTGTGTCCGAGCATATCCAGATGCTCTGTATGGAAGATACGGCGTTTGCCCGTCTGACGATGCATCCGAAAAAGAACATGATCCGCTGTTTCCAGTACATCAACCGAAAGGCATGGGATTATGTGCAGGATGAACTAAAAGCAAGCGGAACCCGCCCTGGTCCCGGACAGCAGACATATGGCTGCGATGTGCCGGATGATATGTGCTATCAGTGGGCGGAAGATTATTTCCGTGACCCTGATGCCAAGGAAGACCATGAGGATGAGGAGAAGTTTGTTCCCAAGCCGTATGCTGGGAAGTCCTCTGCAAAGAGCAAACCCAAGAAGGTGGCAGAGAAGAAAAAGACGGAACCCAAGGCGGCACCCAAGCAGGAGGAAAAAAAGCCTTCTCAGGATGGGCAGATGTCGCTGCTGGATTTTGGGATGGCAAAGGCAGGCTGAGCCGGCAAAGGAGGAAAAATGCAGAATGATTGCTTATAAGGGTTTTCGCCCCGGGCTGATATGCCGTGGCTATCAGTTTGTGATGGGGCTCAATACGACTGAAAAAGCAAATTGCAGGGAAAATGGATTTCACTGCGCGGAAGACCCGCTGGACTGCCTTAGTTATTATTCCAGCCTGGAGCATTCGGAATATTATATTGTCAACGCCGGCGGCGACATCGATGAAGATGAGCATGACTCCAAAATCGCCTGTACGGAGTTGACTGTGATTAAGCGGCTAACCAAAGAGGAGCTGTTTTTACATGGTTTGGCCTACATGGTAGATCACCCGCGCAGGGTGTGGAGTTCCCATGTGGCAGCCAACCGGGCAATGGCGAACTGCGGTTATGCGGTGGTACGGGGGAAAGACCCCGTTGCCACCGGCAGACTGGGAGACATCCTTGCTTTTGCGAAGGAAGCGCCGGATTCGGAAAGTATCGTACAGGTTGCTGTAGGACAAATTGATGGTGTCACATTACTGCCGGATGTGTGGTATGGCGTGGATTTGACAAGAAGGACGGTGAATTGAGATGAAAAAAAGAGCCCTGATGGCACTTCCCAAGCTGACAGCGACGGATGAAATGAAGCAGATTGCCGCTTCGGATCTGCCAAGAAAAGAAAAAACTACCTATGGATATGTTCGGGAGGTGTGTGAGTATTATGCCTACCTGAGATGTATCACGCAGGATGGGATATTGAAAGTGGCTTTCTTTTTGCCGGAGCATCTTCGCCTGAATGGGAGTAATCCGGCCTATGAAGTGTATCTGGATAAAGAAAAGCGGCAATTTATTACTTATAATAGCCTGAACCAGAAATGGTGTGAGGCCAAACTGGACAGATTGGACTGGAAGCGCCGATACTGGTATACCAAAGCCTACTGGGTCAGCGAGGAAGATGAGACATCTATACAGGCATATCTGAACATCAATAAAAAAGCGGTAGAGGCAATCCGGCAGTTTCAGCGGAATGTGCGTGAGGAACAGCTCGAACAGCGGCACCGGCGGGAAACTGATCCATGGGATAAGGATATGGAACAGGTGCCGGAGCTTCCAAAGGACTGGAGCCGCTGGGTGGATAAGGTTGCCATTCGGCAAAATTACATTTACTACCACTATAAAAAGGGCGGCGCCAAAACAGGTTACTGTACCTACTGCGAAAAGGAAGTGCCGATCAAGGTGCATCCCCATCACAATCAACAAGGCCGCTGTAGCTGCTGCCGACATCCGGTGGTATTCAAAGCCTATGGACGAGCGGGGTATATGCAGACAGAAAAACATTTTGCCTACCTAATCCAGCGATGCAAAGACGGCTTTGTAGTTCGTGAATTTCAGGCTGACCGGACATATGGGAAAGAAAGCCTTCCAAACTCCAAGCTTTATTGTCAGGAAATCCGGCGCACGATTTATGACCGGGAAAGAAAACCAAGAACCTACTATTGGGGTCTGTATAAACAGCGAAATATGCGCTGGATTTCCGGAAGCCCCTGTTCTTATAGTTGGTCTGGTTCACATGATGGACGGGTCTATGGAAAAACGCTGCCAACTCTGGAACAGAAGGAACTTCGATGCACAGGGCTGGTCAACTGGATTCGGAAGCAGAAAAGTGTTGACCCGGAAAAATATCTGGCAGTGCTTGAACGGATACCGCAAATGGAGCAGATCAGCAAGGTGAACCTGCCGAAGCTTACCAAGGAATGTTTCAGTTCCTGCGGAACAGTCAGTGAACTAATCAAAAACCATAGTGCCGGGAGTCTGATTAAAGCTCTGGGCCTTGACAGCAGGAGGTTTCAGCGACTTCGGCTCCATAATGGAGGCTGTGATCTGCTGCGGTGGCTGCAATATGAAAAGGGCACCGACAGGGAAATCCCAGATAATGTCCTTTTGTGGATGTGTCAGCAGAACATTAGCCCCAGGGATGTCCAGTTCATTGCTGACCGCATGAGCATGGTGCAGGTCTATAACTATGTACGGCGTCAGATGCCATCCTTCCGGAGAAACAGCCATGAGGTATTGCGTACCTGGGAGGATTATCTTTCCATGGCAAAGAAATTGCACATGGATGTATATGATGAGATCGTATATCGCACCAGAAAACTGCGGCGGCGCCACGATGATCTGGTGCTCAAATGCCAGGAGAAGGATATTGAACTGCAGGCCGAGGAGATGGAGGAGAAATTCCCCCATGTTAATGCTATCTGTCAGGAAATCAAAGCGAAATATGAGTACGCCGATGCGGATTACATGGTAGTGGTGCCAGACGGTATTCTGGACATTATTACCGAGGGGCGTGCGCTCCATCACTGTGCAGGCAGCAGTGACCGCTACTGGGACCGGATTGAGCGGCGAGAAAGCTTTGTGATGTTTCTGCGTAAAACGGCTGATCCTTTCCATGCCTATTACACGCTGGAAGTGGAGCCAGATGGAACAGTGCGGCAGAAACGGACGGAATATGACCGGCAGAAGAAGGACATTGAGCAGGCGACCGAGTTTCTGCAGAAGTGGCAGCGGGTGATTACTGCCAGGCTGACAGAAAGCGACAAGGCGCTGGCTGCGGAAAGCAGGATTCTTCGTGAGAAGGAGTTTATCCAGTTGAAGAAGGATCGGGTCATCATTCATACCGGCCATTTGGCAGGAAAACTTTTGGTGGATGTGCTGATGGCAGATCTGATGGAAAACACGGATAGCATCCAGTCTCCGGCATTGGCTGCTGCAGCGTGACAAAATGAGAATGGCCGGGCGTCCTTGAGGGCGTCCGGTCATTGATGAAGAAGGAAGGAGCAGAGCATGAAACAAATTGGAAATCTGGCAGTGGTTTGCGCCAGGCGACAGGATGTGCTGCTGCAGGTTGGCAGTGAAAAGGTATGTGTCCATGTGGGAGCCGGGCCAGAGCGGAATACGCTTCACGCAGCGTGGGACGATGATGACGCCATTCAGCGTATTGTCCATGAATTGAATTTTGGCAGATATGCAGCCGGCAGAAATGGGCTGCATACCGCACAGCAGGATTGCCCTGTGGGGCGGGGAAAGGAGAAAATTGCATGATCAAAAACCTGAATCAGCTGCGCAGGACACTTCGGGAAGGGACACAGTTGGAGATATTGGATCACTGTCGGCCGGAATGTATTGGGCAGATACGGAACATTACGCTGGTAAACACGCAGGGCTTTTATAGTACCGTAGCGAATCAGCCGGATGCGTCTGCCAACAGAGGCAACGGCGGCCGCGGCCCGATCCTTTGGTGGGGCAGAGCCGCCCACTGGCAGTTTGCAGACGGTGTTTGCAGTGTTTTCGACAGTGAACAGAAGCATAAGGAAGTGAAGGCTTTGAAGAAGATTTTAATTGTAGAGGACGATCAGCTTTTGAATCGGACCTTGGCATATAATCTGACCTCTGATGGATATGAGGTCATTTCGGTTTTTAATTTTGACAGCGCGGTAAGAAAGCTGCGGGAAAATGAATTTGATGTGGCACTGTTGGATATTAACCTCCCCGATGGCAGCGGACTGGATCTGTGTGAAGAAATCCGGAATCGCGGTCAGCATACCTATATCATCTTTATCACAGCCAATGATAAGGAGAGCGATATGCTCAAGGGATATGAAGTCGGCGGTGCGGATTATGTGACCAAACCATTTTCTGTGACGGTGCTTTGCAAAAAAGTAGCGGCGGTTTTTGCAAATCTGGAACTGCGGACACCCCGGCATGATCTGTTTGATGATGGCTTTCTGAAAATCGACTTCTCCGAACAAAGTGCGTCCCTTGCCGGAGAATCCCTGGACTTTACACCGAAGGAATACCGCACCCTGTTCCTGTTCGTAAAGAACCCCCGGATTATTCTGACCAAGCGGCAGATTTTAGAGAAGCTGTGGGACATTGATGGAGACTTTGTGGATGAGCATACTCTAACGACGATCATCAGCCGTATCCGCAAAAAAATCGAAACAGACGAGAGGAAATATATTAAGACAGCTTATGGAATGGGCTATCAGTGGATCGGCGGTGAGCCTCGATGAAACTGCAAAATTTATCTGTCAGGGCATTTTTGAGAAAAATTGTGGCGGGGACTCTGCTCACTGCCGCTTTGCTGCTGTTGATTTTTTTCCTGTTGACGAAAGATGTGCGTGTTGTCATCTGCGGCATTATTTTGACAGCTGCATTTTACATTTGGGGCATGGTTTTTCTGCACTATTTTCAAAAGAAACTTTCTCTGTTCACCGATGGTTTGTGCCAGACATTGGATCACATGATGGACAGTACAGACCGGCCCCAGGTAGATTATGAAGCGGAAACACTGTTGTCCCGGATCAGCCACCGTCTGGAACGGCTCTATAATGTGATGCAGAAAACCAGACATACGGCAGAGGGAGAAAAGGAAGAACTGCAATCCCTGGTATCAGATATTTCCCACCAGACCAAAACTCCCATCGCTAATTTGAAGCTGCTCAACGACACCATGCTGACACGGCCATTGACAGAAGAAAAGCGCAAGGAGTTTTTGCAGGCCACAGGCACACAGCTGGATAAACTGGATTTTCTTATTCAGGGAATGGTGAAAACTTCCCGTCTGGAAACGGGTGTCATTACGCTGGAGAAACAAGATGCTGTGATCGGGGATACGCTGGTGAGCGCCATCAATGGTGTTTTGGCTCCGATGGAACAAAAAGAGATCAGCCTGTCGGTGGACTGCCCATCTGATCTGACAATATCCCATGACAGCCGCTGGACTTCCGAAGCATTGTTTAACATTCTGGATAATGCGGTAAAGTACACCTCTGCCGGTGGCAGCATCCAGGTAAGGGTACGGGATTGGGAAATGTATTTGAGGATAGATGTGACGGATACAGGCAGAGGCATCCCGGAACATTCTCAGGGCACGATCTTCAAACGCTTCTATCGGGATGAAGCGGTGCATGATATAGATGGGGTCGGAATCGGCTTATACCTTGCCCGTGAGATCATTACCATGCAGGGCGGCTATATTACCGTCGAGTCTAAAGTTGGGGAAGGATCAACTTTTTCCGTGTTCCTGCCCATAAAATAATTCTGAGGCAGTCTGTTTTGGCAGGCTGCCTTTTTTGAAAAATTTTTAGAGGACAATGGATTTTAGGACAATTCTGCAACATTTGGGATTTATGCTGACAGCAACATCATGAAATTGGAGGTGGCCTTATGGAAATCACAAAGACATTACTCATCAATGCAGCTTGCTTGCTGATCCCGCCGGTCGTTGTTGTTCTGCTGCTCCGGCACTTCTTTCCAAGAAAAATCAGTCTTTAGAAGTAACAGAGAAGTTCCTGGACTCCATTCAGGGGGATTACCGTTTTGATGTG
>ENA-OPRX01001577-OPRX01001577.1-human-gut-metagenome-genome-assembly--contig:-NODE-1577-length-10785-cov-2.576048_pt1 | contig 10785 bp, 8 predicted proteins | sample MGYA00241450_ERZ501892 | MGnify/ENA primary metagenome ERZ501892 (study PRJEB25962, sample SAMEA2042223) | human gut metagenome | biome: human gut; feature: human-associated habitat; material: faeces...
TTCTATGACGGTGCAATTTCAAAATCTGTAGCTTTTGATGAACTTTTAAAAGACGGCAATAAGTTTATTAAACGATTAAAAGAAGGTATCTCTCCATCAAGAGATTTTAATCAACTTGTTAATATTGCAACAGACGGCGAAAGCTATGGTCACCATACAAAATTTGGTGATATGGCTTTGGCATATGTACTTAAAATCAGAGCTGAAGATGAAGGTTTCACACTTACAAATTATGGTGAATTCCTAGACAAATTTAGAAGTGACTGGGAAGTTGATATAAAACAAGCTTCATCTTGGAGCTGTTTCCACGGTGTTGGTCGTTGGAAAGAAGACTGCGGTTGTTCTACAGGCGGACACCCAGGCTGGAACCAAAAATGGAGAAAACCGTTACGTGAAGCTCTTGACTATCTACGTGATGAACTTTCAATTATTTTTGAAAAAGAAGGTCAAAAATACTTCAAAGAAGATCCTTGGACAGTAAGAAATAGATACATTGATGTTATTTTAGACAGAACAGAACGTGCAATTAAGCATTTTCAAGATGAAAATTTCTTACCTGAACTTTCGGATGAAGAAAAAGTTAATGGCATGGAATTGCTAGAAATTCAACGTCAAGCAATGTTAATGTATACAAGTTGCGGTTGGTTTTTCTCTGAAATTTCAGGCATTGAAACAACACAAATAATGAAATACGCAGCAAGAGCAATGCAACTTGCTGAAAACTTTACAACTAAAGATTTGGAAAGTAAGTTCTTAGATATCTTAAGCAATGCTCAAAGTAATTTCAAAGAATATGGCAACGGAAAAGATATTTACGAAAGATTCGTAAAACCATCTGTTGTAACTGTAAAACAAATTGCATCGTTGTGGGCAATAAGCTCTCTTTATGAAGATTTTGATGACGAACAAGATGTTTATTGCTATAAAATAAACAGAAAATCTTATAAAAAAGTTCAAAAAGGTAACATGAATTTTGTAATTGGACATATTGAAGTTCTTTCAAAAGTTACACTTAAAAAATCAGATTTAATGTTCGTTTTAATGCAATATCAAGGTGGCGATTTCCACTGTGCAATTAGAGAATTTGAGTCAGAAACTGAATATACAAAATTACAAAAAGAACTTGTCAGAACATTCATGTTAAATCCTCTAACTGAAATTATTAGAGCAATTGATGAGTATTTTGGTGCTGAATACTTCACACTAAAAGATATCTTCATTGAAGAACGTCGCAAGATTTTAGAAATTATGCTAAAAGGCAGAATGGACAAATTCGCACAAACATACAATGAATTATATAACGAAGGTAAAGATTCAATTTATCAAATGCAGAGTTTAGGTTTAAGCATTCCTGATGAATTCAAACTTGCGGCAGGTTATACTCTTGCTCAACAATTCAATAAATTGATTAAAGATTCAAAGAGTTACCTTGATCCTCAAGTTATTCAACAAGCTGCAGATATTAACCTTGAGGCAAAAAACATTGGTATTGAAATCGATAAAAGACCTTCAAGCGAATTCTTTAGCCATAAACTTCTACAAAATATTAACAGATTAGCAAACAGCATTGAAATACATCAAGCTGAAGCAACTCTTGAAATATTTGATTTTATTGAAAAACTTGATTTAAAAGTAGAAATAAAAGAGGCTCAAAACATCTATTTTTCAAGAATTTTCCACGAAGTTGGTGAATATATTGACAATATCACTGATATTAAAAACGAAACTGATAGAGAGTTTGTTGATATGTTGCTTGAAATAGGTAGAAGATTAAATATCAATACTGAATTCTACAAAAATAAAATGGACAAAGCAATGCTTAGTGGAATGTAAACAATCGTAAAATTTCCGAAATAAAATAGCAAAAAAATCCTTCACGAGTGTTACAGTATATGTAATTACAAAGGAAGGATTTTATTATGTTAGGCATAAATCCTACTACATCTCAATATTCACAAGCCCCAACAGTAATGCAAGCCAAAAATTGTAACTGTGAACATTGTGCATGCCATAGACAAGAATTAAGTCTTAGTGAACTTCAAGATTCATTTACAAGACAAGGCATTATTCCGCCAAGAGATTATAAACCTGATAAATTTGCAGGACTAGGTAAACCCGTTGAAATGACTCCTCAAGAAAAGTTAAAGAAAAAATGGGAAGACTTAAGACGTCCAATGTATATTTCAGAAGAAGTACAAACAACTTCAATTCAACCGGTTGGACAAGATATGCAAGCTTACACTGTAAAAACAGTTCAAGTTATAACTCCTAAAACAGAAGAAAATTCAGAACAAACGACTGCTGTTACAGCAGAAAAACCAACATTCGTTCAAAAAGTTAAAAATTTCTTCAAAAAAATGTTTAGAATTAAAGATTAATAAATAAACAATAAAAAAGGCGCCGTTTGAAAAGCAAACGGCGCCTTTTTTAAACTGTTTTATCAAGTCCGGCTTGTTTTATTAACTTGTCGGTTTTTTCTTGTTTTTTAACAAAACCTTTGGTTCTGTCAACCCATTTTAAAACTTCATTTTCAAATTTTGCACCTTTGTTTGCAATCAGATTTTGAAGTTTTTGAACTGCATTATGAGGGTTTACAACTTCTTTAGCTATACCTGCTTTTCCGGCAAGAGCCTGAACTCCCGCAGCGACAACAAACGTACCAGCTTGCGACATCAGGGTTTTAGCCACTTTGCCTGATTGATTGTCGTGTCCTTCTTTCACTTCAGATTGTGAAATAACATTTGGATAAACTATATCACTTTGTTTGTCGTAACTTTTAATGGCATTAGAGCCAAAACTAATACTTGCAACCATTTAATTCTATTTTAACCTTTCTTGCACACGCAAAAAATAATAACCTTAACCTTACATCATGATTAAGTATTTTTTTCTCAAAAAATTGACATGTATTTTAACAAATATTAAACAATTACTTGTGGATATATTTTATCTATATTGCTGTCATATCCTTTGATATCACCACAGTATAAGGCAAATTCAGCTCTATTTTTTCCTAATTGTTGTAGCGCAGGAGTTTCTAACGGAGGACCTGCAGGAGTTGAACGAGATGAATTTTTAGGATTTGAAATCACACCTGTAGAACGCAATAATGGTATTGATAACATATCTTTAAACACCTCATATTGAGTTATACCTTTGGTAAATATACCCAAATTATTAGCCCAAACAAATCTTTGCATTGGCGCAGTGTTAGTTTTTGCCTCAATACCTCTCGTTTTAGGTAAATTTTTACGGATATCGTAATCAGAATCAAAAGTTCGTTCTATTAATTCGTTAAAATCTTCGGAATAAGTTTTAGAAATTTTTTCGCCTAAAATAAATTTTGCCTGAATCAGGTGATTAATTTCATCATTATTCCAATCAATTTTAAACTGTAATAAATCAGAATACTTATCTAATGAAACAATCACATCAAAAAATGAAGTTTCAATTTTTAACGCAGAACGTAATGTTCCATCCATACATTTTTTTGTTGAAATAATATCAGCAGTAACGCCCTCATCATCTGCAACAGGTCCGTCATTATAACTGTCACCATTATCAATATAGTCAACAAATTCTAACTGAATATCATTATTAATTAAAATATTGTTGCCAATAACTTTTAGTGAAATTTTTGAGTTTGAAATAGAATTTTCAGAAACTTCTAAATCTGTTTCTACTGACATTTCAGGAATTTGTACCAAATCTTGAGGTTTTAAATTTTTAACTTCTGTCAAATATGTATAAATATCTCTGTAATCCTCTGTTACAGGAATTTTTTGAGTATTTTGAAGAATATTATTATCAAAACCTTTTCTGGATAAAATCTTTTGACAATAGTCTAATTCTTTGCAAGATTCAAATTCAAGAAATCCAGTAAATTCTTTATCTCCTAAGTTTACAATAGATAACTCATGTTTAAATCTAAATTCATCAATTATTGTTTGGCAAATTTGTAAGATTTTTTTGTATCTAATAATGTTTTCTGCATGAACATCATCAACAGAACAACCACAAATTCCGTCGTGAGCTTGATTTTGCAACAACAATTTGTAAGCATACTTAATTAAATTATCATACCCAAAATTAAACCTACGTTGTAGCTTGTCTACTAAAGGTAATTTATAACAGCATTCTACGTTCAAACGCTTAATATCTAATCTTGAAGAATAAGAACCTGACAAAATAAATGTCTTTGAATTATCTCTTAATTCATCGTTCCATTCAAACTTACTAAAACTATCTTTAACCAGTTCAAAATATTCAAATGGTGAGCCTAATTTTAATTCGTAATCATCCAAACGTTTATTTACAGCTTTAATTTGCTCAGCAATGTCAACCTCAATGCCTAAATGGTCAGCACCAATTGGTAAAAGTAAAACATCACCTGATTTTTCAGCAATTTTGTCTAAATTGTCTTTTATGCACTGAGCTTTTTTGTCTATATCAAAAGGAGCAGAGAAAAAGTCCATAAAGTAACCACGTACTAAATTTACAGTATCAATACCACAGAATTTAAATTCTGCAGGAAAATCACCGCAACCACGCCAAACCATACATTTTTCTATACCGAAATCGTTAAAAACTTTTGTAACTTGTTTTGAATGTCCAAAAGTATCTGCAAGGTAGCCGATAAAATCTGTACAACCTAATGAACGAGAGTATTCCAATCCCATTTTTAAATTGTGTTCAAAGGAATTTTTATCAGTTAAAAATTCATCAACAAGAGTATAAAAAGGTCCGATAAATAAACGTTTTTGCGCAATAAGTTGCTTTATCAAATCTAACTTTTCAGGGCGGATTTCTAAGTAATCTTGGAGTGCAGCTGTTTGTCCGTCGAAGTAAAAACAAGGAATTTTTTGAGTTTCCAATAAATTTAAAACATTGTCAAAAACTCTCAACAGTCGTATTCTAAATACTTCGTATTCTCTGTACCACTCTCGGTCCCAGTGGGTGTGTAAATATGCGATAACTGTCTTTTTCATGCCTTAATTTTATCACATAAAAAAACGATTGACAAAAGTAGATTTTCGTTTAAGAATGAGGGTATGGCAATAGTATATTTAAGTTTAGGTTCAAACAAAGGCGACAGAGTCGGATATATACAACAAGCGACATCAATTCTTGACGGACTTGATGACACTAGCTTGATTAGAACTTCTGCATTTTACGAATCAGAACCTTGGGGCGTTAATACTGACAACTGGTTTGTTAATGCAATGATTGAAATTAAAACATCAAAAACACCTCAAGAATTACTTGAAACATGCCACAAAATAGAAGCCCAGTTAGGTCGTAACAGAGAAATTGAAGGTCACTACGGCGATAGAACTCTTGATATCGATATTATTTTTTACGACGACAAAATTGTTAATGAAGAAAATTTGACTATTCCACATAAACTATTTCATCAAAGAGCATTTACCATCGTGCCAATGTTAGAATTAGCACCGGATTTTGTGCATCCGACATTGAAGAAAACTATTATGCAATTGCATGATGAACTGGAAAATCCGGAAATGGTTTATTTATACGGAACAAGAGTATAAGAATGGGACAAAAAATTGCAATTATCGGAAGTGGTCCGGCAGGTTGCATGACAGCTTGCAATCTTGATAAGTCATTTGAAATTACACTTTTTGATAAATCAAAACCTCTAAAAACACTTTTACCAACTGGCGGAGGAAGATGTAATTTAGCACATGCCGAATATAATTTTAAAGATTTGGCAAAAAATTATCCTAGAGGTGAAAAATTCCTGTATTCTGTTTTTTCTCAATTTGGAACACAAGACACATTAGATTTTTTTGAAAAAATAGGAATAAAAACCTATACACAAGAAAACGGAAGAATTTTTCCAATCTCAAATAGTGCCCAAGATGTAAGAAATGCAATACTTTCAAAGTTACATCACTGCAAATTTAAAGAAGAAGAAATTATCTCAATAAAAAAATTAGAAAATGGATTTGAGGTAAAGAGTTCCAACGCAAGCTATTATTTTGATATAATAGTTGTTGCAATCGGCGGAAAGAGTAATTACAAGTTATTGAGTGACTTAGGACATACAATTATTGAGCCGAAACCGTCATTGGTAGGAGTTGTAACCGAACCTAATTTTAAAGAGTTACAGGGTGTAAGTTTGCAAAATTGTTTAATTACAAGCGGTAAGAACAAAATCGAAGGCGACATATTATTTACAAATGACGGAATAACAGGACCTGCAATATTTGAATTATCATCAATAAATGCAAGAAAAGAATTACCTTATGAAATCACTACAGATTTTGTAAATAAAGACATGGATTTACAAAATTTGTTTGATAAAAATCCACATAAAGAACTTAAAAATATACTTTCAGAATTTTTACCAAAAGCATTTGTAAGTGAAATGTTAAAAAATATCAATTTAACTCAAAAAGGTTATGAAATAAAATCTAATACTAAAGTATTAGTCAATAGTACTATGCGAAAATATAAAATAAAGGTAATAAAAACAAGAAAAAACGGTGAAACAGTAACCTGTGGTGGCGTTTCACTAAAAGAAATCAATTCAAAGACAATGTCGTCAAGACTTGTAGACAAATTATATTTATGTGGAGAGATAATAGATGTTGATGGATATTGTGGCGGATTCAATTTACAAAACTGTTGGTCGACCGGTTATATTACAGCAATAGCAATAAATTCCAACCTGGAGCAATAAAACAGTATTTGAACTTTTGTAACAATATTCAGAATAACTAATACTTTAGAGTTAGAAAATATAATTCTGTGGTATTATATTAGTACGCTATCTGAATGATTTTTATAAAAAAGGCTCGCATTTAGCTAAAAATGCTTGACTTAGATATACGAATCTGATAGGATTAGAGTTATACTTATAGTAATAAAATGTACAAAATACTGAAAGAAAGGCGAATTATGAAAAAACATTTAGGCTTTACTTTAGCAGAAGTTTTGATTACACTAGGTATCATTGGTGTAGTTGCTGCTATGACAATTCCGACATTGATGTCAAACACAAACTCTTCTGAAATGAAGACAGCTTACAAAAAGATTTTATCAGCTATGAACCAAGCAGTAACAATGTCTGTTGCATTGAATTACGTTGATTTTGCTGATATTACAAATACAACTACAGGTGAAGATTCATTATACCAGATTTTGAATGATAAAATGCACATTGTAAGAGCTGTTTTAGGTAACGGTACTAACGATGAAGAAGTTCAAGCAATGCATTTGGCTGCTACAAACTATACATTGTTCTTTGCTGATGGTATGACTCTTTCATACAACCCTACAAACATGCACCACTGTACAAACTACAACGTAGCAGGTAGAAACGGTCGTTGTGTTGGTATCGTAGATGTAAACGGTAAGAGAAAACCTAATAGATTATCAAACTGTATGGCTAACATGAAAGAAGGTAGCAATAACAGTTATGTAGATAATGATGCTAATGTTGATTCGTCAAACACTGTTGATAACAAAGGTATCACTCACCCTGCCGGTGTTTGCCACGATGGTAACGCTCAAATCATTGACCAATTCTCTGTTGTATTCAAAGGTCAACAAGTATTACCAAATGGTTATGCTGCAAGATATGTATTGTACAACAACTAATAAGATTTAATAATTCGCTATAATATAAAAAAGTCCTGAGTTTAACACTCGGGACTTTTTATTAAATGAATTACATTTTATTTTTTAATAAAGTCTTCTTTCTTTAATTCTTTTGCCATATCTGGGAATCCTGCATCATTTAGTGGATAATATTTACCATTAATTTCGTATGCTTTTGTTTTGCCATCGTTTGAGGTAGATAATGTTGATAAATAGCTATTGCCATCTATAGAAACTTCTATTTTTTTCCATCTTGCCAAGTTGCTAGACGGTCTGCTTTTGTTTGAGCCTTCGCACTTTTGATTCTTTCAGTTTGAGCATCCGTTGCAGCCTTTGCTCTTGCATTAAATTCAGCAAGTGGATCAGTTTTTTTATCATTGTTGCCCGCATCATCAACTTTTGCATCCACTGTACCATTTTTATTTGTAGCCGCAGGATTGCCAGTTTTATCATTACCTTTGTCTACTGCCTTTGACAACTTTTTGTTTTCACCATCTAAGTATTCAGCAGACATATCGTTTTCATCTTCTTTTTTAACATTATCTGCAGGCGGAGCACTAGATTTATTTTCGGTTTTTACATCAGCATTTGTTTTTGCTGTTGATTTTGAAGATTTTACATCTAAACTTTTTTCAACTGTTGCAATTTTTTCATCTAATGCTTTTAGTTGATTGTCTTTAATGTCTTTTATTTCTGCTTCCAATGCTTGTTTTTGTTCTGCTAAATCATTAACGACACCTTTATCTAATATTTTTTGTAATTCAGCTTTTTTACTTACCAAAGTTTCTTTTTGAGAACTTGCAGAATCTTGCAATGCTTTTTCTTCAGCAGTTAATTGTTCTTTTTTTGTCAACAATTCTTTAACATTTGTCTTACCATATGTCATTGATTTGTTGTAGCCATCAATTTCTTTAGTTTTTGTTTTAACAATTTTATCTTGAGCTTTTTTGTTTTCTTTAGCTTTAGATATTTCTTTTTCTTTATTTTCTAATTCTGTTTTTGCATTATTTACTTTATTTTGCCATTCTGAAACTTTTGCAGAATCAACTTTACCTTCTTTATCAGTTTTTTTAGCAGCTTTTAGGTTGCCTTCTGCAGTTGATAAAGTAGATTTTAAACCAGGTAATTTACTTTCACCGTTACTAATTTCAGTAGCAAATTTTGCTGATTCTTTTGACGCTGTGTCTTTTTCAGCTTGAGCTATTTCTCTGTTTTTTACAGTTTCTGCATTATTACCTTCAATGGTTTTAATGTTAGTATCAACACCTGAAATTTCACCTTGTTTTGCTTCAATGTCAGCTAAAGTTTTACCATAGCCTTGTGTTTTATCAGCACCTGACAATTCTTTATCTATATCATCAATTTGTTGTTGAGTATTGGCTTTTATTTTACCATTTTCTGATTCTGATTTCATTTTACTATCTAATTCAGCGATTTGATTATTTTTAGCTTCAATTGAACTTTCTAATTGATCTCTTTGGCTTCTTAATGCTACCAAATCTTTTTCTAAAGTTTTTCTATTTGATTTAGAACCATCTTCTTGAAAAGCTTTTAAATTAGCATCGACATTTGTACCGGCTGCTACTTTTGTACCTTTTGAACCGATAATTGTTGTTGCAACAGGAGCTAAAGCTGTAAGTGCCGCTAAACTCATTGCTATAGTTTGCGCAGTCTTTGCTCTTTTAGTAGATGTAGAAGTTGTTGATCTTTCTACTTCATCCGTCGTTTCTTGAACTGTAGTTTTTGCAGATTTATATAATCCGTTTATTGATGTTTCTTTATAAGAAAGACCTGTTGTTGCCTTAAAATTACTATAAGATTCATTCGATTGGTTCAATTTTAAATCATATCTACTTGTCATAAGCTTTACTCCTATTTCATCATACACATGTTATCATACACCATGTATGTCGGTATAATATAATAAAACCTTTAATAAAAATCGTCGAGTGTTAACAATTGTTAACACTCGACGATTTTGTTATGTATATTTTTTATTAAGCTTGTTTCTTTTTCTTTGGATCTTCATTTTCATTTTGTTGTGTTGAAGGGGCATTTGCTGCTTTCTTTAATTCTGCAATTGCTGTTTCAAATTGAGTTACTTCGCCGCTCAATCTTGCTCTTTCAGCATCTTTATTCTTTCTTTCTGTTTCTTTTTCTTCTAAAGTTGTTGCTGCACTTGCTACTTTTTCATTTTCTTCTTTAGCTGCATTCAACTCTTGTTTTTTAGCTTCAATTTGAGTTGCTATTTCATTTTTTCTTTCTGTTTTTTGTGCTTCTAATTGTTTAATTTCAGTTTCAGCTTTAACAATTTTATCTTCTGCAGCTTTAACTTTTTCCTTGGCAGCTGCAATTTTATCTTGAGCTGCTTTTATAGCTTCTTTACGTGCAGTATTTTCAACTTCTGTATAAATAGGAGCACCGGTAGTCGGATCAGTTCCGGTCTGTTTTTTTACAGTCATTGGCATTGCTTCAGCTTGTTTTAATTCTGCATTTGCAGCAAATAATTCTTCGTTTGCTGAATTCTTTTCATTTTCGCCTTCTGTTTTTATACCGTTTTGTGTTTCGATATTTTGAGTTAAGCCTTTCAAAGTTTCATCCGTACTGTCGTCTAAGCCTTCTAATTTATTTAATTCATCTGTCTTTGTATAAACTTTCTTTTGAGCTTCTACAGCAGCTTTACTGTCATTTACAATTGCTTTTAAGTCTGCAATTTCTGAATCTAATTTTTTAACCTCAGCTTCTGAACTTGATAATTTTGATTTTGCTTCATTTAGTTGTTGAGTAAATTGTTGAAGTTGGTTTTGTTTTTCTCGAGGTGTTGTTTTTGAATTTGAACTTGCAGCCTTACAAGCTTTGATAGAATTTACAAAACTCATAGCTTTAGGTGCTAATGTTGCCAATGAAGTCAATGTACCAAGAATTGCTTGTGTACGTTGTTGTTTTTTCAATCTATCATTAACAGCTTTAACTTCTGCTTCAGCACTAGCTTTTAAGTTTGAATAGCTATTATTAAAGATAGATGTTGCTTCGTCATATTGCTTTGTTATATTTGAAAGACGTGTTCTATAAGCAGAACCAGAGCTGCTTATACCACCAGCATTTGCTGAACTTGGATTGTCTAATCTTGATTTAATTTTATCAAATGGATTTGTTGAC
>ENA-OPRX01001578-OPRX01001578.1-human-gut-metagenome-genome-assembly--contig:-NODE-1578-length-10784-cov-48.796626_pt1 | contig 10784 bp, 15 predicted proteins | sample MGYA00241450_ERZ501892 | MGnify/ENA primary metagenome ERZ501892 (study PRJEB25962, sample SAMEA2042223) | human gut metagenome | biome: human gut; feature: human-associated habitat; material: faeces...
AGCGCAGCGAGCAGAGAGCCTGCGGTTGCGCTAGCAACCGCAAGCGTTACCATTCAAGCAAGTTAGGTGCGAGCGCAGCGAGCAGAGAGCCTGCGGTTGCGCTAGCAACCGCAAGCGTTACCATTCAAGCAAGTTAGGTGCGAGCGCAGCGAGCAGAGAGCCTGCGGTTGCGCTAGCAACCGCAAGCGTTACCATTCAAGCAAGTTAGGTGCGAGCGCAGCGAGCAGAGAGCCTGCGGTTGCGCTAGCAACCGCAAGCGTTACCATTCTCGTCTCTGTTGTCATTTTTCTTCATCTTCTTAATATCTATCGTTGTGGGCTATGTGTGGGGCTGTAGTAGGGGGTTTGCAGTGGGGTTTAGGGTCTGTTTTGGGGGTCTCAGTTTTGGGTATACCCCAAAACTGGGCTTTACGTGTTGACTACCAATTATTTAGAAGAAATTTCTTTGGCACTCTAACGGCGGTGCTACTGCACCGCCGAAAGCGCATTCTGATTACAACTTTCTTCTTCAGTTTTCATTCAATCTCTGTACTCTAAGACTTAGGTTTACTACGTGGGCATCGAAGCAGGAGCCGTGTCAAATTATATGAACCCAAAAAGGCTGACACATCACGTGCCAGCCTATTGTTAGTTATCACTATAACTTAGAAACTTATAAACTTATGACTTTAACTCATTAAATAGAATATGCATTCATCTTTTACTCATTATTTCTTCTAGAAAGGGTCTCCAAAAATGTTGTGAAGTTCATTCACATCTTTTTGGGTCTGTATCTCATTCCGTTTGATTGTCTCATACAATTTTCTTATTTCATCCTTATATAGTTTTATTCTTTTTTCTATCTGATTATTCACTTTTTGTCTAACATCTATATATCTGTCGATTTTAGCTTTGCTAAATTCGGCAGTGATTTCAGATTGTCTTTCTGCCCATTTGCGGAACTCTTCTACTGTCTGTGGGTGGTCTTCTTTATATTCTTTCACTCGTTGTCTCTCTAACGAGTGGTTGACCATTCGCCCATTATACATTTCATCGGGAACCCACCAATCACCATGCTCTTTGGAGATTTCGAGGGCTACTTGTCTGCATGCTTCCCGATATTCCTCAGATAGATTTTTATCTTTGCTCTTATTTATCAGTCGGTACATCATTATTTTCTCAGTTCGGCTCGGGTCTTCTGTCTCTGTCTGTCTCTGCGGTTTGTAGTGTGAGTGAAGGAACTTGGTATTGAACAGTTGAAGTTTCTTGCATCGGTTAGTTCTTTCCTTCAGCCTTGTTGGTCCCTTGGTTATCCATTTCGCATAGATGAAACAGAAAAGCCACTCTGAACAAGTGAAGAAGGTAGCTGCCAAGCTATCTAAGTTGTCGAAGGCATTGAGGGACAAATCGACAACATGGTTATCGCCAAGGTCTATCCATTTTCTGCCTTCACTATTTATTGAAAACTCTACCCTCCAAACATCTATCTTCTTTGCGCCTTCGATTGGTATCTCTTGATCAACTGCGGTTCCAGGTACCACACATACTTGTTTTGTGCGGATTTCAGTTTCTTTCGTTTTTGGGTTTCTGTACTCGTATCTTACTTTCTGAAGGTCGCATAATCCACACTTCACCCATGCATCTTTGATATAGAACTTTCCGGTGTTTGTTTCTAGTTCGAGGGTCTTGTTATAGAGTTTGGTGCTGAGAGCAGATTTCGGGCTTCCCCATTTAAGGGAATTCCAAGTTCGGCCAGTTTTGGTTTCTTTGCCATGGGCGCCCAAGTGAATAGGGATTCGCCAACTATCATCACCATCTGAGGAGTGAGCATCAATCTTTGATTGGTGTACTTTCCAAATCTTGTCCTTCATATACTTGTTGGCCAAGTCTTGGGGCTTCATTGCATTATCGAATATTGTAAGGTCGCAACATACGTCAACTCGGGATATGCCTTTATATTCATATCCATATTTCACAATGAAGTTCGTCAATTGCTGCACTGGCTGTGGTTGATAAAGGGTTCTGTTGGCCAATCTAATATGGCATGATTCGGGCTCGAAGATTCCTCCATTCTGTTTTAGGGAGTAGGGATTTCTTTCTATTTCGAGAAATGGGTGTCTGCCATTCATCAACGTGAATTTTTCTCTATACTGAGGTGTTCCATATTCACGTTCTTCAACAGTCCATCCTAATGCCTTAAAGTACGCAGCATTCATAACAACCCCTTTTGGCTCTAGGCAGTATACCGAAAGCCAATCCAAGTTGATGCACTTGATTTTGTTTGGTGTCGTTATGAGTTGCTGCATAAGTTATATTTTCAATTTATAAATTTATCGTCTTATTCAATTTTTTGTTTAGGTAGATATTAATCTCTTTTTGAATAATATCTCCTACAATCTTCAGTTCGTTGCCGTTTGTATGCTTCATCTGATAGACTGCTAGTTGCGAGTTTTCGTTAAACTCGTAATCTAGCAGTCTATATCCATCGAGAGCATAATTTCTGGCTGTGGCATTCGCCACTCTTTCAATTTTGTTCTCGTCCATAATCTTTATTTAGAAAGGTAAATCTTTATTCTGTTCTTTATTTTCTGCTTTCTTTTCAGTACTATCTTGCGATTGTTCCTGGTGACCACCACACAACTCTATTTCTTTTACGAAGAGATTTACCCCGACTTCCATTTTGTGGGTTTTCGGGGAAGAGTACTGTATAAAGTTTGGTGTTCCTCTCAGAAATACCTTGGTACCCTTTTTGAGGTATTCTGTCAAGCCTTTACCGTCTCCGTTTAATGAGCATGATACCCACGTTGTTTGCGTGGTGATTGCTCCCGTCTGTCGGTCTACCCATTTCTCAGAGTGAGCAACACGGAAGGAAACGAATTTGTTTCCGTTGTAGTCCTTGATTTCTGCGTCGGCTCCAAGATTGCCGACAATTTCTAGTCTAATCATAATTTTTCTTTTAAAAGTTCGACACTATTAATATATTTTTAATAAAGGCCAATTGTTAATCAAACATCGGCTCATGATATATATGTATGACATCTTCGGGTTCTACCATTTTAATCCATTCAAGGTTTTTGTGCCATTCATTTTTTATATAAGCAACAGTCCTCTTGAATTCTTCTTCAGATACTCTATCTGATAGCCAATGTTCGAAAGGAACAAGTAAGCAAAGATAGCTTGCTTTATTTGTCATTACTATGTCACAAGATTTAGTTTTAATCTTGTCGTACAAATATTCGAAATCAGCTACTAAACCATCAACTGCGATGATTCCCTCATCAGTGATTTCTATTACTTCTTTTTTATTTTTTGCCATGTAGATTTTCTTTTTTGTTTTTATCATATTTTCTAAAAATCACTTCATCGAAGCGAAAAGGAGGAGAACATGCACCAACAATTGATGCATGGCAAAGTTTCTGATGTTTGAAATAACATCCTCGGCAACCATCAACGGCTTTTACGACTTGCAATCGTATGCCATGAAATTTGACTATTGTTCCAATGTCTAATACTTTCATTATCATGCGGTTTAAGAATTAATGTTTGTTATCTATTACTTAGGTTTACTTCGTTAGCAACGAAGCAGATGCCGTGTCAAAATCGAGAGTAGAGATATTCATAAGCGTTTCCCGAATAGAGTTTGAGTTCCTTTTTCAAAATGCAATCTTTTATCATTGCATTGAGTATTCTTCGGGTGGTTTGCTTACTTACCATCAGCTTCGAGGATACGAAAGATACCCTTAAGTAGGTATCTTGTTCTAACAAGTACATGACTTGTTGAGCGAATAATTTTCTATTTACCATATTTCACGATTTAGCAGTTTGAGGAGAATTCGGTTAAACACGACAACCATAATCGGTATTAAGGTAATCAGATTTTCTTAAAATCTGCTATCAGATTCCGAAAAAAAAGAAGCCATGAAGCGAGGATTTGTTTTCGCTTCACGGCTATCTGCTATCGTGCGCCTACTGCCGTTCAAAGTCGCTCCTCAGCGTTGCTTCTATCCTCAGTAGACGGTGCAAAGATACGATTTTATTCAGTACCGTGCCTAATTTTATTCGATATTTTTTGCTGCCAAAACCGAAATTTAACACAAATCACCAAAATTAGTATCAATATTGCAATTATCGCCCAAGGAAGGAGGGTGCAATTGTTAACGTGTTTTGCTTCTTTTTTCGGTGTTTTTTGGTACATATTTACTGCAGTACTGTCTGCAATCTCTGATTTTGCACTTTTGGCCGTCTTAGAAATCACGATTTTTCCTTTCCGATGTCGATTTCTATTTGGCGGTTTAGGAGAGTTGGCCGTATCATTTGTTTCTGGCTTACTAATCTCCCTGGTAGTGTCAAAATCATCAATCATATCATAGACAATGGTAATAATACTGCTATCATTGGCAAAAGTGCTTTTCGCAATCGAAGATGATGTCTGCACTTTCTCTTGTTCCATGGTCTGCTTTGCCTTGCATCCTATGAGTGCAATCAGTAATATGATAAAGAGAAGTTTTTTCATTTTGCTTGATAATTAAAGTTGAAATGATGTCTTGGTGTTCGCTCCATGTCCCATTGGACGTGCATCCATATCGATGTGGCCGAGTGCTCGAATAGAACCGTATCAACAGATGGCAGTGTTTTCAAGATTTGGAAAATTGCTTTCGCTTCTTCCTCATCCTTGATTCTGAGGTCGGCTGCATTTCCCTTCGTATGCCATGAGTTTGCCACACCTCCAACTGCTTTGTTTAATGTTGCACACCGATAGCCACTTGTTATAATGATGGGAGCCTGGAGTATGCGCCTGAGAGGGTCGAGTACCATCTGCACTCCATACTGCAAGTTACGTATCACTTCATCATTCGGTGTATTATTTATTTTCAACCTTTTTGCGGTTGTTGAGCGCGTGAATTCTTCGAGACTGAAGAAATCACTTTTTATCGTCTTTTGATTTACTACTTTCGCCATACTGATATATTTTATAGTTGATTTGATAGACTGACGCAGCAAAGATAAGCAGTTGAGCAATGAAGATTAACACACCTGCTTCTATATTGTGCGTTTGACTGATTACTATACTCGTAATTCCGATAGCTATTGCAGAAGCTATACACATTACGGCTGAAGAGAATTCGATTTTGTCTTTTGTATCTTGATTCATATCATTTAGGTTTTAGTATGAAAAAGGCTGATACCTAACAAGTAGGAATCAGCCTAATTTGTATGATAAGAAATTCTAGCGATAATTATTCTCGATTCTACTCTAAGCCACTATTATCCGTTTCGAGGGTAACATTAACAGTGAATTTAGCAGAACCGATAGCAACTTCAATCGTTGCAGAAGCGTCTGTTCCACCCGAATTCTTGTTAGTAATCAGTCCGGCATTAGTTACTGAGCAGTATTCAGTACCGGTTTTAACGGTGCATGTTACTGCCTCGCTGTTTGGATTAGAGATACCAATCTGCTTGGTACCACCGTAAGGAACAGTGTACGTAAGAGGGCTTACACCTGGCTTAGGCTCTGCAGCATCTGCATCTCCTTGATTAGCCATTGGTCCATTATTGAGGATCAATTCCGTACCTACTGGGTATGTGTCCAACTGATTAGCAGTCTTTACACCATCGATGACTGTTTCATTAACAATCATCACTGCATCAGAGCGCAGCCAGCCACTGTCGTTTTTGCGAGACTGTATAACGGCGCCAAAGTCTGCTTCACCTGTCTTGATAGTGATTGCATTGCCTGCAGTACTCATCGAAATCGATGCTTGGTCGTTGTTGGTGCTGATAGTGAAGGCATCAGCAGGCTTTGTAACTGCGCCCGACTTATCGCAATAAAGGCGAACGATATTGAAGCGTTCAGCCTTGTAAGAGTACACACCATTTAAAGTTGTACCTTCACCGATTACAGTGCAGAAGGTAATGAGGTCGTTACGCTGAACACCTAGAGCAGCGTAGATACCTTCTGCAGTTGCGAAGTCTGCGTCCTCTTTTTCACCTACGATTTGAAGATTAGATTCTCCGTCGAAGCTGAAAACGAAGCCTGGCAGTGAACCGCTAGCCAAAATAAATGGCAATGGGTTAATATCGCCATCCTTATATTCGTTGAAAGCAACTGAACCCTTAGCAGCAGCAGCTTGTTTGAAGCGGTTGAGGTTGCGAGAGTTAAACTGACGCATACACTGCATACCGCTAGAATAGCCCTCGAAAGAGTGGTCTGCGATAGACTTCAGCATCTTGTATGCTGCGCCAACAGTGGTCATCAGCATGCGCTGACGCATCTGATTCTCAGTGCGTGGGTTTTTAACATCGTACACACGGTCTTTAGTAATCTGCTTACCATCGAGCGTAGAGAACGTTAAACTTTTGGTTGAGCCTTTGCGAAGGCCAAAAAATCCTTTAGATTGTGCCATAATAAATACGTTTAAGTTACACAAAACAGTTATTACATTCGGAGCGGTACCCCGGGGGGTGCGCGTGCCATGGCTGCAGCATGCTGCCCGGATAGGGGGTGTACCTCACCGTGCGCAAAGGTACAAAAAGTTTTTGAACGCAAGTTACTCCCGAGGTATCTGCGAGGTTTTGGCGGATTTTCCGCTTTTCTTTAGTTTTATTTTACATTTTAACAATTAGTTTTTAACTTTATTTTAATGGGGTTAACTTTACTTACGGATTGCAACACCCCGTGAGGGGTGGCGGTCGGGGGCGTGGTGGCACGAAAAAAGGCTGGCGAAAGCCAGCCTTTGAGAGGGACACCACGGCTATACTTAGACGTGGTCGATGTAATATTCAATAGCTAGATTGATTACTGCGTTTTTCTTTAGGTTATGCTTGGCGCAATAATCCTCTAGTTTCTCTAGTACTCTTATTTCGAGTTTGCACCCGATTGCTTTTTGATTTACTGCCATAACTGTATGATTTTTGAGATTAATATATATATGATGATGGCGAGAAGGCAGTACCGAAGGTGCTGCCTTGTAAATGGATTATCCCACATTTTTCTCCAATTGTTTTTGAATTTCCTCACATCTCAGCAAGAAATAGAAAGTAGTATGGAAATAGCCAAATGAATTTTCGGGAAAATCTCTGTATTTACCATCCTTTATTTCCTTTACTGGCAAGTTATGTATATACTTGATGATATTTGTTAATGCTTTTTTATCTTCGATGAGTTTAACAATAGCAGTTATTTGCCCGATAAACCTAGATTTATCTTTTGTTGATTCCAATTCTTCAAGCACTGCCAAATAAAATGCTTTATTTGTTTTGAAGTTAGGCTTATCTGCATTTGCAATATAAGCATTAACAACCAATTTTGCAAGATTTTCTGCATTTGTCCAAATTTCATTTAAATACTCTGTCATAATTTTGCGCTTTACCGTGATGCGCTAGGGCTGAACAATTGTTTTCTAATATATAAAAGATGCTCCTCTCTGAGGATCAAGAAATATTCGGTATGCGCTATTGACAACTTCAAGATGCTTAGGTCTTCTGCGAAGTTGGTGCGGAACCAATTATGAGGGGATGAGAGATAACCCCATGAGGGGTTACCTGGTAATGTCACATGCTCTTGGAGCCAGGCTGCGAAGGCTTTCTCAGCTGCGAGATAATGTCCGATACCTCGTATCTCTATACTCGTACAACTAAGCAGCCTTTTAGCTGCCTTGCGAAGGTCTATGATTTTGCAGAAGGTCTTCTGCTCGATGGTGTTTGCTCCATACACCAACACACCTTTGCTACACTTGTTTGATAGCATATCGAGCGTTGCTTTCAACGCCCGATAGTATTTAAATGTCATTCTGCTCATAGGCTACTTGCTACAAAGTACATAAACAAGAGTGATAATTGCCCAATAGGCAAAATGTACGCACATCTTATCTAAGAAGGCGAGGAAGACCATGTCTGCATGGTCGAGGTTGTTCTTTTTCATATCACGATAGCTTTTGTGAGGGGTGGTTAGTCCCTCGTTACCTTATTTATATATTGTGAGGGGTGGTTAACCCCTCGTTACCTTATATTATTGTATTGTATTATTATATTCTTGCTGCATTATAGCAGAGTTTGTATGCAGATAAATCTGAGTTGTTGAGATTGATGTATGACCCATCAATTCGCGAAGAACATCCAATCTCATGCCATTATTGATTGCTCGGCTGGCAAAGGTATGGCGAAGGAGATGAGGGCTAACCCTTACCCCGATGCGCTCGAAAGCGAGAAAGATTGCATATCGAAATCCTCTATCCTCCCATTTCTCGAAGATGGCACCCTCTTTCTTACCTCTACACTCGATAGCAGTGATAAGGAGAGATGGCAGATAGATGTTTCTTTCTTTATTACCTTTGCCGATGATGATGGCAGTAGCTGCCTTCATATCAATATCTTCATATCTGAGATTTCGACATTCGGAAACTCTTAATCCGCAAGATGTCATCAGCATAATTGCTAGCTTAATATCCTCGTTTTTCTCATGCTCGATTGCTCTAGCTATATCTAGCGAGTTGATAACATGAGGTATTGTCTTTTCCTTCTTTGGGCTCTCGATGAACCTAGCCGGATTAACTTCGAGGTTATAATTTCGCTGCATCCAATTATACATACCCCTTATAGCTGAAATATTTGCTATGATGGTATTATTGCTTGCGCCTGCTGCCTTTCTCTGAGCGAGATAGAGAGTTATATCATTCTGAGTGATTTCGCTCCACCTACGCCCGTTATGAGCACGAGCGAAGGTGCGAAGACTGGTTTCATATTGTCTAGCGGTATTGTCTGAATAACCCTTTGTCAAAACTAGATACTGAATATATTGATTAATCATGATAGCAGAGTTCTTAATTGAGGGGTGGTGAGCCCCTCGTTACCTTATTTATATTTTTCAACTTCTATAGCGATTCGCAAATCTGCAGTAAGCAAGTCACGGTATACATACCAATTAGCTTTATTTTCATCAAGGCTAAAGATAACTTCTAGGCCTTGACGTATACCTCTTGCGTCATCATCATCTTCGGGGAAAATGACGATATATAAACCTTTAACCTTAACTTCATCCATATTAGGAGTACAGGTTTTGCCAAATGCTTCTTCAATTGTGCTTTCGGCTTCTATTGCCACATGGACATTTTCGCACCGATTAATATTTAAAAAGTCTTCAACGTGAAATAATTGTTCTATTGTCATAATACGATAGCTTTAAGAGTTAAGAGAAGACTGCCTTCCCCCTTCCTCTATTGCAAAGGTACGACATTTTCGGGAGAAAAGCAAGTTTTTTAAGTTAAAAGTATATACTTTTCTTTAACACTTAAGTTAAAAAGTATATACTTACTGCAGTAGGCTTTTCATCAGCATGAGGTCTGCATCCAGGGCGAGAGGGGCGGGTAGGGTTCTTGCCCTGCAAGGGCAAGGTTCATGCCCGCTCCTATCGCCCAACCTTCATGGCTCCAGGTACGCATCCTTTTCGCTGCCCCGACACAACCATAGATAGCTTTTTTGTACCATGGTTTTTCAGATTGCTTCTACCCTCCTATCATGATAAGAAAAAATTAAAAACGGTTCTTACCTATTTAATTAAATTTTTTCTTATCATATCCATTTCCCCATGGGCGCAACCGAGCCTTAGTAATCTTCAAGAATTGAAAGAAAAAGCCCCCTTTAGGGGGTGGGGGGTGGGCGAGCGAGTGCGCAGCGGTTTATCCGCTGCGCTCTCGCTATGGATAGCCCCAGTCGGGCGCAAGTTTGGGCGCAAGAGGGGCGCAAGCTGTAGAAGGTTTGGCATTTATCAGAGGTAGCCCCCTTTAGGGGGTGGGGGGTGGGCATGCGAGTGCGCAGCGGTTTATCCGCTGCGCTCTCGCAAAGGGACATCCGGAACGCAAAGGGGCGGAGGGTGACTATGGGGAGGGTTCGGGGGTGGAAAGCCCCCGAGGAAAGCGCTAGCCGACGAAAAATGACCTAACCGCTTTTAGGGGTGGTGGTCGGGGTAGGGGCTTGTTGGGGAGGCTGCGCCCGAAGGGCGGTGCCGAGCCGACAAGCCCCGTAGTGGTGGCGAGGGAGCAAGATAGGGTAACTATGGGGAGGGTTCGGGGGAGGAACGACCCCGAGGAAAGCGCCAGCCGACAAAAAAGGACCTAACCGCTTTTAGGGGTGGTGGTCGGGGTAGGGGCTTGTTGGCGAAGCTGCGCCCATCGGGCGGTGCTGAGCCGACAAGCCCCGTAGTGGTGGCGAGGAAGCAAGTTCAGCATATGTAGCCCCGAATTACGGGGCTGAAGGGGGTTAACGAGCGATATGCGTGATTATCGCTTACGATAATCATAAACGCATATCGCGCCATTTGTGCCAGGAGTGCAGCAAGCTATAGGGGGTATTCGTCTTTTGTGGCTGCAAGCCACAATACATGGCAGCAAGATTGCTCAGGGGGTATTCGTCCATCGTTTTTCCTGAGTGGAGGGGAGCTGCAAGCCCCCTCCCCGAAGGAAAACGAAGTGGGGGCAAGATACGCAAGCAAGTTCAGCATATGTAGCCCCGAATTACGGGGCTGAAGGGGGTTAACGTCCGCTAGGCGACAAATAAGCCCGAGTGCCTTATCTTTATGGGGGCTGCGCAGCAGCCGTGGGTCCCATAAAGATAAGGCTCTCGGACACCGCTCTGTCGGTCAAGCGAGGGGTGGTTTCCATTTTCCAAGATCGCCATCCCTTTAGGGTGGCAGCTTGGAAAATGGAAACTGCCCCGAGGGCGAGAAGGTGGTTAAGGCATGGAAGCAAGTTCAGCACATGTAGCCCCGAATTACGGGGCTGAAGGGGGTTAACGTCCGCTAGGCGACAAATA
>ENA-OPRX01001586-OPRX01001586.1-human-gut-metagenome-genome-assembly--contig:-NODE-1586-length-10702-cov-3.074669_pt1 | contig 10702 bp, 8 predicted proteins | sample MGYA00241450_ERZ501892 | MGnify/ENA primary metagenome ERZ501892 (study PRJEB25962, sample SAMEA2042223) | human gut metagenome | biome: human gut; feature: human-associated habitat; material: faeces...
ATGCTATTGATGAGAATCGTCTCATTGTCAGAATGTTCTGATTCTTCTATTACCAATCCTCTCCGCCGGCTACTGGAGGAACGATGACTCCGGTAGGTGTGCCCCAAGCGGCATAGATGGTCTTGACAGGAACGTCCTTTGTCACAGTAACCTTGTCTCCAGCCTTGTATTTGATGGCCTCGAGGGTGGATGCGTCCTTGGTGTCTGACCATCCCATGAACTTGCGCTCACCGTATTTCATGTCAGATGCCTCCGGAACTGTGAACTCGTAGGTCTCCTCAGTGCCGTTATATGTGAGTGTGGCAGGAACTCCGGTTGTCGCACCGTTGCCATCGAAGATGAGTTTGTAGTCATAAGTGACAGCATCCTTCTCCCAGACTGCATAGATGGTTTTTGAGTTGGCCTCCTTGGTGAGGTTGACTGTCGCGCCTGCGGCGATGTTCGCCTCGGTTGCGTCAGATGTCTCGGCCCAGCCAAGGAAAGTATAGCCATCACGTGCCGGAAGGAATGTGCCGTCAACGGTGAACGAGTAGGTGTCCTCTGTTGACTTTCCTGTGGCGGTTCTGGTTTCACTGGTGCCGAACACTCCACCGTTGGCATTGTAAACCAGTGTGTAGGTGGTTGTCTCAGCAGGTTTCTCGTCGTCCTTACCTGTGTCCATCTTGGTGCCATCCTTCTCTACCGGGATGAAGTCGTCGACAGTGATGTCGTACTTGATGTTGGTGAGGACAGGCTTAGGGTCGTTCGGATCCGGGGTCCAGCCGCCGTCGCCGCCCTCGTCGAAGACGAAGGTGTAGATGTAGCGGTAGCCCTGCTCCCACTTGACATTGACAGGAACCGCGGCGAGGCCGTCATAGACAACGGTCGCAACCTCGGCGCCGGAGTCGTCCTTCACAACATTGGAGAGGACAACCTTAACGAGGAAGTACGCTCCGTTGTAGTCGGATCCCTTAACGGTAGGGTCCCACGCCTTCACCTCCTGAGGGAGGAGGGTGAGCACCTGAGCGAAACCGTTCTGGTGGTTGTCCTCAGGGCAGGTGAGGTTCTTCACGCCGCACTGGGCAGGGAGAACGACGGTGCCGTCGATTGGGGTCACGTCATACTTCTTGTTGTAGGCCGCGTCAGCCGGGATGGTCCACACGCCGCCGTTGAGCTCTGGGGCGTTAGGGTCAACCTCGTCGCCGTGTGAAGGGTGCACGTAGTTCTTGTCGGTGCTCTCGGCCGGGAACGCGAAGGTTCCGGCGTTGGTGAGGTGTCCGACGCTCACGCCCTTGATCTCGACCTGCATGGTCTTCATGTTGTTCTTGGCCCTGAAGCACACCTGTGAGAGGGCGTGGCGGAAGTTGAGGACTACCTTGCCGTCACCTGGCTTCGTCACGTTCTTGTTGACGGAGTAGATCAGGTCGAGCTGCTCGGTCACGTTGTCCTTCACCGTGAAGTTGTCGAAGGTAGGGGCTCCGTTGTTGAAGTTGAACTCATTGTCGCCGTTCACCTGGGCGTAGAAGTCCAGGGCCTTGTTCTCCGGCCAGTAGCGGGTTCCGGCCTGGTCGGTCCACACGCCGCCCTCGTTCTTGATCACGTCGCCGTTGATGTAGAGGTTGCCGTCGGTCGTCCTGGCCCACACCTTGAAGCTCTCAGGGAGGGCGTTGTTACAGTAGGAGTCCGCGGCGCGGGTCTGCTTTGACGCGGTCACGCTGTAGGCGATCCCGTCCTGCTTCACGCTCACCAGCTCGTCTTGGGAGCACGCGGCCATCATCAGCGCCGCTGCCGCTCCAAACAAATACTTGGTTTTCATCTTTTTAGGTTTTTAGATAAATTAAACGTTGCTTTTAATAAATAACTATATGTCTTTTTTGTGTTTATACGTGTTTACATGTGGATGTCCTCGTTGATCTCATGCCAGTCATCGATTGTTGTGTCAAGGTCTCCTTCGCCGATAGGTTTCGGGAGGTCAAGGCCGTCGATGATGATGTGGACGTGGCGCTTGTCCGGTGCGGAATGAACCTGGCCGGTCACATCGAACCGATCGCTGTCGATTCCGTAGCAGTACTTCTCGCCGTTGTCCATCCAAACATAAAGCAGCATCCGGTGCGGCTCTGTGTTTGTCTCGTTGTGTCCGAATGTCAGGAACTTGCCGACTATCGTCGTGGCGTCCCCGACATTGGCCTCGTAAGGAATCGTCACGCACTCCTTGCCGACTGATTCGTCGTGGAAAAGCAGTGACGGAGCCATTCCTGTGATCGAGCCGCACATCTGGGAGACACGGCCAAGGCCTTTCACGTTACGGATCTCATAGGTGTAGGTGCAGATCAATTCATGAGGATAGAGCGTGATGACCTGCTCGGTGTGCGTGGCCGGTTTGCCGATCCATTCGTCTTTCTCACTTTCAGGTATGCAGATGTAACTAGTTCCTGTCTCGGTGATCTCCACGTCAAGCGCCGTGCATCCCCACATCATCTCCGGACTGAGGACCACCCGTTCGTCCTCGGCGCCGTTCGCGCGTGGCGCGGAACTTCTGGCGGACGCTCCGTAGATGGTCTCGAAAAGGTCTCCGTTGCGGGTGTAGGCCTCGTGGGTGTCAAAACCTTCGGTTCCGCGCATGAGGACAATCTCGGTGTCGTTGTTGTAGCAGAGGACCCGGTATTTGCCGACCTGGATGTCAATCTGTCCGCCGGTCTTTCCCTTGAAGTCGAACCGGCGCATCGGGGCTTCCTCGCCTTCCATAGGATAGAAGAACACGCACATGCCTTCCGGAGAGGCCTCGCGGGCGTCACGCCAGTCAAACTCAACCTTGACGGACGCTGTGTGCGGGTGATGGTAGCACAGTTCCTTGTGGTTGCAGGAGCACAGGGCGGCGGCCAGCACGCACACCAACATATTCAGTAATCCCTTTTTCATCGTCTGCCTCCTTTGTTGCTGTTGTAGTTGCCGCGGCCTATGAGCCATACCAAAGACACTTCCGCCTTGGTCGGGCCGAACCAGTGCCTCTGCCTGGTGGACTGCCATACGTAACAGTCGTCGATAGGGTCATATTCATGATAGGTTCCTTCGCTGTAGCCAAGGTCTATGGAGAAATCAAGGTTCAGTCTCCTGGCTATCGGAACAGAGTAGCCGTATTCCAGAGCCGCTGAATAGTTCATCTTGTCCCAAAGAGTGCCGCCTGGCTTGCCTCCGAGGTAGCCGGTGCCTCCGATCTCGAAGTCGTAGGTGAATATCTGGCCGTTGACACCGATGTGGTGGCCTGTCAGTGGTTTCCTCTTCGCGGCCTTGCCGAACCACTTGCGCAGGGTCAGGTCTCCACCGTAGGTGCGCCAGTACCAATGAACCTTGTCTGATTTCCACCAGCCGTACATCCAGTCGGTCACGACAGACCAGTTCCTTCCGAGGTAGAATTCGACACCGATGTTCGGGACGAGCAGAGCATCGTAAAGGAGGTTGGTCCTGAAATCCATGTAGAATGGCTTCGGTGAAGATGCTTTTGGCGTGTCCTTCCTTATGATGTCGGTTGCCGGCGGGACAAGGCGCATCCCCTGCAGGGTCAGCGCTCCTACCGGGTTCCACACCTTTTCGTAGGAGAGGTAGAGTCTGGAGGCGCGGAGTTCCGGGAACAGGTTTCTGTACATGTAGTTGTAGGACTCGCCACCGCAAAGCTGGCGGAGACGGTAGAGATGGTCGCCTTTGACATCACCATTCGTCACCGATTCTCTCGCTATCTTGCGCAGCAAGTACAGAGTCGCCTCTTTATGAGGTACTTCCGGATCATTCTCCACGAGTTGGATCAGTCCGTTCCAGTCCCTCCCGAGAAATCGTGAGGTTCTCAATGAGTCTGGTAAGGCTCCGTAGCGGGAAAGGTAGTCGAACAACACTTCGGCGCGTCGCTCCGACAGCCATTTGTTGAGCTGGACGCTTCCTTCAGGGGACGCTCCTCCCACAACAAGAATCTTCCTTAATTGATAGACCGAGTCGGCGTAATTTGTGCGAAGACTGTCCGAAATTCTGTTCAAAGCTGATCGGTTACTTTTAAGAGATGGCACAAGCTCGGTTTTCCCCTGTTGAAAATAGATTTTCACGGAATCCCGAACCTCCTGCCTGTTCTGCGCGGAAAGGCAACCGCCGTATAGTACCAATACTATGAGTACTAGCTTCTTAATCATAACAGTATAATTGGCTATTAACCTTTTTTAGCAACCACTTAAATATTAAGCAACCACTTTGCAGTCCTTAGTGTCAACTGCATAAGCGCTGCAAATTTACTATGATTTTGTTGAATCAAGAATATTTTTTTACATTTTTTTGATGTTTCATCATTTTTGAAACACCCGATATGCCCCTGAATGCTATATCATAAGAGAGAACGGTCACGAAGCTCGGTAATTGTCATGAAGTGACCGAGGTTAGATAATATGAAATAGAACGACTGGAAAGCCGCCCTATTCTGCCATAATTCCCGTTACCAGTTATTTTATGCGGTAAGGCTGGTCGTCATAGAGGCTGTAGCGTTTGGCTTTGCGGATCCACTTCTGCTCTTCCAGTTTGACGTGTTCGCGCAGATCCTGGTATTGAATCTCTCCTTGGAGGTAACTCAGCATGACATGGTCGGCTATCTTGGACTCAAAACCGTCAAGCAGCTCGAACTGCGAGTATCTTTCCCGGAAATATCGCATCAACTGAAGCGTGTGGAGCAGTGAATGGTATTCCGTACCTGGTTGGAGCATGATCTGGTAGCCGTTGCATCGTTGGCCTTCGTAGCGTCCTGTGGACGGGGTGAAGGTGCAGGGGCGCATCATGACTCCGGCGGGGTTGATGTGGTCCACGATGTAGAGGGACGGTGGGTTCTCCATCGCCGCGAGAATCACCATCAGGTGGAACACGTCTTTCGTGTAGTTGAAGTACCGTGCCCCCGCATCCTGAATCTCCACAACGATCGCGTCCAGTTCCGTCAGCGCCTCAGCGTCAAACGAGATATGGTTCGTTCCCGGAGTCAGCTCCGCCCCCATAGGGCAGAACACTGCCTTCAGGTTCCCTCGCTCCGTGAACAGATCGTACATATACCTTCCGTGCGCCGTGTCCCAGCAGTTCTGGGTGCAGAAGCACCCGACCCGCCCGTCCAGCAACGCCTTGTCCAGCTGATCCTCCAGAGCCGTCGTCCTAAACGAAAACATAACTAGCCTTTGATGACCGACAACACACCGCCTATTAATATCGCCGGTTACGATTCCTCTATGTTGCGGGTTGTTTGTATGGAATAAAGTTGCGTAAAATGTTTTAATTAGTTATATTTGAACGTGAAACTATAAAATAACCTATTTATGAGAGTAAAAGTATTTTTTCTTTGTCTGATTACTGCATTATTTTGTGTGGTAGGGTGTACTCGATCATCTGATTCCATTTCGGAAAAGACTGTCCTGAAGGCTGTCAACCGTTTGCTTGAAGAGAAGGCAATAAGTGAGAAATTTGAGGTTCTGACTGTCGGAAGCTATGAGTGTAATGATGAAGCGACCAGGTTGACATTGCGGAAGCTGAAGGCTGCCGGTTTGCTTGATTATAAGGTTGAGCGATATGCCTGGTGGGAGAAAGGTTCTAAGAGAGTCCGTGAACAGTACCAGGTTACAAGGAGTAATGGGTGGTGGTCCTATCCTCAGACCGAGTATCGGACAGTAAATAAGACCACATATGATTTTGAGGATCATTATTTTGTTGATGTGGCATTGACCAGAGCCGGTAAATCTCTCGTTGTGGATAAGGTTCCTACCCCTAAGGATGAGGAAGAAGACGAGGATATGAAACAGCCGGATTATAGTGCCGTGGAATATGCTTGGGATAAAGCGGATTTGACAGAGTCTTGGCCTGAGGTACGAAATCCTTTTGTTGAATATGATAATGAGCGATCAGATGATGTGAAGAGTCCTGCGGCTAAGAGCAATTCTTCGGAGACAAAACAGGAAAATTCTTCGACTAATAAGAAGAAATATGTGGAAAGGATTGATTCTCTTCAGTATCAGGCATATTCAAATAGAAGCGAGGCTTCGGAGAATGTTTATATGCGAGCCTGTAAGATCAAGGCTGTGAAGGCAAGAAACATACAGTTGCTTGAGCAGGGCGGTGTAAAGAAGATTTCCGCACAGGTGATCTTGAAAATTGATGATGTCTCCGATGTCGGCAGGATCATCTCCCACGTAGAGAATGGAATCAAGGAACTGATTGATGTGAAGTTGATTCACTATATTGATAAAGGTTGGGTCGTTGAGGAGGATGATGAATAATAATATGGCAACAATGAGACAGTGTTTGATAGTATTTGGCATTTTATTGTCGTGCTTTTGTTCCGCACAGAGCGCATATGAACAAGGTAAAGCATATTATGAGAAACAAGAGTATCAATCGGCTATTCCGCTGCTGAAGTCATCCGCCCAAAATGGATCTTCTGACGCATACATATTGTTGGGAAAGATTTACTCTAATTGGGGAAGCGGTGTGATGGACTATAAGATTGCCTTTGAGATGTATTCTAAAAGTGCGGAAATGGGTAATGCCGAGGCTATGCGAATCTTGGGAGACTGTTATACTTGGGAGACAGGGGTGAAAGTTGATCACAAGGCTGCGTTAAAGTGGTATATTTCAGCTTCCGAAAATGGTGATGCTCAGGCTATGTATAATGTAGCTAAGTGTTATGAAAGAGCAAAAGGAGTTCCACGTGATTATTCGGAGGCGTTGAGATGGTATATTAAGAGTTCTGATTCAGGATACTCTTTATCAAAACCTTATGTTGGGCTTTATTACGAAAAGGGTATTGGTGTCAAGCAAGACTTTGTTGAAGCGATAAAATGGTATAAATCAGCAGCTGAGGATGGTAATGAAGATGCCTTGTGTAGATTAGGTGACATATATTATTATGGAATAGGTGTCGAACGTGATTACAACGCTTCGATGAAATGGTTCAAAAAGGCAGTGGCTGGGTACAACTCCTATGCCCCGAAAAGAATAGGTGATTGCTATTATTATGGCAAGGGTGTACCTCAGAATTATTCTTTGGCATTTGACTGGTATTCAAAAGCGATAGATGTGGATTCTTGGAATTCGGAGGTTCAATGCAGGTTAGGAGATATGTATCTGTTGGGAGAAGGTGTCGAAAGGGATTATCCAATTGCAATGAATAAGTATACGGAAGATATGCCGGAGGGAAACCCGACTGCACAAGGACGTGTGGGTTGGTTTTATTACTATGGCTTGGGAGTGGAAAAGGATTACAAAGTTGCAGAAGAATTATTCCGGACAGCCGCTGAAAGCGGAGAACCATTCGCTCAATTCGGTTTGGGAAACTGCTATTTTTATGGTAATGGAGTGTCCCGTGATATTTCAAAAGCGGCTATGTGGTACAGTGCGTCGATTGCTGGAGGTTGTGATTTTGCTGAGAAAGAACTTGCGAAAAGAGGTTGGAAAGGGAGTGATGTTATCTTGATGATGTCTTTAGATAAGTCGGACGACATTATGGTAGGAGATACGTTGGTGGCTTCATTGAAACTATTAAAGAAACCGGAAAAAGAAATATCGGGAATCAAGTTCGTTAAACCTGTTGTGTTTGAGGGCTGCCGTTTTGAAAATATTTTTGTAACGGATAAGCCAGAATATAAGTCTGAACGTTTTGGTGGAGAGATGTATGATGCGACTGTACTTTCTACTTACTTGCTTATACCTGAAGAAAGCGGTAATAGCATATCACATAATTATATCGATCTGGAATGCACGTTTAAAAGCCAGAACACCAATGATAAAGTGAGGTGTTCTATGCCACCTCATAATTATCTTGTTGTTGATCCGGAAATGTTCTTTTTGATCCGACGATGATTTAGGAGGGGCAGGGTTATCATTTCCAATGAATACTTTCATCAATTCCAAAGGATTGTTTTTCGGCGATGCTTTATGAAAGACTTAGGTAACTATATAGCGGTTGATTAACATAGTATGCAGGCAGTCGCTGAACAATTATTTACGAGTTGGCGATACCTATATGTTGTGAATATGGTGGCATACAAAACCGCCCTGAGTACGATGTGAAGCCAGCGGATATGCCACCTATGGTTTCCGGAGGCATAGTCGGCATACGGCCGTGCATCATAGTTGTGTAGAAGCGTGACCGTATGCCGCCATTTCGCGAAATGACACTCCATCATCCTAAGAAAGGCAACCTTGTTCAGGTGGGTTGCGAGTGGATAATGCTCCCGGTGTTATTGACGCAGGTTCCCGTGCGGCGTTGGTTTGCGGACTCACATCAGACATCGCTTCACGTACGGAGACCTACGCATAATATTCTCGATTGGCGGTCTGGAGTCTGCTTGGCGGTCTGGAGTCTGCTTGCCGATGAATGGGGCGCATCAAAGTCGCCTTGCCTCTTTCATTACCTTTGGGGCGAGGGAAAAGACGGCGATCATATTCGGAAAGGCCATCAGGGCGAAGGCAAGATCCATTAGACTGACGGCGACATCCAGAGTGATGACACTTGCGATGACGATTGTCGCGACATAGAAGTAGCGGTACTTCTGAGCATTTCTTGTGCCCCAGAGGTAAGATGTGCACATCGTTCCGTAGTAGGAATATGAGAACATCGTCGAGAAGGCGAAGATGATCACCACGAATTCGAGAAGATAGCGTCCTGCGAACGGAATCAGGGCGTCATATGTGTTCAGCGCGATGGACAGTCCCTTTATGCTGTCAGTGCTGTAGAGACCGGCCATGATCATCGGAATCGCGGACAGGGTGCAGACAAGGCCGGAGTCTATCGCCGGCCCAAGCATAGCCACGAGTCCCTCCCTCACAGGCTCGGCGTTCATCGAGGCTCCGTGCATCATCCCGGCGGTTCCGACACCGGCCTCGTTGACGAACATCGCCCTCCTCGCTCCGGTCAGAGCCACGGCGGTGAAGGCTCCGAAACCAGCCTTCCAGCAGAAAGCACCTTCGAAGATGGCTTCAAACACGGAGGGCAGACGGTCGTGATAGACAACCATAATGCCCACCACCATAAGGAAATAGAATCCAACCATAAACGGTACGATCTTCGATGAAACCTGCGAGATCCGCTTTATCCCACCAAAAATGACGAGACTCACTATGCCGCCGATCACAAGACCGATTACCAGAAACACCCATCTTGATTCGGGCACTCCAAGCGGCTCAAGGATCACTGAATATAACGACTCGGAGAGTTGGTTTGCCTGCATCACAGGAAGGCCGCTGAACAAAGCGCAGAATGCGAACATTACAGCCAACGGCTTCATCTTCCTGCCGATTCCTTCGGTCAGGACGAACATCGGTCCTCCTTGGGCTACTCCCTTGTCATCCTTCCCTTTATACATTACGGCGAGGGTGCCCTCAAAGAACTTTGTGGCCATTCCAAGCAAAGCGCTGACCCACATCCAGAAGATGGCTCCGGGCCCACCGACACATAGTGCTATCGCGACCCCGGCGATGTTCCCCATCCCGACTGTGCTGCTGATGGTGTTCATCAGAGCCTGAAAGGAACTGACCTGTCCCTCTCCTTTCTTCTTCATTTTCAGAGAACTGACCGCCATTCCCAACTTCCTCAGCGGCAATGCTCTTGAATATATGAACAGGAATATTCCTCCTCCTATCAGAAGTGTAAACAACGGCCATCCGCAGACGAAGTCCGTGAATTTGATAATATACTCTTTAATCAGGTCCAACATTTTCTACATTGTTCTATGTCTGTTCCATATTACCTTTGCAGGAGGCTTGCTTGGGCGGGGGCTACTTGATCCTGTACGGCTGGTCGTCATAGAGGCTGTAGCGTTTTGCCTTGCGGATCCATTTCTGCTCTTCCAGTTTGACGTGTTCGCGCAGATCCTGGTATTGAATCTCTCCTTGGAGGTAACTCAGCATGACATGGTCGGCTATCTTGGACTCAAAACCGTCAAGCAGCTCGAACTGCGAGTATCTTTCCCGGAAATATCGCATCAACTGAAGCGTGTGGAGCAGTGAATGGTATTCCGTACCTGGTTGGAGCATGATCTGGTAGCCGTTGCATCGTTGGCCTTCGTAGCGTCCTGTGGACGGGGTGAATGTGCAGGGGCGCATCAGGACTCCGGCTGTGGCAGGCAGTACCTCAAGGCGATTGTGTCGGATGAATGGCGCTCCGAGATATTCATAAGGCCTGGCTGTTCCGATGGCGGGAGTGATGGTCGTGTTGTTCCAAAGACCGCCGCCGCTGTACATTCCGCAGGTGAACATCCCCGGGATGTCGGAAGCCGGGGCGATCGTCCACGGAAGCAGCTGGCGCGTCGAGTCGCTGGCCAGCGCCGAGATGACGTGCAGCGCGAAGGTGGCTCCGATCTCGTTGTACCAAAGGTTGCAGATCTCGCCGAGAGTGAGTCCGTGCCTGTGGGCCACCTTCGGCGTGTGCGCCTCCACGTCCCCCGAAGGCATCGACCCTTCCACGATCCTGCCGGCAGGGTTGATGTGGTCAACAATGTACAGCGACGGTGGATTCTCCATCCCGGTGAGCGTCTCCATCAGGTGGAACACGTCCTTGCTGTAGTTGAAGTACCGCGACCCCGCGTCCTGGATCTCCACCACCACGGCATCCAGCCCCTCAAGCGCTTCCTTGTCGAACATGATGTGGTTCGTTCCCGGTGTCAGCTCCGCGTCCCTGGGGCTGAACAAAGCCTTGAGGTTTCCCCGTTCCGTGAAC
>ENA-OPRX01001587-OPRX01001587.1-human-gut-metagenome-genome-assembly--contig:-NODE-1587-length-10688-cov-2.899182_pt1 | contig 10688 bp, 7 predicted proteins | sample MGYA00241450_ERZ501892 | MGnify/ENA primary metagenome ERZ501892 (study PRJEB25962, sample SAMEA2042223) | human gut metagenome | biome: human gut; feature: human-associated habitat; material: faeces...
ACCGAGCACTTTGACTACTACGTGCTGGAGATCAGCAGTTTCCAGCTCGACAACTGTTATGATTTCCGTCCGGACATCGCCATCATCACGAACATCACCCCGGATCATCTGGACCGTTACGACTACCAGATGGAGAACTACGTGAAAGCCAAGTTCCGCCTCACGCAGAACCTCCGTCCTGAGGACTGCTTCATCTTCGACTCCGACGATGAGATCACAATCGAGCACCTCAACAAAATCATCCTTTCCGCCAAACGTCTGCCGTTCACCCAGAAAGACGAGGTGAAGCAGGGCGCATTCCTCAAGGACGACAAGATTGTCGTGAAGTACGGCGAGGATGAATGCGACATATTCCTGAAAGAGCTCGCACTGGGCGGTAAGCACAACATCTACAACTCGATGGCCGCCGCACTCGCCGCGAAGGCTTCCGGAATCGACAACAAGACCATCCGTGAGGCTTTGGCCACGTTCCAGCCTATCGAGCACAGGCTGGAGCCGGTCCTCAGCATCAAGGACGTGCTTTACATCAACGACTCCAAGGCGACCAACGTGGACGCTGCCTGGTACGCCCTCGAATGTCAGAGGAAACCGATAGTCTGGATTGTTGGCGGAACTGACAAGGGTAATGATTACGAGGTGCTTAAGCCTCTCGTGAAAGAGAAGGTGAAAGCCATTGTCTGCATGGGAGTCGACAACCACAAGTTCCACGAGGCGTTCGAGGAGATTGTGGGCAAGGACAAGATCGTTGACACCCTCTCGGCCGACGAGGCCGTGAAGGCAGCGAGCGGATTCGCGAAGGCCGGCGATGTCGTGCTGCTCAGCCCGTGCTGCGCCAGCTTCGACCTCTTCACCTGCTACGAGGACCGCGGCGAGAAGTTCAAGGAAGCCGTGAGAAGACTATAAAGGTTCAATGAATATGGCCGAGGAAATAAAGAAAAAGAAGACTCTCTGGAACTTCGTGGATTCTCTCGAAGGAGACAAGGTTGTGTGGATGATCGTCATCCTGCTCATCCTCTTCTCCATCGTGGCCATATTCTCATCCACCTCCCTGCTGGCCCTCCAGCAGAAGACCACCAGAATGGCGATCATCAGCGAACAGATGGTCGTGTCCCTGGTCGGCCTCGGGGTGATCATCGTCTGCTGCTGCATCAAGAAGATCGGCTTTTTCAGGATAGTTTCCCAGCTGGGCTACGCGGTCTCCATAGGCCTGCTGTCAATTCTGGCGCTGCACATCTCCGCCGGCCCGGTCAAAGCCCTCTACATCAACCATGCGTGGCGAATCGTTTCCGTCTTCGGATTCCAGGTCCACGTCTTCGAAGTCGTGAAAGTGGCCATGATCATGTACCTGGCATGGGCCGTCAACGCTTTCCGCAACGACAGCTTCGTGATAGCCAACCTTCTGGGGGAGAAGCATCCTTTCTGGAAAAAGCCTCTTGTCAAGAAGTTCGTCTATATCTACCTCCCGATCTGCAGTGTCTGCCTGATCATGATGATGGGAAGTCTGTCCAGCACGGTGTTCATCGGGGGCATGATGTTCATCACGATCCTGATCGGAGGAATAAGCGTCAAGGAACTTGTCAGACCGGCCGGGGCGCTGATAGTGTTCCTTGGAATAATCGCGGTCGTTGACTCGAACCGTGACGGCAAGAAACTGTTCCCGCATCTGGATTCGGCCATCAGCCGCGTCACAGGAGCCGGGATAGAGGACAATCTGAAGATAATACGTGAAAGTCCGCAGAACAGCAAGGAGTTCCAGGACGCGCTTGACGACATCAAGCAACCGATGAGCGCGAAGATCGCCATCCATGAGGGCAGAGTGGTCGGCAAGGGACCTGGGCGCAGCACCCAAAGGTACGTCGTGCCGATCATGTTCGAGGACTACATGTACAGTTTCATCGTGGAAGAATACGGGCTGCTCGGAGGGCTGCTTGTCATCATCCTCTACATCAGCCTTCTGGCCAGAGGCTCGATCATCGTCAGGAACTGCGACAACCATTTCGCCAAGACGGCGGTGGCCGGGCTGGTGCTGCTCATCACCTGTCAGGCGATGATGCACATCGCCATCAACTGCGACATGGGACCTCTCACGGGACAGACCCTCCCGATGATCAGTCACGGAAACTCCTCGTTCCTCATGTTCAGTCTGGCGTTCGGCATCATCTTGTCCATCAGCAAGATGGCCAAGAGAAAGATCGCAAGGGAGGCCGCCAAGGCCGAGCCATTGGTTGACAGGGCGATAAAGGACGAGGTAAGCAGCGGACTGGACGATCTGGACCAGATGGAGAGCGGACTTTCAGCCCGGGACAGCGAGTTCACGGGGCAGGATGAGGAGGTTCCGGTACATGAGAATGACATCCCGGACTACGGGATTGATGACCATAACAATGAATAGGATGGAACATAAAGCATTGAGAGTCATAATAAGCGGAGGCGGCACAGGAGGTCACATCTTCCCGGCCGTCTCGATCGCGAACAAACTGAAGGAGCAGAATCCCAAGACCGAGATCCTGTTCGTCGGGGCCGAAGGCAAGATGGAGATGGAGAAAGTGCCGGCGGCGGGCTACAGGATCGTTGGGCTGCCTATCGTGGGTCTGCAGCGCCGGCTCAATCTGAAGAACATACTCAACGACCTGTGCGTGCCCTTCAAGGTTGTAGCCAGCCTGTTCAAGGCAAAGAGAATCATAAAGGAATTCAAGCCTCAGATCGCGATCGGAGTCGGAGGCTATGCCAGCGCTCCCCTGCTCTGGGCCGCGACAGGGATGCACATCCCGGCGCTTATCCAGGAGCAGAACGGATTCGCCGGGCTTACCAACAAGAAACTCGGCAGCCGGGTGCAGTGCATCTGCGTCGCCTACGAAGGGATGGAAAGGTTCTTCCCCGCCGACAAGATCGTCATGACAGGCAATCCGATCAGGAGCATCATCGTCCCGGCCACCCCGGAAATGAAAGAGGCGGGCATCAAGGAATATGGTCTCGATCCATCCAGAAAGCACATTTTCATCGTGGGCGGAAGTCTTGGAAGCGCACGGTTCAACCAGTGCATGAAGGAATGGATCTCGGACGGATGTCCCGGACTTGACGGTGTCGATGTACTTTGGCAGTGTGGAAAGCACTACAGACCGGACATTGACAGGTTCATGGACGAGCAACGGACAAAGAATCCGGATGTGGCCCGGCATATTCATCATTCGGATTTCATCGGAAGGATGGAACTCGCCTATGCGGCGGCCGACGTGGTGATCTCACGTTCTGGGGCCAGTTCCGTGTCGGAACTCTGCGCCGCGCGCAAGGCCGTGATATTCATTCCGTCCCCCAATGTGGCGGAGGATCATCAGACCCACAACGCGATGGCTCTGGTGAAGAAAGACGCGGCTGTGGTTGTCAAGGATGCCGAGGCGATGGAAAAAATGATACCGACAGCGCTGGAACTGCTCAAGGATCCGGCGAGGATCGCCAGGCTTGAGGAGAACGCCGGGAAGATGGCGCTGCCGGACGCGGCGGGGAAAATCGCGGAAGAGGTTTATAAATTGATCAAAGGTTAGAAATGTCTAAATATTCAAAGATTTATTTCATAGGAATCGGTGGCATCGGCATGAGCGCCATCGCAAGGTACTACAAGTTCAAAGGCTATCCGGTCGCGGGCTACGACAGGACACCATCGGACTTGACCCACGCGCTTGAGAAGGAAGGGATTGACATCCACTACAAGGATGACCCCGATTATATTCCAAAGGACGTGGCATCGACACTTGTCGTCTATACCCCGGCCATTCCGGCTGACCTTCAGGAACTTGTCTATGTGAGGGAGCACGGCTACACTTTGGTCAAGAGATCCCGGATGCTCGGTGAGCTGGCCGAGGGTCAGACTTGCCTGGCTGTGGCGGGAACGCACGGGAAGACCACAACAAGCACCCTCGTGGCGCACATCCTCACGGAAAGCGGCAAAGGCTGCTCGGCTTTTCTTGGAGGAATCTCCAAGAATTACGACACCAACCTTCTGACAAGCCACACGCCGACCATCGTGGCGGAGGCTGACGAGTTTGACCGCTCCTTCCTCCAGCTGCACCCGGCGATCGCCGCGATCACAGCCATGGACGCTGACCATCTGGACATCTACGGAACTCTTGAGGAGTACCGGAAGGCGTTCAAGGCATTCGCCTCGCAGGTAAGCCGCACCCTGATCGTGAAACTTGGGCTGGACATCACCGCCGAGGACACAAACGCCAGAATCCTGCACTACAGCTACGACAACCCGGACGCCGACTACCATGCTGCCAATCCGAGACCGGACGAGGTAGGGCATTACATCTTCGATCTGGTTTACCCTGGAGGCGTGATCGGTAACATCAGGGTTGGCATTCCAGGCTGGGTCAATGTGGAGAACAGCGTGGCCGCCGCGGCGGTCTGCCTCTGCCATGGAGTCTCACCGGAAGCCGTCAAGGAAGCGATCGGAACATATTCAGGAGTGAAACGCAGACTCGAAGTGCATCTGAACACCCCGCGCCTGTCCTACATCGATGACTACGCGCATCACCCGAAAGAGTTGGAATCCGCCATTTCCTCAATGAGGGGAATATTCCCCGGCAGGAAGCTCACGGCCATATTCCAGCCTCACCTTTTCACCCGCACGCGGGATTTCGCCGAAGATTTCGCAGCCGCTCTGAGCAAGGTGGACAAGCTGATTCTGCTGGACATCTATCCGGCAAGGGAAGAACCAATCCCTGGAGTCACGTCTGAGCTTATCTTCGACAAGGTCACGGCTCCGGAGAAAGTCCTGCTGAGGAAGGAGGAGCTGATGGACTACCTAAGGAACGAGCCGATCGACGTTCTGGCCACATTCGGGGCCGGCAACATCGACAGGTTCATCGCACCTATCACCGAACTTCTTGAGGAAAGGTTGAAGAAATGAAAAAAGGTCTCAGGATAACCCTCGTCGCCGCGGCGTTCTGCATGCTCGGTCTGATCTGCCTCGTCATCCACGGGATGAACGAAAGGCGGATCGGACAGCTCACCTGCGCGGGAGTCAAGGTGGAGTTCACGGACGACTTCAACTTCGTGACCGCGAAGGATGTGGAAGGCTACCTGAACAAAGGCTACGGTTCCTACATCGGGCAGAGGCTCGACAGTGTGGACCTGCGGAAAGTCGAGAGTGTCCTGGACAACAAGAGCGCGATTCTCAAGGCTGAGGCCTACACCACTCCGGATGGTTATCTGAACGTCAGGATACGCCAGAGGGAGCCTGTGGTCAGGTTCCAGAAAGACAACAACGGGTACTACGCCGACGAGAAAGGCTTCCTGTTCCCTCTCCAGAAGAACTACACGTCCATGGTCCCTATCATAGACGGAGCGGTGCCGCTGAATGTGGAAAGAGGCTACAAGGGGGAGCCAAAGACCGACATGGAGAAACAATGGCTTTCGGAAGTGATACAACTGGTGAATTTCATGCAGGACTCCCGGATCTGGGCGGAAAACATCTGCCAGATCACGGTCAAGGACAACGGGGATCTGCTCATGATCCCACGCCAGGGGAAAGAAAGGTTCATCTTCGGGCTTCCGTCCGGCTTTGAAAGCAAGTTCGACCGGATGGGCCGCTACTACACCACCATCCTGCCGGAGAAAGGAGCGGGATACTATTCGACAGTGAATGTTAAGTACAACGGGCAGATTGTCTGCAGAAAATAGAGCAAGTGAATATGGAAGAGAGATACATAGCATCCGTTGATTTGGGAACGTCAAAACTGGCTGTCTGCGTGGCCAGGGTACAGGATCAGAATGTCGAGGTGATCTACTACAAGGAATCACCTTCGCTTGGCATACGCTACAGCTATGTCCTGATTCCCGGGAAAGTCAAGGCCGAGCTGAGGACTGCCATAAGCGAGGCGCAGCAGGCCCTCAGGATCAAGATCCAACAGGTGATCGTCGGACTGCCGCGCTGGTACGTCCGCCAGGAGACGGCATCCGCCAGCATGACCAGACCAGAACCGGACGATCTGATCCAGGAGAATGAGATCCGTGCCCTGAAGTCCATGGCACTGGAGTCCTACCCGTTGGAAGACTCGGCAAAGGAAGTCATCTACGGAGCTGTGGCCCAGTCATTTTCCACCGAAGACTGCATCAACGAGCCGGAGAACGACATCGTCGGCATGGCCGCCGAGACTCTTGAGGGCAACTTCAAGGTGTTCATCGGGAACCGGAGATATTCATCGAACATCGACAGCGTCTTCAATGACATGGGGATAGCCATCGCAAAGAAATATTTCACCCCGGGCATCACGGCGCGCGCTGTGCTGAAGTCCGAGCAGATGGAGAACGGCGTGGCACTGATTGACATCGGAGCCGGAGTAAGTTCCGTCACCATATTCAAGGACAAGATCATGAGGTTCTACGCCGCCATTCCTTTCGGAGGGAACAGCGTGACGAACGACATCAAGTCCGAATGCAACTTCTCGTTCGAGCTTGCCGAGAACATCAAGAAGGCCTACGGAGCCTGCATGCCGAACAAGCTCTCCTCGCTTGGGGAGAAGTCCATCCAGATCGTCGATGAGGACGGGAACGCCACCGCACAGGTTTCCGTGAAGTACATCTCGGAAATCATCACCGCGCGGATGAAAGAGATCATCGAGGCCCTTCTGTTCAGGATTCAGGAAAGCGGCTACGCCTCCGAGGATGACCTCAGGGCCGGCGTCGTCGTGACAGGAGGAGGGGCTGAGCTTGTGAACTGCACCAACTTCATCAAGGAACTGTCTGGATATTCAGTGAAGATCGGCCGCCCGAGACGGTTCTTCTCCTGCGAGGGATGCCCTGAGGCGAGCGAGGCGAGCGCAGCGACCTCAATGGGCATGATACTGTCCGCCAAAGGCGACCGCTTTCTGAACTGTGTCAACGAAGTCACGGCGAGGGTGGTCAAACCAGCCGCCGCCGAGGATGCCGCCGCCACGGCTCCAAATGAGCAGGAGGTCACCACAGATGAAGGCGCTTCCGTCACACGCGATGAACCGCACGATGAAGTTCCCGAGACTGAATACGATCCATATTCCACCATTGAGCCTCCTACCATAGAACCATCAGTCGCGGCCACGCAGAATGAGGATGATGGGCCGGGAGTCTTCGACAAGCCGACTGACAAGGAGGTCAAGGAATATGAAGCCAGGAAACAGAAGGAGAAAAAAGAAAGGAAAGAGCACCGGAAGCTGTTCAATTTCACTTGGACAAAACACTTTCTGGGCAAGGTTGGAGAGACAGTCGGAGGACTGTACGATGAAATGAATAACGAAGAGGTTTAACAAGACAAGATTATGGGCGACATGATTGACGATTTGATAGATATAATTGAGACCTGCCCGACGATGACACCCATCCAGTCGATGATCAAGGTCATCGGAGTTGGTGGCGGTGGCTGCAACGCCGTGAACTACATGTTCAGGGAAAAGGTGGAAGGTTGCAGTTTCATCGTCTGCAACACTGACCGTCAGGCACTTGACGGAAGTCCCGTCCCTGTGAAGATACACATCGGGGACAACGCCCTCGGAGCCGGAACCGATCCGGCCAAAGGCCGCAAGGCAGCACTTGAGGCACACGACCAGATTGAGAAGGTTGTGCTTGGAGAAGACACCCAGATGCTGTTCATCACCGCGGGAATGGGCGGAGGCACCGGGACAGGAGCCGCCCCGATCATTGCCAAGATGGCCAAGGACAAGGGTGTCCTGACCGTCGGTGTGGTCACACTGCCGTTCGAGAACGAAGGCGAGAACGCCATGTCCCGCGCGATCGACGGCATCCATGAGCTCGTGAAGAACGTGGACAGTCTTCTGATCATCAACAACGAGAAGCTCTACGATTTTTTCGGCAGCCATCTCGTGCATGAGGCGTTCCCGAAGGCGGACGAAGTGCTCTCCACCGCCGTGAAAGGAATCACCGAGATCATCAGCCGCCCGGGCTACATCAACGTGGACTTCGAGGACATCAAGACCATGATGCGCAACAGCGGCATGGCCCTGATGGGATGTGGTACGGGTACCGGTAAAAACAGGATCGAGGACGCCGTCAAGGGCGCGCTCCAGTCACCTCTCCTGAACGACTTCGACCTCAAGACGGCAAAAAGTCTGCTGATCAACATCACCTGCGGCAAGAACGACAAGGGCCTCACGATGGACGACCTCTCCGAGATCAACCACAAGATCTCTGAATATACCGGGAATGTCAAGAAGTTCAAGACCGGTCTGGTCTGGATGACAGATCCCGAGATCGGGGACAAGATTCAGATCACCGCCATCGCCACCGGATTTAAAGTCAATGACTTGAGGAAAATCGCAAGGACAGACCTCGGCAACATGATCCTCATCGGCAAGGACTTCAAATTCGAAAGGCAGCCCCTGCCTGAGCCTGAAGACGAGATCAACCTCACCGGAAAGGTGAAGATCATCGGCTACAACACCTCAGACAACGTGAAGCGTTTCCATTTCGACCCCGACAAGAAACCATCTCTCGCCGTGGAGCATGGCCAGAACATCGCCGAACTGGAACGGGTCCCGGCCATCAAGCGAGCGGACCGTTCGGAAAAGGAACAAGGATAAGCCATTCCATTGACATAAGTAACCTTCAAAAAACTTATTATTTTATGTTCATAAGAAGATGAAAAAAGTAATCGGAATAGGTGAAACCGTTTGGGACGTTTTTCCGTCAGGGAAACGCCTCGGAGGGGCTCCAGTGAATTTCTCGTTCTTCGCCAAGGAATTCGGCGCGGAGGCATATCCCGTGACAGCCATAGGAAACGATGCCCTCGGTGACGAGACTTTGGAGGCATTGAAAGCCACCGGGCTGAATCTCGGTTATATTCAGAGAAACGACAAGCCCACAAGCAGGGTGCTGGTCACCATGGATGATGCCGGAATTCCTCAGTACGAGATTGTTGAGGGCGTTGCTTGGGATGCGATGACCTGCGATGACAGAACACTGGATCTGTTCCGTGACGCCGATGTCGTCTGCTGGGGCACTTTGGCCCAAAGAACCCCTTGTTCGCGGAAGAGCATAATGAATATGGTTGCTTCCGCCCCGGCCTCCTGCCTGAAGGTGTATGACATAAACCTCAGGCAGAATTATTTCACCCGGGAACTGGTCGAGGAATCCCTGAAGTCCGCCGACCTCCTGAAACTCAATGAGGACGAACTGCCTGTTGTGGCAGGAATGTTCTCGATTGAAGGCGGTGCCGAGGAACGTGTCGCCAAGCTGATTCACAGGTTTTCCCTGAAGACGGTCATATTCACTCAAGGCTCGGAGTGCAGCGAGGTGTACGGAGCGGAAGGTCTGCTCTCACATCTGCCTACCCCTAAAGTCAAGGTTGCTGACACGGTCGGCGCCGGAGACTCTTTCACAGCGACTTACGTGATGGCAAGGCTGAACGGGGCGACCATCAGGGAGGCTCATCACCTCGCCGTCGGTGTGGCCGCCTTTGTCTGCACCCAAAGCGGAGCGGTCAATCCCGTCCCCGAGCGACTCAAAACATTCATGAAATATTAGAACCGACATATTCAAATTTAGACATGAAAAAGAATTTTCTTTTGTCCATCGCTCTGCTGGTCAGCGCGTTCGTGTCAGCTCAGCCGGCGCCGGGCAGTTTCAAACAGACTTGGAAAGTAGGGCCGGACTGGCTCCGCAACGGAGTTATCTACCAAGTGTACCCGTCCTCCTACAAAGACTCCGACGGGAACGGAATCGGTGACATCCAGGGTGTGATTTCCAAACTGGATTACATCGAGAGCCTTGGTGTCTCGGCCATCTGGTTCAATCCGCTTTTCGTCTCCGGTTGGATTGACGGAGGCTACGATGTGATTGATTTCTACCGTGTTGACCCACGCTTCGGGACCAATAACGACCTCGTCGAGCTCATCCGGAAAGCCCACGACAAAGGAATAAAGGTGATGCTCGACCTTGTGGCCGGACACACTTCCGACAAGCATCCGTGGTTCCTCCAGAGCGCGCAGGACAGCAACCTCCAGTACTCCGACTACTACATCTGGTCCGACCGTCTTCCGGACGCGAAGGCCGAGAAAGACCTTGAGGCGATGCTGAAAAGTCCTGACTACATGCAGAGCACCATCGGCAAATGGATGAAGAGTGAATATCCCCGTGATAAATACTATATGAAGAATTTCTACGCCTGCCAGCCATCCCTCAACTACGGTTACGCCAACCCGGATCCAAACCATCCGTGGGAGCAGGGCGTGAACGAGCCGGGACCGAAGGCCGTGCGCCAGGAACTCAAGGACATACTCGCCTTCTGGTACGGCAAGGGCGTGGACGGATTCCGCGTGGATATGGCCAGCAGCCTCGTGAAGAACGACAAGGACAAGAAGGAGATCCTCAATCTCTGGAGAGAGATCCGTGAGTGGTCCGACAAGAACTTCCCTGACCACGTCCTTATGGCGGAATGGGGTTCTCCGAAATATTGCCTCGCGGCCGGCTACAACGTGGATATGGACCTCAACAACACGAGGGCGCACAACCGCAGGATGTACTTCGACAGAAAGCATCAGGCTGATGGCGGAAGCTACTTCTCTTTGAATGGCGGCCAGCCGTCCGTCAAGGACCTCTACGGCAACGCATGGCCGGAGAACAAGGTTGACTCCAAGACCACGCCGGCGCAGATGCTCAAGGAATATTACGACTACTTCACCGATTGCGTCGAGAGC
>ENA-OPRX01001593-OPRX01001593.1-human-gut-metagenome-genome-assembly--contig:-NODE-1593-length-10655-cov-2.943868_pt1 | contig 10655 bp, 9 predicted proteins | sample MGYA00241450_ERZ501892 | MGnify/ENA primary metagenome ERZ501892 (study PRJEB25962, sample SAMEA2042223) | human gut metagenome | biome: human gut; feature: human-associated habitat; material: faeces...
TCCGTGTTATTTTTGACCGCTTTATCCATACCAACGATGGTGTAGCAGGTATTGCCCGGTATCTGAACACCCATGGCTATGTGAAAAAGCTCCGTCAGAATGGAACTATTCCAAAGTTTTCTGCTGTATTTGTTAGAGGTATTCTGGACAATCCCATTTACTGCGGTAAGATTGCATTTGGTCGCCGCAAGGTTGAAAAGAAACTCGGCACTCGAAACGAAATGCACGTTGTGAAGCAATCCGAGTTTCCCGTCTATGTCGGTCAACATGAAGCCATCGTTTCCGAGGACGACTGGAATCTTGCACAGACCAAGCGTCAGCGTACCACAGGGCGGCGTGAAAAGGTCCGTGACCCAGACCACGCGCATATTCTTTCCGGCATTCTGAAATGCCCCTGCTGTGGACGGAATCTGTACGGAAATGTCTCTAAGGCTCACAGCAAGGATAACAAAACTCGTTACTACTACTTCTGCAAGAGTATCAAAGGGCAGACTGGAGACGAATGTTCTTTCCGGTTGAACATTGAACAGAACGAAATCAATCAGATGGTCGCATCCATCGTATCCGCTATGGTTCACGACCCACGCTTCGTAGATGCCATCAAAGAGAAAATTGGTTCCGCAGTCGATACCAGCGAGTTGGAGCAGCAGGCCGATGCAATCAAAGCGCAGCTCCGCCAGCGACTCAGTACGAAATCCAGTCTGGAGCACCAGATGGACACACTGGACTTTAATAATCCCTATTATGACCGTAAGTCTTTGGATTTGCAGCGGCGTTACGATGAGCAATATGAACTGATTGAGGACATGGAAGCCCAGCTCGCTGAAATCCAGGGTCAGATTGATGACATTCATCAGGAGAAGATCACAGCTGACAACATCTATCACCTGCTTCTGGCCTTCGATGAAGTCTACAATGCCGCCACTGAGGTGGAGCAAAAGGAATTCATGCGCGCCTTCATCGAGCGCATTGATATTTTCCCGGAAAAACAGCCAAATGGCAACTGGATTCGGAACATTGTATTTGCCTTCCCTGTTCCCTATAATGGAAAAGAGATTCGAGAGTTTCCCTTGGAATCGCAATCAACCGTTGAGGTTGTGAGTTGTTATACCAAAACGATGTAACAAACGCAACCCTCAAGTCATTGCGAATGTGTCATTGCGCTTTCCAAGGGCGAGATCGACTCCTGAAAGGGATGCACTGAAATACTTTAAGATGATTTAAACCCAAATCACAACTCGTTGGAGCATTATGTTCTCTGCGAGCCGGTGGTTTTCCCTCGCTCAAGCTGCTCAATAACAAAAAACGGTCGGAGTTACTCGTCAGGCAATTCCGACCGTTTTTTCTCTTTTTATTCCTCTTCGTCCCTGGCCCAGTGATAGGCGCAGCGGACAGCCTTATTCCAGCCCTTGATGCGCTTGGTGCGTTCCTCTTCCGAGATGGCCGGGCAGAACACGCGGTCCACCGACCAGTTGCGGGTGATGTCCTCGGCGGACTGGGGCGTGTAGATCCATGCGGTCATGGTCTGCTCGCCATCGTTGGCGAAAACTTCGATGCTGTTTTTGTCCAGCAGGATGCGGAGCTTGAGCGCACCGTTCTGGCTGCGCACCTTGCAGCTGCGGCGGTGAACGATGTCGGCACGGGAACCGGCATAGCTGCGATCCAGCGTCAGCTCGGAGGTGTAGGGGTCGTAGGTCAGGCTGGTGTGATGGTCTGCGTCAGCAGCCAGCTTCAGGGTAAAGGAGCGGTATTCGCCGGGCTGCACCCTGACGGTCAGGTCGGCCACACGGCCCTTGATGCCCTCCAGCGCTGTTTCGCTTTGCACCGTCACATTTTCGTGCAGGGTGCGCTTGCCGTGGACGGCGTCCAGCTCCCGCACCGGGGCCTGAACAATGCGTCCATCCTTGATGTGCAGCTCGCGGGGGCAGATGGTCTGCCCGAACCACTTGCAGCCCTGCGGCTTATCCTCGGTGTCCGACCATGTTTGCAGCCATGCGGTCATGATGCGGCGGCCATCCGGGGCAAGGGTGGTCTGGGTGGCGTAGAAGTCGATGCCGCCGTCCATCAGCTGCACATTTTCCTTGGTGAAGGTGTGGGTGGCTTCGTCGTAGCTGCCGATGAAGGCAATCACGTTGTGACCGTTGTGGAACTCGCCCTTGGGCAGCATCTCCATGGGGCCGAGCATCAAGACCTGCTTGCCATCCAGCGGGAAGAAGTCCGGGCACTCCCACATTTTGCCGTACTGATTGTTGCAGCGTTCCAGCACCGTGACAAAGTGCCAGTCGAAGCCGTCCTTGCTCTGGAACAGTGCCGCTGCGCCGCTGCCATCCTCGGCAAGGCAGACGGTGACGGCAGAGTAGGTGCCATCGGCCTCACGCCAGATCTTGGGGTCCCGGAAGTCGAACTTGCTGAAGCCTTCCGGCAGGTCTTTCTGGGTCAGCACCGGGTTGCAGGCAGGCTTTTCGTAGTCGAGACCGTCACCGATGGCAATGCTCTGGGTCTGGATGTCCCGCATCTCCCCATTGGGCTGCTTTTCTGCCACCACGCTGGTGTACATCAGCAGCTGCTTGCCGTCATCCATCTCGGTGGCAGAGCCGGAGAAACAGCCGGGGCCATTGTCTGCCGGGGAATCCGGTGCGAGCGCACAGGGCAGATACTCCCAGTGCAGCAGGTCGGTGCTGACGGCGTGACCCCAGTGCATGGGCGCCCACCGCACATCGTAGGGGTTATACTGATAGAACTGGTGATACTTCCCTTTATAATAAGAGAAGCCGTTGGGGTCGTTCAGCCAGCCCACATAGGGGGTCATGTGGTAGGCAGGGCGTTCCGCCGGGGAAATGGCAGCGCCGTGCTCGGCCTCGTAGGCACGGGCTTTTTGTAAAGTCAAATCGTTCATGGAATCCTCCAAAGGAAAGAATTCTTATGCGTAGTAAGCATCCAGATATTTCTGCATAATGCCCAGATAGTCGGACAGGCCGTAGGCTTCCAGCTTGCTCAGATATTCGTTCCACTCTGCATCCTTCGTGCCGTTCATGATCCAGTTGGCCTTCTGCGTATTCATGTAGGTCTGCAGATCTGCCTGCAGGTTAGAGACCTGCTCGGTGTCCTCGTTGCTCATAAAGACATTGGGATAGACATAATCGTTGTTCATATCCGGGGTGTAGATCTCCTTGATCCAGTCCAGACGATACTGTGCATCGTCCGGGCAGGTAACGTATACACCATAGTAATCATCCAGAACCGCCAGAGGTCCACTGACACACTGCGCTTCACGGACTTCCACGGGAGAAGCATCGCCCAGAGGAGCGTGCTTCAGCATGGGCTCGCCCTTATCGTTGGTGGACAGTTCAAAAATGTTAAAGCCTTCCGCATCGCCGTAAGTACCCCAGTTGTTCTGCGGAGACTGGAGGGGTGCGTACATCTGATCCAGCCATGCACAAACCAGTGCAGGATTAGCCGCCTTTGCGGTGACAACGCATCTGCCGCGGGCAAAGCCGCTGGTGAAAGAGCCGTTCTGCGGAGTGATATTGCGGGTATCGGCGGTCAGGGCAGGCAGCGGCTCCCAGTCGGTCAGGTTGTCGATGTTGGCAACATCCCAGCTGAAGCAGACACCATAGCGGCCAGCCTTGCCCTTGGAAACATAGGTGGACCACTCCTGCGTGAAGCACTCCGGGTCGATGAGCTTCTCGGCATACAGCTTGTGCAGCCAGTCCAGACCATCGCGGTAGCCCTGCTGGGTGGCGGCACAGATGACTTTCCGGTCGTTGGTAACGGCAATATGGCGGTCTTTGTCTGCATCGCCGTAGCCTTCGCCAAAGCCATTGATGAGGATGCTGGGGTCCTGATCGCCGTTGTTGACGATGCAGGACATGGGGATGATGTCGCCGTCAATGCCATACTCTGCCTTGATAGAAGCGGCGTTATCACGGAATGCCATCAGCACCTGCTCAAACTCGTCCACTGTGGTGGGCATCGACAGACCGAGGAAGTTCAGCCACTTGGTATTGATGAAGCTCATGTTGCCAATGGTCTGGATGGCGGTCTTTTCTGCGCCGAGCTGCTCGATCCAGGGCAGTGCCCAGATGTGGCCATCGCTGTCGGTGCACATGGTGCGGTACTCCGGGTACTGCTCAAAGACCTTCTGGAGATAAGGCATATTGTTGTCAATGTAGTCTTCCAGATTGAGGATGACACCCTGATCTGCGTAGCGCAGCAGATTGCTGTCGGTAAAATCAGCAGTAAAAACAAAATCCGTCAGGGTGTTGGGGTTGGACATATTCAGGGTGATCTTATCGCTCCACTGGTCGGACTGGATGGCGGTCCAGTCGATGTGCACATTGGTCTGCTCTTCCAGACGCTTGAAGATGGTGCGGTTGTTCGGTTCGGGTTCGCTGCCCACAGGGAAGCTGGTCATACCGGTAAAGGTGACCTTTTCGGACAGCGGAAATGTAACGGCACCGGTCGTGTCCACAGCTGCGGCAGCAGAATTGTTGCTGCCGGTGGATTTGCCGCCGCCACAGGCAGACAGAGCAGCGGCAGAGCCCGCCAGAGCGCAGACCTTGAGGAAGTTGCGGCGAGAGATCAGCTTTTTCATGGTATTTTCTCCTTTTTCATGTTTCTTTTTTCGTGTAACAGATGAGCGTACCGGCTCATAAAATTCTGGAATATCCTCAGCCTTTAATGGAACCAGCCATGATGCCGGCATCAAAATACTTCTGGAAGAAGGGATACATCACCAGCAGCGGCAGACTGGAAATAATAATGGTTGCATATTTGAGCAGCTCTGCCATCTTCGCACGTTCGGCAGTACTCTGGATATCTGCGATCATGCCGGATTCCGGCTGGCTCTGGATCAGGATGGAACGCAGCACCAGCTGCAGCGGCTGCTTCGATGCGCTGTTCAGGTAGATCATGGCGTCAAAGTAGCTGTTCCACATTGCCACGAACTGCCACAGGGCCAGAACTGCCACCACCGGCATACAGACGGGCAGCAGGATCTTGAAGAAGTAAAGCATCTCGCTGGCTCCATCCACATCCGCAGCTTCACGCAGCTCACGCGGGATGCCTTGATAATAGGTACGGGCAATGATCATGTTCCACACGCTGAATGCTCCCGGCAGAATGACCGCCCACATGGAATCCAGCAGACCCAGATTGTTGATGAGCAGGTAGGTGGGGATCAGACCGCCGCTGAAAAACATCGTGATCACAAACAAGGCGTTGAAGATCTTTTTGCCTTTGAAGTCCGGCAGCGACATGGGATAAGCGGCAAGCATCGTCACAGCTACCGAGATGATGGTGAAGATGATCGAGTAAAGTACTGCGTTCTTGAAGCCGACCCAGATCTGCTTGTCCGAAACGACACGCTGGTAAGCATCCAGACTCCACTTGCTGAAATCAAAGGAGATGCCCTTGTTTTGCAGAGTGACCGGGTCCATAAAGGACGCGATGACGATGTAGATCATCGGAACGATGATCGCCAGCAGGAACAAGCCCAGAAGTGCGTAGCCGCAGTACAGGATGATCTTATCTTGTCTGGTGTAGAGGGCCATTTTTGATTTTTTCTGTTTTGCCATGGTAAACCCCTCCTTACAAGCCCTTGCCATCGTTCATTTTGGCAACGACCTTGTTCACTGCGATCAGCAGGATGACGTTGACAACGGTGTTGAACAGACCGACTGCCGTGGAAAAGCTGTAATCGCCGTCCAACAGGCCCTTTTTATAAACGTACGTTGCAATGATCTCGGCAGTGTTCAGGTTCAGGTCAGTTTGCAGGGCATAGGCCTTTTCAAAACCGATGCTCATGATGTTGCCTGCCTGCAGGATGAACTGAATAACGACCATATCCTTAATGGCGGGCCACTCCACCGTCATGATCTGCTGGATCAGGTTTGCGCCGTCGATCATCGCAGCTTCCTTCAGATCTTTGCTGGCGTTAGAAAGGGATGCGGTGTACATGATGGATGCCCAGCCGGCACCCTGCCAGATGCCGCTGATGATGTAGATGGGGCGGAACGCTTCCGGCAGCGTCATGAAGTTGATGCTGGTGTGAAGCAGGCCGTTCACCGGACCGGTGACACTCAGCAGCACCCGGACGATACCGCACAGCACGATGACCGAGATGAAGTTGGGCATATACAGCACCAGCTGCACCTTCTGCTTGATCTTCTTGCTCTCGATACGGTTGAGCAGGAATGCCAGCAGGATGGGGATCGGGAAGCCCCACAGCAGACCGTAGACGCTCAGCTTCAGGGTGTTGATCAGATAGCGCTGGAAGTCCGGCGAGGACATGAAGCGGGTAAAGTTTTTGAAGCCTACCCACTCGCTGCCCCAGATGCCCTTGAAGGGATTGTACTTCTGGAACGCGATCAGCACACCGCCCATGGGAGCGTACTTGAACACCAGCGTCAGCACCACGGCAGGCAGCAGGAACAACAGGTAAAGCTGCCAATGCCGTTTGATGTAGACCCATGTGTTGTGCAGCTTGCGTTCTGCTGTCAGCACAGCCGTTTCCGGCGAGGCCGTCTTTGCTTTCATGAATCATTCTCCTCCTTTTTGATTTGCTTGCCGTTTGATTTGCGTTTTACGTTTGCACCTTTGAATTTTACGTTTTCTTCACTTCGATTGTGCAAATGTAAAACTCTGTAATTCATTTATACCACTCAGGCAAGCGAATGTCAACGATAATTCATGGTATATATCAATAAATACTGTGGATTTGTACAGGTGCACAAATTCGAACGTGCGTAAATATGCAAAATGATGATTTGCATTTTTGCATTTGACTAATTTGTGCATTTGCACTATACTGGAGTCGCAAAGAATAAGATCCGTCACCAGACTTTATCTATAAAAGAAAGAACATACGCTCCTGTATTATAAAGAAAGAGGATGACTTATGGCAACCAAAGTCACCATTCAGGATATTGCAAACGAACTGCAGCTTTCCCGCAACACAGTTTCAAAGGCCATCAACAACACCGGTGTGCTGGCAGATGCCACACGGGAGAAGATCCTGCGCAAAGCCGCCGAAATGGGCTATAAGCAGTTTGCCTATCTGCCGCTGTTTCAGGAAGACGCTGCAAAAACAGCAGGGCCTTTCATTCTGCCGAGTGACAAACGGGAGATCGCCATGCTGACGACCCAGTTTCTGAGCAGCTCTCACTTTTCCTCCATGATGCTGGATCGTTTCCAGTCGGAAATCGATCATCTGCACAGCGGCATGACCATTCATCGCATTTCTCCCATAGAGCTGAAAGAGAAAAAACTTCCATCTTCTCTCAACATCCAGCGCACAGCCGGCATCATCTGCATTGAAGTATTCGACTATGACTACGCACAGATGCTGTGCGATCTGGATGTTCCGCTGCTGTTTGTAGACACCCCTGTGATGGATATGCGTCCTCCTCTTAAAGCCGACCGCCTTTATATGGAAAACCGCATTGAGATCCAGAATGCGGTGGCCCACATGGTCCAGCGCGGCAAAAAACGCATCAGCTTTGCGGGGGATAAAAACCACTGTCAGTCCTTCTTTGAGCGTTATATGGCTTATAAGGATGCAGTGGAGTACTTTGGTCTGACAGAAGGCCTGAGCACCTGTGCGATGCCATCTGGACAGCAGAACTATCCGGTATCCCTGTACGAAACCATACGTCGGTTCAAAACGATGCCGGATGCCTTTGTCTGCGCCAATGACTTTGTTGCCATGGATCTGGTCAAGGCATTGAATGAGCTGGGGTATTCGGTTCCCGATGATATCTGGGTCTGCGGCTTCGATGACAGTCAGGAGGCTTCCTACTTTGCCCCCCGTCTGACTTCGATCCATATCCATGGACAGATCATGGGCTACACCGCTGCCAATCTGCTTATGACCCGCATCGAAGAGCCATCGCTGAACTATCGCACCGTCTATACGGAAACCAACCTGATCCTGCGCGAATCCACAGGAGATTGAGCGAAAGGAGTACCCCCATGCGTGACCTGTGCAATACGGACAAGCCGCTGTTTGCTGTGCTGACGAAATTGACTTACAGTGCTTACCTGAACATCTTATGGCTCGTGTGCAGCCTGCCCATCGTTACCATAGGGGCTTCTACGACCGCATTGTTCTACGTCACGCTCAAAATGGCGGAAGATCGGGACGATGGTCTGACCCGGATGTTTTTTAAGGCGTTCCGGGAAAATTTTAAGCCTGCCACAAAACTCTGGCTTATCCTGCTGGCAGTCGGCAGTTTCCTGGCTGCGGATGGCTTTGTGCTGCGCCGAATGTGGAGCGAAAACATTTTCTGGACGCTGCTCACTGCAACGCTTATTGGTGCGGCAGTTCTGTACGGCATCGTTCTGCTGTATGCCTTTCCTCTGCTGGCACGGTTTGAAAACACCACCTTCGGCATCCTGAAAACAGCGTTTCTCGTGGGTGTCCGGTATCTGTTTTGCACCCTGCTGATGGCGGCGATCTATGGCATCATGGGGTACGTCATAGTGTTTGTGTTCACGCCTGCATTCCTGCTGGGCATGGGCTTCTGCGCCATGCTCTGCTCCTTTCTGATGCTTCGGATCCTCTATCTGATCGGTGGAGACCCTGATGCAGTACACGAGGAATACGACCATGACAAAAACTGACCGGGATACGCTCCGCTCCCTCCATGGGCGCAAAAAGTGGGAGCACATCTGGGCATATTACAAGCTGCCCATTGCGATCGTGCTCATCGTCGTCTATATCCTCGGGTATGCAGCCTACCGTCATGTGACGAAAAAAGAGGATGTGCTTTACCTTGGTCTGGTAAATATCACTGCCGGGTCTGATCTGACGGAACAGCTTACCACCGGCTTTGCCGAGGCGCAGGGTCTGACCAAAAAGCAACAGGTCGATCTGCTGTCCGGCTTGCTGCTCAGCGAAAGCGAACGCGCAGAGGAGCAGTATGTATATGCTTCGGAGATGAAGCTGCTGGGTGCAGTCAGTGCCCAGCGGTTAGATGTTGTTCTGATGGACGAATATGCACGGGATCGACTGTTGGCAGATGATTATTTTCTCGATCTGCGGACACTGGATGCGTCTTTCCATGCACTGTCGGGTCTGAACGCCGGTGGGACCGTGCTGGATATTTCGGACACGCCGTTTGTCAGGCAGGCAGGTTTTTCTGGCAAGGTCTATCTTGGGGTAGTGCAGAATGCACCGCACCCGGAGCGTGCAGCCGCTTACATTCATTATCTGTTCCAGCGGTGATCGTTGGGTTTCACATCAAAAATAAGGAGAAGTATCATGGACATTTTAACGATTGGTGAAGTTTTGATCGACCTGACCCAGACCGGCAAGGATGCGCGCGGCATCCCTCAATTTGCCGCAAACCCCGGCGGTGCTCCGGCCAATCTGGCGGTGGCTGCCGCCCGGCTGGGCGCACAGACTGCCTTTATCGGCAAGGTGGGTGCGGATGCCTTTGGCCGCTACCTGAAAGAGGTTCTGGCAGAGAACAAGGTGGACGTTTCCGGCATGGCGGTGGATGCAGACCACCCCACCACCATGGCGGTGGTCTCGGTGGATGCCACCGGCGAGCGGGATTTCAGCTTCTACCGCAGCGCCAATGCTGACGTGATGCTGTGCAACGAGGACATTTCGGAGGGTGCTCTGAAAGCTGCCAAAATCGTCCACTTTGGTTCTGTCAGCCTGACCGCTGACCCCTCCCGCACCGCTACGCTGGATGCTGCCGCCTGCGCCAAAAAGCTGAGCGCTGTCATTGCTTATGACCCGAATTACCGTCCAAACCTCTGGAAAAACAAAGAGGATATAGAAACTACAGACGCTCGCTATTCCGCCATACAGATTCATCAGTGACTTCGGCGCATCTGCCCCGGCATACCTCCCCATTACGCAGGGCTTTTTGTCCAACTACGCAATGGAAACGCCCAGTTGCGCAGGATGATTGCAACTCTTTCCTGAAATTGCTATTCTTTTGTCAATCGCCGTATACGAACGGAACAACATACCAAAAGGAGAAGATTTCATGGCAAACAAGGTTTCCAGAAGACAGTTCCTGCACACCGCATCCATTGGTGCGCTGGGGGCTGCTATGGCAGGGGCTCTGGTGGGCTGCTCCGGTTCCTCCGGCAGTTCCAGCACTGCTTCTGCCAGCGGTACTTACACTCCCGGCAGTTATTCTGCCACCTCCAAGGGCATCAGCTCAGACGTTACCGTCACCATGACCTTTGACGCTGAGAGCATCACGGATGTGACCATTGATGTTTCCGGTGAAACCGAGGGCTTTGGCAAGGACATTGGCGATGAGCTGAAGGAGCAGATCCTCAAGGCTCAGAGCGCCGAGATCGACGGTCATTCCGGTGCGACCATTACCTCGGATGCCGTTAAGGATGCTGTTGCAAACTGTGTGGCACAGGCCAAGGGCGAACCGGTGGTCAGCACCACTCCCGGCCAGAGCACCGCAGAAGGTGAGAGCTGGCGCACCGCTCCCGATGCGATCACCGAATTTGCAAAGGAGTACACCGCCGATGTTGTCATCGTGGGCGGCGGTCAGGCCGGTACGCCGGCTGCCCGTGCCGCTATTGAAGCCGGTGCCAGCGTGATCGTGATCGAGAGCCAGACCGAGGACACCATGAGCTTCCGCGGCGGCGGACAGATCGGTCATCTGAACAGCGAGTTT
>ENA-OPRX01001594-OPRX01001594.1-human-gut-metagenome-genome-assembly--contig:-NODE-1594-length-10655-cov-2.080943_pt1 | contig 10655 bp, 10 predicted proteins | sample MGYA00241450_ERZ501892 | MGnify/ENA primary metagenome ERZ501892 (study PRJEB25962, sample SAMEA2042223) | human gut metagenome | biome: human gut; feature: human-associated habitat; material: faeces...
ATGCGGTTATCCGGTATTGTTTACAAGCGCAAAGGAACATGATGGAATTGAAATATTACGAAGCTGCCTGGCGGGGAAAACGACTGCAGTGGCAGGTCCCTCGGGGGTAGGAAAATCTTCGCTTGTAAACAGTCTCCAGTCGGATATTAAAATGGAGACGGGAAGCATCAGTACCAAAATTGAGCGCGGAAAGCACACGACCCGCCATTCGGAAATTATCCCGATTTGTGGGGATGGCTATATTATGGATACTCCAGGGTTTTCCACATTATATATACCGGGGTTTGAAAAAGAGGAATTGCAGAATTTTTATCCGGAGTTTGCGGCATTTGAGCCGGAATGCAGATTCCAGGGATGCAGTCATATACATGAACCAGACTGTGGAGTGAAAAAGGCATTGGAAGAAGGAAAGATCTCAAAGATCCGTTATGATAATTATGTAAATATTTATACAGAACTAAAAGAAAAGAGAAAATGGTAATGCGCGTATTGATTTTAACAGGCGGAACAGTCGAAGAAAATTTCGCGAAAGACTATATCAGTAAATGGAACCCAGATCAGGTTATTACAGCTGATAAAGGACTGCTTTATGCTAAGAGACTGAATATAAAACCAGATATTATTTTAGGTGATTTTGACAGTTGCAGTAAGGATATAATGCAAGAATTTTCAACAGACAAGAAGATTATCGTACCATGTGAAAAAGACGATACTGATACAGGACTTGCAATACAAAAAGCAATTGAGACAGGTGCAGATGAAATCCTTATGATAGGTGGAACTGGAACAAGACTCGATCATGTTATGGGCAATTTCGGACAGTTGTTTTACGCACACAGCAAAGGTGTGAAGGCAGAACTTGTTGATGCAAACAATCGTATCAGGGTTTTAAATCATGAAGATACAATATCAAAGAAAGACCAGTTTGGTAAATATGTATCTTTGATACCAATATATGAGGCACGAGGTGTCACACTAACAGGATTTAAATATCCATTAAAAGACCATACATTAGTGTTTGAGCAATCGCTCGCGATCAGTAATGAATTAGAAGCAGAAGAAGGAATCATTTCATTTAGTGAAGGAAAACTGCTTCTGATAGAAAGTAGAGATTGAGGTTATACAAGATGAAGAAAGAAAAAGTAACAACAAACAAAGTAACAAGTAAGCTTGAAAAGGTTCTCTGGGCTGTTCTGATCCTGATGTTTATCGTATCATTGATCGGAATGTTTTTAGGACAATATATGGATGGTAACGTATTCTATAAAATGTGTGTGATCATGACAATATTAGCTGCCGCCATTTTATCAGCAGAACGTTTTTATTTTGGAAAAGAAATGGGAAGAGATATGCCAGAAGCATTTAAGATCGGTTACTGGCTGATCATCGCATGGGCAGTGATCTTACTGATCCACGCAGCAGGACTGGCATTTTTACCATTTTTAATGGAACTTGAATACAGAGTATTATGGGTAGTGGTTCCAACGGTCAGCTTATTATGGATGACAAGATATATCTTCGGAGACAACCTAGACTGGGATAAGACAGACAAGAAGGGTTGGAAAGAAGGAAGAATGAACTACTCTCAGAAGAGCAATAAGAAGAATATCGGGAGATAGAACATGAATTACAAACAGGCAAAGATCGCTGATTCAGCAAAAGTAGCAAAAGAAACTGTTTTAGTTGGGAATATTACTATAGGAGAAGAATCTACGGTACTGTTCTTTACAGCAATGCGCTGTGAAGGAGAAGAGTCTATTGTGATCGGAAATCAGAGTAATATACAGGAAAATTGTACGATCCATGTAGATGAAGGGAATAGTGTAAAAATCGGCGATGGAGTGACAGTTGGACATAACAGCGTGATCCATGGATGCCAGATCGGAGATAATTCCATGATCGGGATGGGATCTGTTGTTATGAATGGAGCAAAGATTGGTAATCACTGCTTGATCGGGGCAGGAAGTCTTGTAACACAAAATACAGTGATCCCAGATAGATCTTTAGTTATGGGAAGTCCAGCAAGAGTCAAACGTACATTGACAGAGGACGAGATCAAATATCTTGAGGGAAGCAGAGAAGAATATGTAGAAGTAGGAAAGCTGCTTCGAGAAGATGGGATACTTTAAGAATCAGTTAGAAATGGAAGGTATGGAATGAAACCTGGAATAAAAGATGTGGCAAAAGTAGCGGGAGTTTCTCCCACAACAGTATCCAGGGTATTAAATAACCGAGGATACATCAGCGAAGAAACAAGAAAAAAAGTATATGATGCTATGGAAGAGATCAATTATTATCCAAATGAGATTGCCAGAGCGTTGTTAAATAACAGAACGTATTTTGTCGGGGTTATCGTTCCTACTGTAACATCACCATTTCATGGAGAAGTTGTAGAACAGATAGAATATTATTTATCACAGAAAAATTATAAGATGCTTCTGTGTAACAGCAAAAATCAGATGGATACAGAGAAAGCCTATATTGATATGCTAAGACGCAATCAGGTAGATGGAATGATCGTTGGAACACATAACGCAGTCGTAGAGACATACTCCAAGTTAAAGATGCCAGTCGTAGGAATTGACCGTTATCTTGGAGAACATATTCCAGTCGTTTCATGTGATAACTATGCAGCAGGGCAGATGGCAACTAGACATTTGATCGATAAAGGATGTCAGCACATTTTATGTATCCGAGGAAACAGTAAATTAAAGATGCCAGGTAACAATCGAAGTCAGGCTTATATTCAAGAGATGGAGAAAGTAGGGCTTCCTCAGATGATTTTAGAAGTACCGTTCATCATGGAGAATGTGGAGAAGCAAAAACTTATTTATGATATGTTAAATGCACACCCTGAGATTGACGGTATTTTTGCAGGAGATGATTCGCTTGCAGTGATCGCACTTCATGTCGCAAGGCAAAAAGGAATCAATATTCCGAAAGATCTAAAGATCATCGGAGTAGATGGAACAAAGCAGATTTTAGGATTTGTTCCAGAACTGACAACGATCCAGCAGCCAGTTAAACAGATTGCAAAGGTAGCGGTGGATAAGCTGATCGATCTGATCGAAGGAAAAACAGCAGAAAGCTGCATGGATCTTCCAGTAAAATTACTGGAAGGACAGACAACATAACAGAGAATAAAAAAGGAAGAGAAAATACTACTCTTCCTTTTTTGATGCCTAAAAATATGCTAGAACGTACAAAATAAGATAAGTTTTATGCAAAACTACCAAAAATCACCCAAATATTTTGTGCAAAAATTAATATGGTAACGATTGACATATGAAAACGATTGACATATAATAAAGCCATAGAAAGCAACAAGGTAAATCAAAGAAAGGATTAAATTATGTATCAGTTATATTATCAGCCAGAAGGTATTTGGGTAGGAGATATTATGCCTTATGGAAAAGAAGGTCAGTTTTATGTATATCATCAGAGAGATACAAGAAATCCAGGACCTTTTGGAGAACCATTCGGTTGGGCATTAGCAACAACAAAAGATTTTGTAGATTACAAAGACTATGGAGAAAGCTTAATGCGTGGAACGGATGAAGAAGCAGATCAGTTTATCTATGCAGGAAGTGTTTTTGAAACAGAGGCAGGATTTCATGCATTTTATACAGGATATAATAGAGAATTCTTAAAGGCAGGAAAGACATCACAGACATTGCTTCATGCTACAAGTAAAGATGGGATCACATGGGAGAAATCGAAAGAAGCATTAGAGATTCCTCCACAGGAAGGATATGATAAGAGAAACTGGAGAGATCCATTTGTCCTATGGGATGAGGAAAGAGAAGAATATCTGTTGATCCTTGGAGCAAGAAAGGGAGAAGATAAGAGAAAACAGACAGGACGTCTCGTACATTTCACATCAAAAGATTTAAAGAAATGGGAATTTAAAGGAGATTTCTGGGCACCAGGAATCTACACAATGTTTGAGATGCCAGAGATCTTTAAGATGGGAGACTGGTGGTATCTTGTATTCTCAGAATACAGTGAGGGTAATAAAATCCATTACAGAAGAAGCAAGAACCTATACGGGCCTTGGGAAGCACCATTTGATGATGCATTTGACGGTAGAGCATACTATGCAGGACGTACAGCATTTGATGGAGAACGAAGAGTACTTTTTGGATGGGTGCCAACAAGAATCGATAACGATGACAAGAACGCATACTTGTGGGGAGGAACTTTCGTGCCACACGAAGTATTCCAGAAAGAAGATGGAACACTTGGGGTAAAACCGGTAGACCAGATGATGGAAGCATTCGATGGTTGGAAAGATTTATTTAACCCTTGTATGAAAACGATTGACACAAAAGAAGAAACACTTCTTTGTGAAGATACAGGAAGCATCGCAGCATTCAAAACAACTGTAAAATTTGAAGAAGGAACGAAAGAATTTTCTATCAGATTTTACAAAGATGAAGAAACAGAAGTTTCATATGAATACAGATTCTTTGTGGAAGAAAATAAAGTTGTCTTTAACAAATGTCCAAATTATCCATGGTATCAGTGCTTTAACATTGGACTTGAGCGTCCGATCAAATTGGAAGCAGACAAAGAATATGAAATCTGTCTGATCATAGACCAGGATATTTCAACATTATATATTAATGGAACGGCATTAAATGCGAGATTATGTGATCATCCAGGAAATGGATTGGCACTGACAGTGACAGATGGTACACTAGAAGCAAAAAATACAAAAATTGCAACAAAAGTAAATAAATAAAAAAAGAAAAATAAAGGAGAAAATATAGATGGATTACAAAAAAATATCACAAGATGTGGTAGATCACGTTGGTGGGATCAGTAACATCAAAGGTGCGACACATTGTGTGACAAGACTTCGACTGATTTTAAATGATGAAACAAAATATGACCGCAAAGCATTAGAGAATATTGAAGGTGTTAAAGGTGTCTTATTTAACAGTGGGCAGCTGATGATCATTTTCGGAACAGGAACAGTTAACAATGTCTATGATGCATTTATTGAATTAACAGGTGTCAAAGAAATGTCTCAGTCTGATGCCAAGGCAGAAGGAATGAGCAAGATGGGAAAATTACAGCAGGGATTCAAAGTATTCTCTGATATATTTATTCCGATCATTCCAGCATTTGTTGCAGCAGCGATCCTGACTGGTGTCAAAGCATTATTGACAGCCAATGGATTATTTGGATTAGAGGGATCCTTAGCAGATCAGAGCAAACTTGTTGCAGATATTGCAGAATTCTTAGCGATCATGGCAACAACATTTAATTATCTGCCAATCCTTGTAATGTATAGTGCCGTCAAACGATTCGGTGGGAATCCGATCCTTGGTATCTTAGTCGGAATCGTTATGGTACATCCAGATCTTGTAAATCGTAATACATTCGTATTAGATCCATCTGCAGCAAGCTACTGGCATTTCGGACCATTAGCAATTGCAAAGGTTGCATTCCAAGGAGGAGTCTTCCCAGCAATCTTAACAGCATGGTTTATGTCTAAAGTAGAAAAAATCGCACAGAAATATGTACCAGCTGTGGTATCATTTGTATTCGTACCAACAATTACTATTTTCTTTGCAAACGTAGCATTATTTACAGTATTTGGACCAGTTGGAAATATGATCGGTAACGGATTAGCAGCAGTGATCGATATTTTATACAACAGTTTCGGAGCATTTGGAGCATTTGTCTTTGCAGCATTATTACAGCCATTAGTAGTTACAGGAACACATCAGGCAATTCAGGGAATTGAAGCAAACTTGATCGCAACTACAGGATTTAACTACATTCAGGGAATCTGGTCTGTATCGATCATCGCACAGGGTGGTGGAGCGATCGGAATGTACTTGTTAGCAAAGAAACACTCTAAAGACAGAGATATCGCAATGTCAAGTTTCATTCCAACATTAGTAGGAATCTCAGAACCAGCTATCTTTGCTGCAAACTTAAAATATTCCGTGATCCCATTTGTATGCGCCTGCCTAGGAGCTGGATGTGGTGGAGCATTCATGAAACTTGCAGGAGTAAGAGCCATTGGACAGGGTCTAACAGGAGTATTAGGACTTCTGATCGTAGTACCTAATAAATTAGTATTCTATATCATTGGAAACCTGATCGCATTTATCGTACCAATCGTGCTGATCGTCATTTATAATAAAACAAAAGGTGTTCCACATGGTGAAGAAGAGGAAGAAGAGGAAGAAGCTGAATCTGCACTAACAATTGATGAAACAGCGAAGGTACCAGTCAAAGCAGTTGTTGATGGAAAAGTAATTGCGATTGAAGATGTAAAAGATGGAATCTTCTCTGAAAAAGTATTAGGAGACGGAGTGGGGATCATCCCAACAAGTGAAACAGTATTAGCACCGGCAGAAGGTGAAATCTGTACAGTGATGGAAGGTTCAAAACATGCCATCGGTGTCCGAACAACAAACAATAGTGTATTTCTGATCCATGTAGGAATCGAAACAGTATCCATGAATGGGGAAGGATTTGAATACCTTGTAAAGAAAGGACAACACGTTAAGGAAGGTCAGCCAATTCTCAAATTTGACAAAGCAAAGATTGTAGCAAAAGGATTAAATCCAGTCGTCGTGTTTGTCAAAACGGATGAAGGTAACCAGACACCTGTAGCATTTAAGACAGGAATCAATGTCAAAGCAGGAAAAGACGTGATCGGGGAATAATATGAAATTTTTAGATGTAGAAAAATATACACCGATCCAAAAAAAACATGAAGCATATTTAAAGGAGCTTGTGGAGTATTGTAAAGATACTCCACGGCATCCATCCTATCATATTCATCCCCCATGTGGATTAGTGAACGATCCAAATGGTCTGGCTTATTTTGGAGGAAAATACCATGTGTTTTATCAGTGGTTTCCATTTGGACCAGAACACGGAATGAAACACTGGGCACATGTGATCTCAGAAGATCTCATAAAATGGGAATGGTCTGATCAGATGCTCATTCCAGATCAGGAATATGAGAAAAATGGATGTTATTCAGGAAATTCCATAGAAGCAGATGGTAAGCTTTATCTTTATTACACAGCAAACTATAAGACAGAACAAGGAAAGATCCCAAAACAGGCAATGGCAGTTATGAACAGCGATGGTACAATTCTTAAATCTCCAAACAATCCGATCATCGATGAACAGCCAGAAGGACTGATCGGAGAGATCAGAGACCCATTTGTCTTTGAAAAAGAAGGAGCATACTGGATGCTTTTAGGTGGTGGAAGCACCGATGGGCAGGCAAGACTGATTTTGTATAAGAGCACAGATCTTGAAAACTGGGTATATCAGGGAAATATTGAACTGACAGGAATTGACCTGGAGCTTGGTTATATGTATGAATGTCCATCTTATATTGAAATAGATGGAAAAGATGTTTTATTCTTATCATTAATGGGACGTACACCAATGGGAGAACGTTTTCACAATGAGTTTTCCAGTGTATATTTTGTCGGTGAGTTAAGTCTGGAAGATAAAACATTTCATGTGGAATCATTTGATGAGATCGACAAAGGATTTGATTTTTATGCACCACAGGCATTCTATGGAAAAGACAAACAACCAATGATGTTTGCGTGGCTTGGGTGTGGGGCACAGGAACTCCCATATGCAAAAGAAGATATGTGGATCCATAGTCTGACAATGTCAAGGTTCTTAACGATCAAAGAAGGAAAGTTATGCCAGGAAGTGCCAGAAAATATTAAGAATGAATATGCACATCTTGATATAGACAGTAAAAGAATTAAACCAGAAGAAGATACATGGTATATCAATCTGACAGATAAACAGATCTCAGAAATTCAGATCGGAGATCAAGAAGATCATCTAAGTATTAAGATTGACTGGGCAGCAGGACATATAGTTGCAGACCGAAGTACGCTTAAGCATCAGTTTAGTACAGAATACGGAATTCAAAGAGAAGTTTCAATGTCAGAAGAACTCAAAAACATTGAGATATATTATGATAATACATTTATTGAAATTTATCTAAATGATGGAAAAGATACAATGACCCTTCGTGCATTTCCAGAAAATGTGGAAATTAATTTAATTTAGAAAAGATATGGTGGAGAAATCTGCCATATTTTTTTGTTGATATATAACAGATAAAGTCGAGCAATTCTTGAAAACACTAAGATTATATGATACCATTTCCATAAGATAAAAACGAATCAGTAAGAAAGCAGGGTCTATGAAATACGAGAAATGTCCAATCTGTGAAGAAAAGTTAAGAAATGGTGTCTGCCCAATGTGTGGTTATGATTTTAATCGCTTAGGTCGGTCAAGAATATTAAAAGATGGCCATTGGGATATATTAACGACTGACAAAAAGACTTCTCAGCCAAAATATATTCATGATGAAAAACGACATCCAGATTTTAAAAATATCAAGAATACAAAGACGCAGTCAATGAAGACACAGAGGAAAACATCAACCTATAAAAATAAAAAAGAAAAGAAGAGATCAAAAAAAGGAAAGTGGGCGGTGATCGTCTTTATTCTTTATCTGTTGTCATTTTTAGCAGATCTTGTACCAGAGGCATTCACTCACATAGAAGATTTTATAAATCAGATCCTGAATGGATTAAATTTTTAAAAAAAGTAAGCAAAAGTCTGTCATTTTTAAGAAAAAACGGCAGACTTTTGTTCATTTTTATATTTTAAAAAGATAAAAATTATGGTAACATTAACTCTATAGGCAATTTAACAGGAGGAAGACTTATGGCAAATCATATTGATGATGCAACGATTGAATATGTCGGAATTTTAGCAAAGCTTGAATTATCTGGCGAAGAAAAAGAACAGGCCAAGAAAGATATGGAAAGCATGCTCGACTATGTAGATAAATTAAACGAACTAGATACAAGCAGTGTAGAACCAATGTCTCACGTATTTCCAGTGAAGAATGTATTCAGAGAAGACGTGGTAACAAATGGGGACGGAAGCGAAGATACATTAAAGAACGCACCAGAAGCGCAGGACAACGCCTTTGTCGTGCCAAAGACGATCATATAGGAGGCAGAAGATGAGCATTTTAGAATTAACTGCCGTAGAATTAGGCAAGAAGATCAAAGACAAAGAGATCACAGTTGTAGAAGCAACAAAGGCAGCACTTGAACAGATCAAGGCAGTCGAAAGTGATGTACATGGATATGTCTCTTACGATGAAGAAAGTGCATTAAAGAGAGCCGAAGAAGTACAGAAAGGAATCGATGATGGAACTTATACAGGACCATTAGCTGGAGTTCCAATGGCAATTAAGGATAATATCTGTACAAAGGGATATACAACAACATGCAGTTCTAAGATCTTAGAGAACTTTGTACCAACATACTCCGCACAGGCAGTTGAGAACCTGATCAAAGAAGGAGTTGTATTTTTAGGAAAGACAAACATGGATGAGTTCGCCATGGGAAGTACAACAGAAACTTCTGCATATGGTGTGACAAAGAACCCATGGGATTTAGATAAAGTACCAGGTGGATCATCAGGTGGTTCAGCAGCAGCTGTTGCAGCTAACGAATGTTTCATGGCGTTAGGATCTGATACCGGTGGATCTATCAGACAGCCAGCATCTTACTGTGGTGTTACAGGGATCAAACCAACCTATGGAACAGTATCCCGTTACGGACTGATCGCTTATGGATCATCCTTGGATCAGATCGGACCATTAGCAAAAGATGTGACAGACTGTGCAACATTATTAGAAGCGATCGCATCTCACGACGAGAAAGATTCTACATCTGTCAGATTAGAATCTTATGATTTTACATCAGCATTAAAAGACGATGTCAAAGGAATGAAGATCGGTATTCCAAAGGATTACTTTGGAGAAGGTCTTGATGAAGAAGTCAAAGAAGCTGTTTTAGCAGCAGCAAAGACATTAGAGGAAAAAGGAGCCATTGTCGAGGAATTTGATCTAAGCCTTGTAGAGTATGCGATCCCTGCTTATTATGTCATAGCCAGTGCCGAGGCAAGTTCGAACTTAGCCCGTTTTGACGGTGTAAAATACGGCTACCGTACAAAAGAATATGAAGGACTTCATAACATGTACAAAAAGACACGTTCCGAAGGATTTGGACCAGAGGTAAAGCGTAGAATTATGCTCGGTTCCTTTGTACTTTCTTCCGGTTATTATGATGCATATTACATGAAAGCACTTCGTACAAAGGCATTGATCAAGGGTGCATTTGATAAGGCATTTGAAAAGTATGACGTCATCTTAGGGCCGGTTGCACCGACAACAGCACTTAAGATGGGTGAGTCGTTAAGCGATCCGATTAAGATGTATTTGGGAGATATCTATACGGTATCTGTGAACTTAGCAGGTCTTCCGGGCATTTCCCTTCCTTGTGGACAGGACAGCAACGGACTTCCGATCGGTTTACAGCTTCTTGGAAAGCATTTTGACGAGAAGAGTATTATTCGGGCTGCATACGCATTTGAGCAGACGAGAGAATATCAAAGACCTGCATTTGCAGTAGAAAGGGAGGCTTAGACATGAGTAAAGCATATGAGACAGTCATTGGTTTAGAGGTGCATGTAGAATTAGCCACCAAGACGAAGATTTTCTGCGGATGCTCGACTGCATTTGGTGGAGCGCCGAATACACATACATGTCCGGTATGTACCGG
>ENA-OPRX01001595-OPRX01001595.1-human-gut-metagenome-genome-assembly--contig:-NODE-1595-length-10644-cov-1.762584_pt1 | contig 10644 bp, 9 predicted proteins | sample MGYA00241450_ERZ501892 | MGnify/ENA primary metagenome ERZ501892 (study PRJEB25962, sample SAMEA2042223) | human gut metagenome | biome: human gut; feature: human-associated habitat; material: faeces...
ACAGCATGAAGGCGTATGCCGAGGTGTTCGAGTCCACGTTCGACCCCGGCTACTGCGACGCGGACATCCCCTCCGCTCCCGGCGTCGAGCGCCTGAACGTGCTGATATTCGGCCTCAAGAACTCGACGCTCATCCCGTACGTGCTCTACGTTCGCAAGAACGCGGAGTCTTCGGGCGAGGAATCCGAGGTCTTCGCCCTGCTTGAGAGCTACATCGTCCGCCGAACGCTGGTTCAGGCGACCACGAAGAACTACAACAGGCTGTTCACCTCGCTGATCCTGAACGAGGTGAAGGACGCGGAGACGCTGAGGAAGGCTCTTGAAGCAAACGAAGAGGCGACGACGTACATGCCCGGCGATGACGAGGTTCGAAGGGCGTTCGAGGAATCGTGTCTGTACAACCTTCAGTCCAAGGGCGTTCTCTATCTGCTGGAAAGCGCCATTCGCCCAGGCATGAGCAGCACGGCCCTGCTCGGGTTCAACCAGTACACCCTCGAACACATGATGCCCAAGAAGTGGCGCAACAAATGGGGAGCCCTCGACGATGAGGCTGCCACGCGAAGGGACAGGAAGCTCCTCACGCTCGGCAACCTCGCCATCATCACGCATTCGCTCAACGCCTCCATCCGCGATGCCGATTGGCCCACCAAGAAGCAGGGAAAGGGATACAAGGACGGTCTTGCCCTCTGCGCCGCCGGCCTTGCGACCATGGCCGGCGCCCTGGAGAAGGAGTCTTGGGACGAGGGCGATATCGCCGATCGCGCCGAATGGCTTGCGGACAAGGCGTTGGAGGTCTGGCGTTAAACCTTACATGCGCCCCATCTCGAAGATGCTTGCGGTGTCGGAGCCCGCATCCATGACGGATGTTGTCGGCTCTTCCAAATGCGAGGTTTGCGGTGGCGCTTCCGTCACTGGTGCCTCAACCCCCTCGCCGAGCGCCAGGAAGAACCTCATCACGAGCTCGATCCTCTGCTGCAGGGACTCGCTCAGCTCGCCGTAGGAGGCCGCCAGCCGTACTTCCTTGGACAACTCCACCATCGAGTCTTTCAGCGCCTTCTGCATGCTCACGGAGGGCCTCACTTCAACCTCTGTATCGGTTAGCCTAGCGATGATGTAGTCCTGCCTGAGCATGCCGCTCCAGGCAGCCATCTCGCATATGAGCTTGTGCTCTTCGGGCGTGCAGCGAAACGCCATCGTCTTGCTGCGCTTGCGGGCGCTGTTCTCGCACGGCATCTTGCTTACCCCCTCGCTCCATCGAGCGCGGCGGCCATCTCGTCCTGCTTCGTGGGGAACAGGTGCGCGTAGCGGTAGGTGATGTCCACCGCCTCGTGGCCCATGCGCTCGGCGATGGCCAGCGCGGAGAAGCCCATCTCGATCAGCAGGCTCACATGGCTGTGGCGTATGTCGTGTACGCGGATGCGCTTCACTCCAGACGCCTTGCACCCGCGCTCCATCTCGTGGGCCAGGAAGTGCTTGGTCACGGCGAACAGGCGCTCGTCGGGGGCGACGTCGTCGCGCATCTCGATGAAGTCCGCCATCTCGTCGCGCAGGAAGGCGGGCATGACGATCGTGCGCACCGACTTGGGCGTCTTGGGGTCGGTCACGGTGTCCACGCCGTGGAGGCTCTGGTACGACTTGTTGATGCGAAGCCGGGAGCTCTCCAGCATGAAGTCGGACGGCGTGAGCGCCAGGAGCTCGCCGCAGCGTATGCCCGTCCAGTACAGCAGCTCGAAGGCGTGGAACGACAGCGGCTTGTCCATGATTGCCTCGCTGAACCTCAGGTACTCGTCCTTGGTCCAGAACTGCATCTCGCCGCCCTTCTTCGAGCCAATCTTGTCGACCCTGCGCACCGGGTTGTCGGTGAGGCCGTAGTAGCGCTCGGCGTGGTTGAAGATGGCGTTGAGCTGGTTGTTCACCGTGCGAAGGTACGTCGGCGCCCAGGGCTTCCCGTCGGCGTCCCGGTGCTCGGTGAGCTCGTTTTGCCACCTGATGACGTCGATCGGCCTCACGTCGCACATGCGCATGTCTCCGAAGAACGGCACGAGCTTGTCGTTGATGATGTACTCCTTGGTGATCCACGTGTGCTCGCGTATGCGCGGCCTCACCTCTGAGGCGTACACCTCGACGAACTCGGAGAACGTCATGTCCATGGCCCCGCCGTTAAGGCTCTTGAACTGGCTCTCCCACACTGCGGCCTCCACCTCGGAGGAGAAGCCGCGCTTCGTCTTGTGGCGCTTCGAGCCGCGGGCGTCGCGGTAGTAGCACTGCACGTAGAACGTGCCGTTGTTGTCGTCCTTGTACACGGGCATGTCAGTCCACCTCCGGGAAGTACAGGGCGTCGAAGACGTCGCTCCGGACGCGTCCGCGGATAACCACGCGCCCGCGCGCCTCCTGCTCGGCGTTTATCTTCCTGATCACCTCGTAGGCGCTGCCTTTCTTGATCCTCAGCAGCTCCGCGACCTCGTCGGCGTCCAGCATGTGCGGCCTCGGCGTCTTCGCCACCTTCTCGTCCATGGCTCCTCCAATCAATGGCGTACGAATACGTACGGTTTACAGATTCAGAGTAAACGTACGTATCTGTACTGTCAATAGAATTGCGTACATTTACGTACGCTGATAAGATGTGCTGATACGTAATTCCAGGAGGAGGGCGCATGTCCGTAGGCGAGAACATAAGGCGGTACCGCAAGTCGCGCGGCATGACGCAGGCTCAACTCGCCGAGGCCGTCGGCCTGACCGAGGGGGCCGTGCGCCACTACGAGAGCGGCATCCGCGCCGTCAAGCCCGAGCTGCTCGAGTCCATCTCCGCGGCGCTCGGCGTGTCCGTCAACGCCCTCAAGGACTATGGCGTCGAGACCGCGGGCGACCTCATGTCGCTGCTCGTGCGGCTCGAGGACTCGTTCGGCATCGTTCCCTCCGCCGACGGCACGGGCCTCTCCCTGAACCCCAAGGCTCCGCACGCGCCCAAAGCCGCGACGGCGATCGAGCTGTGGGCAGAGAAGCGCGCGCAGCTCGAGAACGGCGAGATCGACGACAGCGAGTACGAGGACTGGAAAGCCTCGCTGTAGCGACTCCCCGCATTTCGCAACCAACGCAATCGAATAAGGACACCAGGCAAGGCGGTGAGCGCCGCTCGATCCTGCGTAAGCTGAGTTTTTACTCCCCATTGCATGCCAAGGCATTTCCGGCATACATGGGGAGTAAATAACGCGGTGGCTTACATGGCGGCACACGGCAGTACGCCGCGGCATTTCCCCTGATTACTCCCGCTTTCCTTGAGACGGCGAGATTGTTTACTCCCCATTAACCACCTGGGGAAACGCTATACGGAGACCCCCAAAAAGCCCATTGAGTTCGATTTGAGTTTCACGGACCCCAAAACGGTCCCGCTCCGCCCTCGGGGACAAAAACCGCGCGTCTACTCACTCGGGATGAATCCTTACTCCCGTTCCTCCGAATACCGCCCCGTGCCTTGCCGTCTTGAAATACGGGGAGTAAATCGCGAAATCGCAGGTGAAAGGGAGTAAAAAGGCAAAGAAAAAGCCTCCGTCCCAACGCGGGAACGGAGGCTCGATAATCGGATTTACTCACCAATGTCGCTGGCGGCTTTGCCGTGACTCTCGTACGAAACGAAACTCAGCGGCACAGTGCGGCACTCAAAAGAGCAGGTCAGAACCCTGTCAGCCTACTCCCACTCTATAGTCGAAAACTCTCTCCAGTTTGTTCCGGTTCGCTATAGTTTGTTCCTGTTTGTCCTAATGTGGTTCAGTCTCAAAAATGCCCGCGAATCCATGGGGTCAAATTTGGGTCACGGTTTTCGGGGCGGAGTAGGGTGCTTTGGTGGGTCACGGTGGGTCACGACAAGCTGCGAGCAACAGCCAATGGCAACATGGACGCCATATGCCAAAGGTGGGAAAGGCAGAGAAGCTCTGCAACCCCCCCCTAGCTTCTACGATGGCTCCTAGATCTTCGAGCTACGCTGCCCTATCAGAAGCTCCGGGCAGTCAATGCCCGCTGCCTCAAAAGCGATCCCCAGCGTCTCGGTCCTCAGCGAAGTTGAGCTTCCGGGATTGAGGCGGATCCGCTCTACCAGGCGGCAGAATCCCATGCACGGCCATTTAGGCGATGCTTGCCATGATCCAACGAGCCGTCTCGCAACACTCCTGGAGGGTAATTCCGGTGACGTACGGGTTCCTCTTCTCGTACTTGGCCCAAAGCGCCAGCATCTGCGCGTCTTGCCCCACCTCGCCGAGGACATGAGCCCAATGCGCCATCCTTTCGGCGCTGCCCCTTTTCTCGCATGTTGCCGAGACGGCGTCCTTGAGGGTGGCTGGATCGCATCCCTCACCCCGGAGCTTCCAAAGCACGTGGATGTCGTAGAAGTCACGGGGGCGGGTGTTGGCCACTCCGCGCGAGACGACGGTCTCCAGCTTCTCGGCGAGCACCGTTTCCAAGGTGTATGCCATGAGGCTTATGGAGCCCTCGTCGAAGAGCAGCGGGTACCTGTACTCGATGGGTGCCGGCGTGATCTTGTCGCCCGTGGTCACGTCGATGGTCAGGGGCACTGCCATCGGAGGGTACAGAGCCTTCAAATGCACACGGATGCCAGGGTAGTCGTCGGTTTCGCGGATGTCCTCGGTGCGGTCGAACTCGAAGGTCCAGTCGTCATCGGATGCGAGCTCGGCGATCTGTCGGAAGACCGATTCCGCGGACTCGTGGGTGAGGTCGAACCCCCGCACGGTCGTATCGAGGTCCATGGTCGTGCGCGAGGCAACGCCGACGAGGGAGGAGATGAGCATGCCGCCTTTCACCACAACGTTCGGTTGCCACTTCGACTTCGAAAGCCTCTCGAGGAGCCTCTCCATCAGGTAGTTCTGCATGAGAGCCTGCGCCGGAATCCCGGCTTCCTTGGCCTTGTTGCTGATGCGCGCCTTGAGCTGCATCGCGTTCTTCGTCCTCACAGGAGCACCTCCAGATAGTTCCTGATCTTCCCCGAGCCTGCGGGCATAGCCCAGGAGTTTCACGGGGTCGCGCTCCCTGCTCGCCGCGTACTTCTGCATCGCCGGGGCGACGACCTGCGAGTCGACGGCCCTCTGGCCCCGCACGATGTCGCAGAGCGTCCTCTCGACGTCGTAGGCGCGGACGGCGTTCCCGTATTGGGTCGCCACCCGGCACGCCCCCAGATCGAGCACGTCGTCGGCGCATGTGCGGCAGGTGATGCCGGCGCCCTTGGCGGCCTTTGTGTTGAAGGACCTCGGGAAGGTCATGGTCAGCGAGAACGGCGCGCGGTCGGTCATGCCGTGCAGGTACAGCGCCGTCTCATCCGAGAACGTGCCCTTGGAGAAGCGGTGCTGCGCTATGAGCAGCGGGTCCTCCCAGGTGTCGGGCAGCGCGTACAGCCCGCGGTCGACCTGGACCAGCTCGCCGGAAGCGACGGCGGCGGCCAGGAGCCTCCTTGGAATGCCTTCGGCGGTCGCCTGGGCGGAGGAGACGTAGCCGTTTGCGTTCCTCGCCATTTCCAATATCCCCATCATCGCCCGTCCCTCCCAACTGTACAGATCTGCTGAATATTCTCTCACATTCAGCAGATCTGTACAACAGGGAGGCTCTTTGCGCGCGTATCGCATGAGGCGAGGCGCAGGGCGGAGAACGGACTTCGCGAGCCCAAGGCAGGCTCTCGGTGCCGCCCTCACGATATTCCCCTCCCTTGACGCCTTGCGCCGTGCCGGCGCGATCTCCGCGCGCACGGCCTCCTTGCAGCCGATTGGCCCGCACGTCTTGCTGCGTGTTTCCTTTGCGGGCATCCGATGGGAGCTTCGCACGGGGGGGGTGCTGGCGTTTCCCGCACATGGGGCCCATGCGGCGAGCCTCGGCTCCCTCCTGCACCGAAGGGGCCCATGCCCCCAAGCGTCGAGTTTTGCTTGTCGGAATGACGGGTTCTGCAAATAGCAGATGAGATCCCTGGATGGGCGTCCTCGCCCTGTTGGGAGGGAATGCGCCGGACTTCCTTACCCAGGCTTCTCGCCGCCGCGCTCGACGGCGGGCCTTGCGGTTACCTCGAAGGGTATCCTCTGTTCCCTCACGGCCTGCTTGAGGAACATGTTGATCGCCTGGGTCGTGCTTATGCCGAGCTCCGAGAAGAGCTTCGCCGCGTCGTCCCTCGTCTGCCTCCCCATGCGTACGGTGACGTTGGCCGTCTCCATCGGGGCCTCCTTGCGATTGCCCGCGCGGAGCACTCCCCCCCAGATGTCACAGCTCAGGCAACAAGACTGGTTGCCTCGGTACGCAACGGGAGGGTCGACGCGGCTGGCATCGACCCTCCCCGTTTCCCAGACGGCATGAAGCTACTTGCTCACAACCGAGATGCGCTGGGCGACGTGGTCACCGGACTCGATCTCATCGACCATGGCGATCGCATAGTCGGCATAGCTGATGATACTTTCGCCGCGGCTGTTCAGCGTGAACTCCTCGCCCGCCAGGATGTACTCGCCGGTGCGCTCGCCGTCGGCTTGGAAGTCGGCAGCAGGGGAAACGAAGGTCCACTTGAGGCCGTCCGTTTCGCGAAGGTGAGCAAGGACTTTGCCGGCCGCGGCGGACAGCGGCTTCCAGTCATCGGGGAAGTCCGGGCCCATGTCGACGGTGACCGTATGTTCGGGGTTGACGAACAGCGAGCCCGCGCCACCCACGACGAGCAGGCGCACATCGGTGCCAACCAGCACATCAGCCAAGTGGATGCCCGCGTCGGTGATAGCGGGGATGGTCTCGGGCGTCCAGCCGCCCACGGCGTCCACCACTGCGTCGAATCCTGCGAGGTCCTCTGTAGTGAGCTCGAGCGCGTCCTTGATGACGGAGTTCTGAGCGGCGGTCCTATTCTCGCCGCGTACGATGGCGGTCACGTCGAATCCGCGACGCACGGCCTCCTCGACGATGAGGCTGCCGGCCCTGCCGTTCGCTGCTACAACTGCGATCTTCTTGGTCATCATGCTTTCCTTTCGACTTGCGGCACTCGCCGCTGCTTTCTTTACAGCTCGTACGATACGCGTCAAAGGTATATAATGGAAAGAAGGCACATTAAAGTGCTGTAAGCACCAAAAGGAAACTAATGTAAATGACGTGCATGATTGCAGACGGAGGTTTCGCGAATATGACAGCACCGACTTTGGAGAACCTGCCTGCCTGCCCAGTGGAGACAACGCTTTTGCTCATCGGCAACAAGTGGCAGGTGCTCATCCTGCGCGAACTCTCGCTCAGAGGCACGATGCGCTTTAAGGAGCTGCAACGCTCGATCGGCAAGATTTCGCAGAAAGTTCTGACCAGCAACCTACGAACCATGGAGGAAACGGGGCTCGTTCATCGTGAGGCGTTCGCAGAGGTGCCCCCACGGGTGGAGTACTCGCTCACCGACCTGGGACAGACGCTCAGGCCCGTTCTCGACGCAATGAGGGTTTGGGGCGAGAACTACAAGGAGCAGCTCCGCGGCGGCGGGCTTCGATAAATAGCTCCTACTGGTTACACGCCTACAGAAGCCCCTCCGTCTTATCGCCATCACGGGAAACTCTCCTTCTTGATCGCGCCGGTTTCGCAAAAAGGTACGCAGCTAAAAATAAGTGCCTACTCGCCTTTTGCATGCACTATCAAGTGAAATGCGTCATCGACGACCCCTCCATCAGAACGACTTCTATGGTGCGCCGACTGCCGTCTGCGTGTTCTGCCAAAAGGATTTCGCCTTCAACGCCAAGGGAGGGCAGGGTAGAGAAGCCTCTGCAAACCCTCTCCTTGTAGCTACGACGGATCCCCGATCTTCGACCTGTACAGCTCAATCAGAAGCTCCGAGCAATCAATGCCCGCTGCCTCGAAAACGATCTTTAGGGTTTCGATTTTCACGTAAGTTGAGCTTCCAGGATTGAAGTAGATTCCCTCGCCAACTTTGAAGCAATAGTCGCTTTCCTTACATGAGAAATACCTTCCCGGAAAGTCCGAGCCTTCGGGGACGAACTTATGGAAGACGACTGGATCAAGCTCGTAAACCATAGAAAGCACGCCGCAGATCATGTCAACCCAGGTCTTCGCCGTGAAGCGGGAGCCCATGAAGCTGTATGCAGCAATCTGTCTGCCGGTAAACGAGAAGTCATCGTCGAGGGCATGCTCCTCGTAGGCGCCGTTGCTCCACTCGAAGTCGGACTCGATGGGTGGCCAAAGCTCAAGGAACTTCCTTTTTATGAGCTCGTTGCGAGCCTTCAGCTGCTCCTCACCCCAGGCCTCTTGCTGGCAGACGAAGCCGTTGATCCTGAAGCCAGACTGCTTGAAGCCGTTCTCCATGTCCCGCTTCTCGACAAAGCGCCTGTTGCTGTATTTGGAGTTGTATGCGGTAAGCGTCAGGTTTGCCATGCTGTTCAGCCACCTTGCGTGGATTTCTGCGAAGTCGTCGCCCAAATCCTGCTGCCAACTTGTCGAAAGCGTCTGGGGCATGATGTGCTCAACGCTGAAAGACTCATCGCGAAGGTTGTCGACGACGCTGACCCTTTCGAGGCTGTCTCCGTTTTCAAGACGATCGAAGAGGTAGTACTTGTAGCCTGCGATCCTGTAGAAGTCCCTCTCTTCGAACGCCTGCATGAACTCGGCGTCATCTGGGAAATGCCCGCTGCCCTCCTTGGAGAGGAGAACCTTGTTCAACACGTCAGGATACGAACCGCCGTCCTTGACGCCTCTCAGGACCTCGCTGTGCAGGGTCTCGAAGACCTTGTTGAGCGCATTGGTGGGAACCTTGCAGACCCAGCGCCTGAAAAGGTAGGTCTCGACGGATTCGAGCGCCTCGATCACCTGCTGGTCGCTGATCTCTCCACAGCGCCTGTACTCGAACAGATTCAGCGTGAACGGGTTCATGACGCTCATGTCCAGCAGAATAAGTCGCCTCAAAACCGCATCGAGCCTATGGTTTCCGGAATCGGCGGCGTTGATCGCCTTGTAATGCTTTGAGTACTTGAGAAGCTCCTCAAGCAGAACCTTCGTATCGAATGCCTCCGCTTTTACATAGTCCTTGAACACGGAATAGACCTTCTTGATTGCGGGGGTCTTCCTGCGGACGGCAGCAAGCCAATCGCGGGCGAAGGAGCTTACGTCGTAGCCGGTGTTCTTCTCGATCTCGTTCCAGTACTGCTCGTAGTATTCCTCCTGCATTTGGGCATCGAGGCCCATAAGGATGAAGTTGCGGATCTTGTCGCCCTCGTTGAGGTCGAGGCCTGTTGAGTTGAGGCTTTCGAAGATTCGCTGGGCGTCGTCTTCTTTGTCGAGCTTGATGTCGATGATCATCAGGCGCTCGATGGCTTCGCGCAGCTGGTCGGCTGTCAGCTTTGTCTTGTCGATTCGGCCGCAGAAATAGATGAAATTCTGGGTTACGTTGGAGTCCTGGATGAACTTCTCTGCGTCGGCGGAGTAAATCGCCTCAAAGGCGGCCTGGTCGTCCTTGATGAGCTTCAGCTTCAGCTTTCGCTCGGACTTATGCCATTTGTCGATGAGGTATTCCTCGTTGATCATGTCGGCCAAGTTGTCGTCTTCTGAGGCGATGGCGCCTTCCCTGAGCTTGCTCACAAGGGCAAGCAGGAGAAGATATGACGTGGTGATCCTTTGCTGGCCATCAATGACGATACGCGTGTCGGGGCCATCTGCCTTGGAGACGATGCTGCCGAAGAAATGGCTCTCCACGCCTTCGGAAACGACATCCTCAAGGTCGTCGAACAATTGCTTGCAGTTCTCGATCTTCCAGTCGTAGTTGCGCTGATAGACGGGGATAACAAATCGAGTTTTCGTGCCTTCGAGCAAGTTAAGAAGGTATCGTTCTTCGCCTTTCAAATGTTTTCCTTTCAAGAAGAATACGAGTCGAAAACCATGATACGGATTCTAGTTGACCCGGACGGGTTGCAGGTCGACGTTGTAATTTAGTTTCGCGACGGCCGCTGGGCGGCGTTGCTGGAACAGATTGCACATTTACTAGCGGCTTCTAAGCAAACGAACATAGACTTCAAACAGCACGCGAAGGAACAAATCCTCCATAGTGCAGCCACCAGAGGCAAAGTAGTCATCTAACGAGCCGTATTCATGCTCAGACTCCTCTGAAGATGTTCCCAATATCGCCAAATACATGCATAGCTCAGCCACAAAGAGGCAAGCTTGAATCTCATCAGATTCTGCGAATGAATACTCCTTCATTAGAAGCGAAATGGGCTTGCGGCAACAGCCTCCCTTGCCATCGAGGGCCTCTGACAACACGTCAACAATCCGTTGTTCATACAATCGTCCAAGAGACTGTGCGGAGCACGCATCTCTTGCAACAACGTCAACACGCGCCTCGCCATACCCAAGACAACGTCTGAGATACTTGCCATTGTCATACAGAACACTTGAGCGATCGTCAGGGAAAGAACGAGCTGACAGCTCCTCAAGGGCGTCTACACACGAAGAGAATAGCGACTTATCGCAATCCCATTCGCCCACTCGAAGAGATATTCCCTCACGTTCAAATAGCGCGCGCTGAACCTCATTAGTCAAACAGCAGAAGTCTCGATACAGTTCACGGCGGTAAGGCCATGTTTTGTCAAAAGCAGAAGCTGCAAAGCAAAGCGGCATGAGCCACCTTTCCGCACTGTGC
>ENA-OPRX01001603-OPRX01001603.1-human-gut-metagenome-genome-assembly--contig:-NODE-1603-length-10588-cov-2.595082_pt1 | contig 10588 bp, 10 predicted proteins | sample MGYA00241450_ERZ501892 | MGnify/ENA primary metagenome ERZ501892 (study PRJEB25962, sample SAMEA2042223) | human gut metagenome | biome: human gut; feature: human-associated habitat; material: faeces...
TATTTTGTCTTACCTTGAGCTTCGTCAGAGGAAATTACATTTGCAATTTTTGCTTTAACTTCATTTGCTGCTTTTTCTTTAGCCTCTGCTTCTTGTTTTGCCTTAGCTTCAGCCTCTGCTTTTTCAGCTTCAATTTTAGCCTTTAAACTTTCTTCCTCAGCTGTCAAAGCTTTACCTTCTGCAATTTTAGAAGTTTTATCCGCATTCAATGTAGAATCTTGTTTTTGAAATTCACTAACTTGTGCATCTTGTTTTTCTTTTTGTGCTTTTAACTCTGCTTCCATGTTATTCAAATCGGATAATTTAACTTCAAAATCTTTTAATGCGGTTCTTCTGTCAACTTCATCTTCTATTTTGTTAGCATTATTCATTTGTACTTTAATTTCATTAATTTCGGATTGAACACCAGAAACTCTATCAGCAGTTGCCATAGATGCGGTTTCTGCAGATTTTAAATCACCTTTGTTCTTATCAATTTTTGTTTCTAAATTAGATACATTTTGCTTATTTTCTTGAATTTTATTTTGTAAACTCATCAACAATTGTTCGTTTCCTGAAATATTAGTTCCCATAGATATACCTCCATTTAACGATACATGCTTTTCCTAAATGTATATCGACTTTATGCCTATTGAACTTTAGGAATTGTAAACATATGTTAATATACATTTTGTATCTATTATGTTTAAATTTCTGAAAAAATGGGCATAGTAATATTATAGAGGAATTTGGTTAAATAAGAGGAGATTCATGGATGAAGCTGAAAACGTTATGGAATAAATTTATTGTCGAAACCGTCGGTCCTTATAGCACAGGTTTACAGTTGGAAAAGAAATTTGGACTTGAATCGGCGGCAGTTTTAAATCACATATACAAAAACAAACCTACCGGAGAAAACGCTCTGGGTGTTTGGCTTGATAAAAAATTTGTAACCAATGTTATTTGGGATGCAATTAGGCGACGAAAAGCAAACATTGCTGATGCGCTTAATGATGCGCTCCATGAATTTTTTGATAGACGTGCGTATTCAACCGTAAAAATCTGTGATTTGGCATGCGGATATAGTAACTATTTGGTTGAAATCCTAAAACACTACAATAATGATAAACTTGAAATTGAATTTATCGACAAAGATATTAAATCTCAATTTGAATTGAGAGAACCTTTGCGTGCGTTCAAAAATGTTAAAACATCTTTCAGACGTAGTGATATTAACAATGACAGAACTTACGACTTTGTCGGTGCACCTGACATTATGATTTTGTCCGGTTATTTTGATTCAATATGCAAAGATGAAGTCGAAATTGAATACATCCTAAGACACGTTTACAATTCACTAAACCCTGAAGGATATTTTATCTTCACGACACAAAATATTGATTTTAAAATTAACGCTATGGACGAACTTCTCTTTGAAGATGTTTCTAACAAAAAAGTTACGAAAGACGAAAAAGAAGTCGATAAAATTAAACATATGGCGGAAATTGCAGGTTTTCAAATTCTAAGCGAAAAACTTGATAACGAAAACAGATACTGCGTTTACACCGCAACAAAAGCTTAATTTACAATATGCTTATTTAATCTGTCCATAAGATCAAATTTTGAATGTAGCCCAAAAAATCGGTCAACCTCGTTGCCATCCTTGAATAAAATAAATGTCGGCAAAGAGTTTACTCTGTATTTTTGGGCTATATTTCTGTTATCATCTGTATCAACACGCCCAATCCAAATTTTGTCCATTTCCTCTAAAATTGGCTCCTGACGGTTGCAAAAACCACACCAAGGCGCATAAAATTCAACTAATTTTAGCCCTTTTTCTAATTCGTTTTCGAAATTTGTAATATCTAATTCTTTAATCATAAATTTAGACCCTCCAATGGTAATATTGCAAGGTTTATAAAAATATTAAATTAACCAGGTCGACATAAAACTATATTTCTTTTTTCATTTCGACGTATGGTAGACTTGAAAAACCAGATTTTTCATAAACATGAACAGCATGAGTATTTTCATTTTCGACTTCTAAGCGAAAGATACACTCTTTATATTTTTCCTCTAAATATTTTATAAATTTAGGAATTATTCCCTGTCCTCTAAATTCAGACTTTAAATATAAATCCTCAAGCCATATGCATTGTTTACCGAATTCAGTCGAAAAGCTTTTTGCAAGCATTGCATAACCTAATATTTTCTTATTTGAGGCAAAAACATAACCTTCAAGATACGGATTTTCGTTTAAACAATTCTCAAAATCTATTTCAAAGATTTTGTCACTACCACTTGTAAAAACAGCATCAGAAGAGTAGAAAACTTTCATCATAGAAAGAATTTCAGACTTATCTTTTTGCTCAAACATCCTTATACTAAAGTGCATAACAACTATTCACTCTTTTTCGCTGTTTCACTAGAACTTTTTGGAGGAGTAGTAAACCCAAAAGCCTTCAACTCATCTACAAATTGACCGTAATTCTTTTTGTAAGTTGTATCAGGTCTGTATGAATCTAAAAGAACAACTTCTTTAATTTCGCCTTTTTTGTCTAAAATAACTTGTTGCACTGAAACTGCATGGTTAGTACCGTCAGCGCCTTGAGTATTGTCGTAATAAATGTATGTAGCAGCAATTCCGGCATTGTCCTTAGGATTTTTACCCATTAGTTTTAAAATGCCTTCATAATATTTTTCATCATCAGTAGATCGACCGGTTTTTCCAGTCAATAAATTTTGTAATGATGAAGTGCCAGCTAATTTGTTACCTGAAATTGAGCCAGAATTTATATTTTCTTCTTTGAAATGTTTTTCTACAGCCAATTCTAACAATAACGGATCCGCATCACCGCTTGAATAGTTGCTATTTTTTTGACCTTTTGCAAATTCTTTGGCTGAAATATTTATATCTTTGTTTATACCTTTAAAATGAACGGTAAAACTGCCATCTTTTTCTTGAGTAATCGCATTTTTAAGAGCTTCTCTGCCCCAGTCGGTTTTTGCCATTGAATTCATCTGTGCTAATAACCAGCAATCACCAGCACTAGAGCCTTGTTTTCCACCTTGAATAATTCCGTCAGGAACATTTTTAATTCGTTGTTTTTCAGCTTTTTCTGCCGCTTTTTTAGCCTTTTTTTCTTCTTTTGTCAATTTAACTTTATCGTCTTTGACTAAATCATTGCCGAAGATACTTGAACTATCAGACACAGTGGCTCTTTGAGTCAAACCATGCGTTGATGAATTTGTATTAAAATTTAAAGCTGAAATATTATTAAACATAATTAATCCTTATTACTGTATGCTTCTATAAAATTTCGTAAAAAATAAAATTGTTATTTATGTGTTTTATTATAACAATTGTTTACAAAAAGCGCCATTGCATTTGATAAGATTAAAAATAATTAGAGAGCTACAGGTGTACCACAAAATCATTTACGTCCATTTCCAAAATTTTATTGATTTCTTCTCTGTCTTTAGCTTCGCCAAAAATAACTGCAAATAGAGGTTTTTCTTTATAATCTATTTTTCTGAAATCTAAAACTTTATAGAAAAATTTTTCTAAAGCAGGATAATCAAATTTTATTGAAGATTTATCTATACCTACAGGAGTTTCAGCCATTGCAAAATAATAAATTTTGTCTTGTTTGTCAGCAAGAATTTTATCCCAATCAGGTTTTAGGTCGTTGTTAAAGTATTCATAAATATTTATTCCGTAAGCGTAGTATGCCAAATCTGTTGTACACCAACCTGCAAATCTCATTGGATTAATTTCAACCGGAACAATAGTTGAGTCATCTGTTTTTATAACCTCAATATGCATTGGAAAATTCTTGATATCTAATGTTTTACCGATTTCACCCAACATTTTTTCAAAAGTGGCAAGGTTTTCTTTTATAACTTTTCCTGATGAAATATAAGCTCTGTCGCTGACGTCATCTTCGCTGACAAATGGGTGTTGAAAGATATTTAGAATAACAGGAATTCCATTTTTGTCAAAGTATGCATCAATTGCAAATTCTTCGCCTTGAATAATTTCTTCAACAATAAAACTTGATGAGCTCAAAACTTCTTTTGGAAAGTTTTTTGCAAACATTTCAACTTCATTGTTTATGGCGTTTACTGTTGATTTCCATTCTGCGTGAGAAGATACTTTGTGAACACCCATACTCAAAAAGCCGACAGTTGGCTTAATTATAAATTGTTCCGGAAAGTCTGAGATATCGATTATATTTAATTCATCTAAGGTAATTTCTTTAAAAAAGAAATTTGGATAGATTGATTTAATTCCTTTTCTAAATTCAAACTTGTTTTTACAAATATTAATCAATCTTGCTAAATCAGTGTTTTGAAAATTATTTAAAACCCAGTTGATAGAGTTTTCTGAGTTTGAATAAACCTTTAAACAGTTTTTTGCTGTAGAATTTTCAATTAAATTTAATTTGTATTCAGATGAATAATCTTGCGCTATTTCGTTTGAAAGTACTTCAAACTGATTTTTTTCTAAAGTTTTAAGCATTAAATCTGAAATATATGGCGCTTCTAATATAAACATTTTATCCTTCTTCCTTTTTTTTTGATTATATTATAAACACACAAAAAATTTCTTATTTTTTGCATCGTTTCATACTCAAATTCAAAAACCGACTGATTACAAACAAAAAGAGCCTTGGCTTTCGCCAAGGCTCTAAATGGAGGAAGAGGTGGGATTCGAACCCACGGTACGCTCGTCACGTACGACGGTTTTCAAGACCGCTCCGATCAACCACTCTGGCACTCTTCCAGAAAAGTTTCTTCCTTCGGTAAGATTATTCTATAATAAAAAACTTTTTTTTGCAAGAAGTTTTTTTAATTTTTATTTTTCATGGCTGCTTTTAAACGAACCATTGCTCTAGCAAAGGCAGCTTCCGCTCTTTTCGCATCAATTTGAGCATTAACTTCTGCAAGTCTTGCTTGAGCTCTTTCTTTTGCCTGTTCAGCACGAGCAACGTCAATATCTTCTCCAAATTCACCGGCATTTGCCAATATAATAGCTTGACCGTCTTTCAATTGAAAGATTCCGCCCATTGTTGTAAACAGTTTTACGTCACTACCTTTAACAATTTTTGTAACTCCGATGTCCAAAGAAGCCATGATTGGTTCATGACCTTCTAAAACACCGAACTCCCCGTCAATGCCTTTTAAATAAATTTCATTAACGTCTTCGTCAAAGATTATATTTTCATGTGTGATTACTTTTAAATGCATGATATTTATTTAACCTTTCGGAAATTATTGTAAAGTTTTAGCCTTTTCAACAGCTTCTTCGATTGTACCAACCATATAGAAAGCTTGTTCAGGTAAATCGTCATGTTTACCTTCAATAATTTCTTTAAAGCCTTTGATTGTATCTTCAATCTTAACGTATTTACCTTCGATACCTGAGAATTGTTCCGCAACGAAGAATGGTTGAGATAAGAATCTTTGGATTTTTCTTGCTCTGTTTACAGTTTCTTTATCTTCTTCAGATAATTCATCCATACCCAAGATTGCAATAATATCTTGTAATTCTTTATATTTTTGTAAGATTTCTAATACTTTTCTTGTTGTATCATAGTGTTCTTCACCGATTACGTTAGGATCCAATACACGAGAGTTAGAAGCTAACGGATCAACTGCAGGGTAGATACCCAAAGAAGCGATTTGTCTTGATAATACAGTTGAAGCATCCAAGTGAGAGAATGTTGTAGCCGGAGCCGGATCGGTCAAGTCATCAGCAGGAACGTAAATAGCTTGAACAGATGTAATAGAACCATCTTTAGTTGAAGTAATACGTTCTTGCAAATCACCCATTTCGTTTGCAAGTGTTGGTTGGTAACCTACAGCTGATGGCATACGACCTAACAATGCTGATACTTCAGAACCTGCTTGAGTGAAACGGAAGATGTTATCAATGAATAACAACACGTCTTGTTTAGAGAAATCTCTGAAATATTCTGCAGCTGTAAGGGCTGATAAACCAACTCTCATACGAGCTCCAGGTGGCTCATTCATTTGACCGTAAATCAAACCTACTTTGTCAAGTACGCCTGATTCTTTAAATTCGTTCCAAAGGTCATTACCTTCACGAGTTCTTTCACCTACACCGCCGAATACAGATACACCGTTATGAGCCATTGCGATGTTGTGGATCAATTCTTGAATTAAAACGGTTTTACCTACACCAGCACCACCGAACAAACCGATTTTACCACCTTTTTGGTATGGTTGTAACAAGTCGATAGCTTTAATACCAGTTTCTAAAACTTCAATGTTAGTATTTTGGTCAACCAATTTTGGAGCATCTCTGTGGATTGGTAAGTAATCATTTGTTTTGATGTCACCTTGTTCATCTACAGGTTCACCGACAACGTTCATGATTCTACCTAAGATTGCATTACCTACTGGGATTTTAATAGGTTCACCAGTGCTTTCAACTTTCATGCCTCTTTTAAGACCGTCAGTTGAAGCCATTGCAACTGTTCTTACTCTGTTAGAACCCAACATTTGTTGAACTTCAGCAACTACATAAGAACCGTCATCTTTATATATTTTTAAAGCATCATAAATATTTGGTAATTCACCTTGTTGGAACTCAACGTCAATTACCGGTCCGATGATTTGGGTAATTAAACCTTCGTTTTTAGCCAAAACTTCCATTGTTACTCCTTTACTTTCATAATTAAGGTCATTTTACATCAAATATAAAAATATTTCAAACTCATTAAAATTTTGTAAAAAAATACTAGCAATTTTTTTTTCTTTGTTTTAGAATTGAAAAAAGTATTTTTAGAAATAAAATATTAGTTGGACGTATGATATACCCTTTATTGACAAAAGAATTAGCTTCTTCGGATAAGTTATTAAAACCGGACTTATCGCAAAAGAGTGGCAGGGAACTTCTTGCGTTTTATCTTCAAACGAAAATCAAACAGTTGATTTCTTTTGATAAAAAATACGAAAGACCTGTGATTATAGAAGTACGCCCAAACTTCATATCAAATTTTGCAAAGCGCTTGATCAATACACCTGACAAGCGCCTTTTAATTGGAATAACAGGTGCATCTGCATCGGGAAAATCAACAATTTGCGCACAAATTCAACGTATTACACAGGATTTAAAAATGCCTGTATCAATATTGAGCACAGATAATTATTTCAAAGATATTTCAACTTTAATTAACAAATTCGGTTCATTTGATAACCTTAGAGATAGCGGTTATGACATCGATTCACCTGCAGGTTTTCAACTTGATGTGTTGTATGACGATTTGGAAGATTTATCATTAGGCAATGACATTATGTCACCAAAATATTTGCCAAACGGAACCGGAGTTTCTTTACCAAAAGCAGTACCTGTTAAGGCTGAAAAAATTACTATAATTGAAGGTACAGCCACATTATTTGAAGGCATTAAAGATATTTTTGATATAAAAATTTATGTGGAAGCACAAGATGATTTACGCAAAAAGCGTTTTATGCAAAGAGCTTCATCAGAAAGAAACCAAGATCCTGAGAATGCGTTAAAACACTGGAATTACTTAATTACAACCGGTGAAAAATACATTTTACCAACAAGAAAAGAAGCTGATATTGTAATAAACGGCGATGCTGATTTGGAATACATTTCGCAAATAATTGAATATTTGCACGTTATTACAAATTCATTTCAATAATGTGATAGCAAATACTTTGTGTAGGTTTAGAGGATTAGCAATTCTGTCATTGCAAGCGATAACAGGGTAATCTAAGTTTTTGGATTACTTCGTCGTTTCAATCCTCGTAGTGACATTAAGATAAAAATATCTCGGGAAATCAATGAGCTCCTGAAATAAATTCAAAAAGATATCGGTTCTAAGTCTTATTTACAAGAGGTAACTGGCGGATTTGCAAATAGGTTAAGTGTTTTACTTGTATTATTTTTACATTTGCCACTAGCATCGGCATTAAGATAATCCATATTATCAGTTTGCATAATCCAAGCTGAACAAGTGTTTCCAAATTTAAAACAATTTGCCATTTCTGTTGAATTTAAAGACCAAGCCTGAAATAAGCCCTCTCTTTGCGTACCCATAAGGATGAATATATCTTTACCATAAGTAAAAGAGCCTTTAGTTGGACCATCTATATCTACAAAAATGATACCCGTACTATCTGATGTATATTTTGAAAATAGAATAGAAGTACCATCTGCAAGAATAGCACTAACATTATCTGCTGAAACAGGGGTGGTAACATAATGAGTACCCGCAATGTTTTTATATTGACCTGTTGTCATACACGTTCCATTAACATTATGACCACAATTTTTTGATACTTTTAAAAATTCGCCAACTCGTTCAGCAAAGCGTGTTGTTTGAGTATCCATTGTTGTGTCTGTTTGAAACCACTCATCATAAGGTCCGTAAACAGCTTCTGCTCTACCAAATGCATCTTGCAAGTTTGAATAAACCTTCTTCAATTTAGCGACTTTTTCTTTGTCTGCAGTTGAAGAATTTAAGTTTGGTATAGTCAATGCTGCAACCACACCAATGATACCCATTACAATTAGAGTTTCTGCAAGTGTAAATGCAAATGCTTTTCTAATGGTTAGAGGTTTAAAGGGTTGAAAGATTTGCCCTTTTATGTCATCCCGCACTTGATGCGGGATCTTGACTTCATGAAATTCTGAAACAAATTCAAAATGACATAAAAACTTATGGCTTGTTTTGGTAAACAATCTTTGGATTGTTTCGATTATGTTTGCAAGGACAGCTTTAAACTCACTATTTATAAATCTTTTTCTCATCTCATACTCCTCATTAAAAAAAGAATTCATGAAACTATTATAACATTTTTTGAATTTTCTTCAAGAGGTACCTGCAAAGGGTTGAATGATGGGAGGATGGAAGTGTTGGAGGGTTTGCAATTTTCTGTCATGCCACACTTGATGTGGGAGCATATAAATACTCCAATAGAAATCCGTTAAAATTATTCTCTATCAAACCAATGTTTCAGAATAATATAATGTTGTAATTATTGGAGGATTTAAAAGATCCCGTGTCATAGCACGGGATGACATTAGGTTTTATAAATTACTTCACCGTCACCTCGAATAATTTGTATCAATTATAAATAAAAAGCCCTCCGATAGGATGGCTTGGAAATTTTGTGTATAGGCAGATTTTGCGTAGGCTGAAGCGAAGCGAAATGCCGAAGTTGCGAGGACATAGCGAATGCCAACGAAGTGTAATGAGCGACTTGTCCGAGTGAAGCAATAATCTGAATTCAACCCTAAAAAAAACTCCTCTGAATGAGAGGAGTTGGAAATTTTGTGTATAGGGAAGGAAATAAGGAAATTTTTGTTTTTCTATTATGAGAATAAGTTAAATGACTTATCAACATTATCTTTAATCAATGATTTTACTGAATCTTGTTCTGTTTGAAGAGCTGAGTGTTCAGTATCCATTGTTTTTAATTGTTGGTCTAATTTCTTTTCTTTGTTGTTAATCTTTTGAGTTGCTGCATTGTATTCAGCTTCTGCCAATGCAAATTTTGAATCATCTGATGCAATACCTAATGAAGGATCACTTGCAATAGAAACTTCAGTCCATTCTTTTTTTGTTACACCATTATCATTAGTAACATCTTGTTTTTTTTCTAATCTGTATTGACCTGATTGAATCATTTCATACATTTGGCTAGAAGTTATACTAGAGTTTGTAACTTTCTTATTTGTTTTTACATTAACCAATTGATAATCTTTTGGTAAGTTGCTTGGTTTCAATGAAACTTGAGATGTATTACCTTTTTCATCATATTTAGTCATTGTAATTTTATTTGCATTCAATGCATTTGTATATTTTTGAGCAACTTGATCAGACTCATCTGCTAATCTAAGTTTTGTATTTGCAATTTGTTGTGAACGAAGTTCGATATCGTTCATTCTTGATGTAATAGCTAATAATCTAGCTTGTGATGCTGACATACCCATAGGCTTTACTCCTTTACACGATATCTGATAACTTACATTTGTGTTATCGGCTTAAACACATGTAAACTTGAGGGTTTTAGCATGTTTTGTTACATAACTTTACAAATGTAATTTATGAGTCAAGTATAGCAAGGACATGTGTTTAGAGTTTTTTTACATGTTTTCTTCAAAATAACCAAAAGATTTTAAAGTTTTATCTTTTTTACGCCAATCTTTTTCAACTTTTACAGTTAAATCAAGGTAGACTTTCTTTTCTACTATCTCTTCTAATTCAAGTCTGGCTTGAGTCCCAATAGTTTTTAACAAAGAACCGTTTTTGCCGATAAGAATACCTTTTTGGCTTTTGTGTTCGCAATAAATAGTTGCATATATTTTATCAATTGTTTCTTCTTCACGATAATTATCAATCATAACAGCAATTGAGTGAGGTATTTCATCTTGAGTGTTAAGCAAGATTTTTTCACGGATAATTTCTGATGCTACATCTCGCATTGTTTCTTCGGTCAAAACATCTTCCGGATACAGTAAATCACCCTTTGGCAACTTCTTATAAATATTGTCTAATAATGTGTCAATGTTTCTTCCTGTTTTTGCAGATATTTTAACAAGTGGAAG
>ENA-OPRX01001608-OPRX01001608.1-human-gut-metagenome-genome-assembly--contig:-NODE-1608-length-10571-cov-4.762457_pt1 | contig 10571 bp, 11 predicted proteins | sample MGYA00241450_ERZ501892 | MGnify/ENA primary metagenome ERZ501892 (study PRJEB25962, sample SAMEA2042223) | human gut metagenome | biome: human gut; feature: human-associated habitat; material: faeces...
AGTTGTTTGCATAAGAAATACAGATTGTTAAAAACACAACAATATTATATGAGCCAATTTAATGCAAGACATAAAAACGATATGAACGCATTGATTAATGCGCATACCCATCGAGGTCGAAGCAGATCTCCTTACGCTGGATTTACCTCCAACGTCCTCCCCGAAGCTCAACGCTCATATACAGGGGTGTCCTCGGACTATGTACAAAAGGCAAATCACGAATGGTTCGTGTTGCGAGTTACATACAACAGAACACAGAAAGCACATAGCATCATATCAACCTCTGACGTTCAGTCATATATGCCTATGCATTATGTTATAAAGAAAGAGATTGGGAAGAAGAAGCGAATTTTACAGCCTCTTCTTCCCAATCTTCTTTTTGTATATACTACAAGGGAAGTTGTAAACTCCATTATCAAGAAAAATGGAGATGAAACATCTGTATTAAAATTTTATCTTGATAAGACAAAGCCATTGGAAGAAAATGGGAAACACCCTCCTCTTATCATTCCATTTACTGCAATGAAAAACTTTATAAAAGCAACGAGTACAGAAAATGAACATGTACGAATTGTTACATCAGAGCAATGTCATTATAAAAGTGGTGATATAGTTAAGGTAATAGACGGAGAATTTGAAGGTGTTACAGGGAAAGTTGCTCGCATTGCAGGACAACAACGTGTTGTTGTAGAAATATCAGGTCTATGTTTTGTGGCTACAGCTTACATTCCCACTGACTTTATAAAGATTATCAAATAACGCCGCAAGGCATATTGTTTAATTTAAATTCAATTCGTTATGGAAAAGAATGAAAAGAACGAAGAACTCCAAAATAGAAGAGAGTTTTTCAAAAAAGCAGCAAAAAGTGCTTTGCCGATTTTAGGAGCAATTGTACTTGCTGGTGCACCGCAAATCCTTAAAGCCACCGAAAAGAGTCCTATGGGTTGTAATTATGGCTGTGCAGGAGCTTGCTACACACAGTGTTATGGCTGTTTACACAGCTGTAACAGAATGTGTGCTGACAGTTGTAATTTTAACTGTAAAGGTGGTTGTAAAGGTGGTTGTATGGGGACATGCAGCGGAAGTTGCACTGGTATGAATTATTAATTGGGTTTAGTCTTCATGTGGTCTGTAAGACCATACGAAGACTAACTTTCCAGTGCTGTTGTAATTTTTTTGAAATATGTTTGGTATGCTGACAAAAGAATATAAAAATGGAATACGAAAGTCTCTACTACGATGCAGTCTAAGAAAAATATTGTTCATGTCATTTTTATCATGGGCAGGTAGTATTTTCGGGCAAGAAACATATGAGGTGGTATCAACTTCAATGCTTAATGTTCGTAGTAAACCTACAACAAAGTCTGTTGTATTAGGAAAATTAAAAGCAAATGATGAAGTCAAAGTTTACTCTATAGTCAATTCTTGGGCGAAAATTATTTACAAAAACAAAAGGGCTTATATCTCGTCTCGATATTTAAGAAAAATAAATACGGAAGACAAAGAATCATATGAAGACGTAATTGTACAGGATGCTCCAATAGTTATTTCTGAACCTAAAGAAGAAATGATACAGGAAGTCTTACCTGAAAGAAAAAAAGAAAAAATTGGCATTGATTTTTTGCCGACTTTATATGGTGGTATGGTTAACTTAGTATCAGATAATGCTTCACCAAAAGGAAATATTGGTGGAGGTGTTGATTTTTCTTTTCAATTTATAGTAAAAGAAAATATCACCATTATCCCTCGAAATTATTACATGGAAGCATCTTTAGGCTATTCATTAAGAGGTAGTGGACATTTTCCTTTGCGTTATATTATGGGAAAAATTTCCCCTATAGGTTATAGATATAAGATTTCAGATTTTGAATTGTATGGAAGCATCGGTGCCTATATAGGTTACACATTTTCTACAATAGAAACAAACTCTCATTCTTTCGATTCAAATATAGATTGGGGAGTTTTGGCTAAAATAGGTGTGGAATACAACAAAATAGGTTTAGGCTTTTCCTACGAGCGAGGTTTGAACAATGTTTGTAACTCAAATTTGGCATTGAAGAATCAAGGCATATTTTTCAACGTCTCATATAGACTATTAAATTTGAAATAACAATTATGGAAGACAACATTATTTCACGAAGAGAGTTCTTTAGAAAAACGATAAAGAAAACTCTTCCAATCTTAATCGGTGTACCAATACTTTCTACGATTGTATCATGTGAAAAGGATGATGATGAACTACTTGATGCAATTGACAGAGAGGAAAATGGTGGCTCAAATAGCTGTTCTGGCTCATCATGTAGTTCATCATGTAGCAGCGGATGCTATTCAAGTTGTAAAAGCAGTTCGTCATCTTCCACTTGCTCCAGTTGCTCTAATAGCTGTAGTAGTGGATGCTATACAGGATGTAGTGGAGGATGTTCGGGCGGTTGCTCCTCTAACTGTAAAGGAAGTTGTGGTACAGGATGTACAGGCGGTTGTAGTTCATCATGCTCTGGAGCCTGCGAAAAAAGTTGCAAGACATCTTGTACAGGCGAATGTGGTGGCTCTTCATGTACAGGCGTTTGTGCAAACACTTGTGACAGAGGATTCTGTCATGGAAGTTGTTCTGGCTCATGTCAATCATCCTGCAAGGGTACCTGCTTTTATTCGTGCAATATAACATGTGAATATGGTGCTAAATAATGCGTATGGATTTAATTAAGAAAGAAGCCGAAAGTTGGCAATCAGGTATAGCTAAAAGTATTACTTTTATTGTGACCAAGGATTGTCAATTAGCCTGCAAGTATTGTTATCTTGTTGGCAAAAACGAAAAAGAACGCATGTCATGGGATGTAGCAAAAAAAGCTATAGACTACATTTTGAATCATGAAAAAGAATACCAAGAGGAATCTGTGGTTTGGGATTTTATAGGTGGTGAACCTTTCTTAGAAATTGATTTAATAGATCACATATGTGATTACATCAAGAAAGAACTTTTTCGTAGAAATCATCATTGGTTTAATTCTTATCGCTTTTCTTTTTCTACAAATGGGATAAATTATGATAGTGATAAGGTGCAACACTTTATTGCTAAGAATAAGAGCCATCTATCTATAGGCATAACAATAGATGGAACAAAGGCAAAACATGATTTGAACCGAATTTGGAAAGGTTCAGGGAAAGAGCGTGGTTCGTATGATGATGTCGTGAGAAATATCCCTCTTTGGCTAAAACAATTTCCTCATGGTGGAACTAAAGTAACAATAAGTAGTGCAGATATTCCATATATAAAGGAAAGCGTTATTCATTTGTATTCATTAGGAATTCATGAGGTTAATATTAACTGTGTGTTTGAAGATGTTTGGCACGAAGGCGACGATGCCTTATTTGAAGACCAGTTGCTTCAACTTGCAGATGAAATAATAGATAATGGCTATTATCAAGAAAACACTTGTTCTTTCTTTAGTGAACATATTGGCAAACCGATGGATCGTCAATTGGAAAATGAGAATTGGTGTGGTGCAGGACGTATGCTTTCTATAGACGCTGCGGGAAATTTTTATCCTTGTACACGCTTCGCGCAATATTCTCTACGAAACAAAAAAGCATTGACCATAGGTAATATAAATGATGGAATAGATAATAATCGTTTAAGACCTTTCCTAACACTTGACCGTTGCACCCAGTCTGCTGAGGAATGCTTAAATTGCGAAATAGCAAGTGGCTGTGCATGGTGCCAAGGAGAAAACTATGATGCAGCAGACACACCGACAATTTACCAACGTAGCACAGCAATTTGCAAAATGCACAAGGCAAGAGTAAGAGCCAACAACTATTATTGGAATAAGCTCTACCGTAAACTTGAAAAAGAAGGACGACGAGAGTCTTACGAGAACAATAAACCCAAGTCTAACTCTCTTAAATGCTAAGCTGATTATGATACAGTACATCGTTATATTGTTAGATGAAACCTCTGTTTCTTTTTGTCATTACACAAATGACAAGGCAGAGTACAAACTAATGCCTTTGCAAACGCTTAAAGATGGCATACGTTTCGCCATGAAGGAGAATCTGAACATTCAGTTTGTCTATCCTGATTACGAATTACCGATTGAATATCAGAAGGAAATAGACTCAATTGACCATACGGATATACGTCCTGCTTACATTGCAGAGAATCGCTTCAATGATACAAGTACATGTGTTATGGTGTTTAATTCTTTGGCAGACACAGATGGTTATGACTTCAAGAAAGATATTCCATATTTGGTACGTACAGACAAGAACAGTTTGTTTGAAGGTGAACAGATTGTAGAACAAATACTTAATGTGGCAACTCGTCTCAACATAGTTATAACAGACATTGAAACATTCACCGAGGGTGATATTACAGTTTACAAATCATTCTTGCAAAATCTATCTGGTTACATGAAACAGTTGTATATAATGGGCAAAACACCACAACTAAATTTGCTTACAGACCGTATGATGCTTGATGAAATGAATAACTGTGGAGCTGGTGATACAACAGTGACACTTGCTCCTAATGGAAATTTCTACATTTGCCCAGCGTTCTACTTTAGCAATGATGGTGATGCCATAGGTGATGTTAAGAAAGGACTTGAAATTAAAAACAAGCAACTTTTTCAACTCAATCATGCTCCATTATGTCGCAAATGTGATGCTTATCAATGCAGACGATGTGTTTGGCTAAACAGAAAAACGACATTAGAAGTCAATACGCCAAGTCATGAGCAATGTGTTGTGGCGCATTTGGAAAGAAATGCTTCTCAGCAGCTTTTGGCAAGCATACGTGATTTTGGAACATTTTTACCTGGAAAAGAAATCTGTGATATTGATTATCTTGACCCATTTGATATTAAAAAAAGAAGTTAGTTAGTGGTGAGACATTTTCTTCATCCATTGTGAAACAATAAAAAAATAACACAAAATGAAAAAATTAGTAGGACAGGTTACTGTCGAAGAAAAAGACGAAATTCAGAAGCTCTTTGAACGCCGTAATGGGCTTAATGAATTGGCAACAATACTTACTGCCGAAAACGAGACTCTATACGAGAAACTTGTCAAAGACATGGGAGAGACAAGTGCAAAATTTCATCAATGGTGGAAATCTATGGGACAAAAATACCAATGGGAATCGGTAGATGGCGGTAATTGGGAGATTGACTTTGAAACCTGTGAAATTTATCTTATAGCAGAATAAAGAAATGGCACATTTTCTGTTTGTAACACAGTTATTGTTCATTGGTTCTACAGAACTATTGCTTATCGGAGGCATTGCCTTACTTTTGTTTGGTGGTAAGAAACTGCCTGAAATGATGCGAGGCTTAGGTCAAGGAGTCAGAGAATTCAAGAAAGGAGTCAATGACATTAAAGAGCACGATGAAACATTAAAGGAAGATACTGAAAAGAAAAAGTCAGAAGAAAATCCATCTAAAGATGAATTAAAAAATGACGAAAGAAAATGATTCTAATTTAATGACATTCGGCGGACATTTAGAAGTGTTCCGCCGAATGTTATTTCGCATTATTGCTGTTGCTGGCACGCTCTCTGTAATCGTTTTCTTTTGTAAGGAGAACACTTGGGGAATATTATTAGCCCCAAGTGAATACAATTTCACCACATATACGTTTATAGAGAATATCGTATCGTTATGTGGTTATGATTTCCATTTTGAAAAATTCCATGTTGATTTAATCGCAACAGACTTGTCCAGTCAATTCATGACCCATATTACAACATCTGTGTATTTGGGGGTATTAGGAGCTTCGCCTTATATCCTTTTTGAACTATTCAAATTCGTATCTCCTGCACTTTATGAAAGCGAAAAGAAGTATTCGGTAAGCGTAGCTGTAATAATATATTTATTGTTTATAATAGGAGTCCTCATGAGCTACTATATATTGTTTCCAATTTCATTCCGTTTTTTGGGTACATATAGTGTTTCTGAAAATATTCGCAGTACCATTACATTGGATTCTTATGTTGAAACATTTACAACTTTGACATTTATTATGGGGGTTGTTTTTCAATTACCAGTAATTATGTTCTTTTTATCAAAATTAGGGTTCATATCTTCACAACTATTGGCGAGATATAGGAAGCATGCTTTGATTGTCATTATGCTTGTTGCAGCAATTATAACACCTCCAGATTTGATGACTCTTGTTTTGGTAACAATTCCGTTATACTTACTATATGAAGTGAGTGTAAGAATTGCTAAAATTGTTGATAAAAATAGATAGTTAACAGAATACAGATAAAAGAGTATCACAACATTGTTTTAATATAATGCCTCAGTTGCAGGAGTTCTTATTACTGCAAATATCTCGGGCCTGAAGAAAGGCACAACTTACTATGTTAAGTGCGTCGCTACAGGCAAGGATGGAACAACGACTACTGGAACAACAAAAGTTATAACTAATTATTAATTTAAAAGTTGCGCACGACACGGACGAAGTGTAATCAATAAAATGAAACTAAACATATATTATAGCATTGCGATTACCGCTCTGCTACTTGTATTTTGTGCATGCTCAAGTAATGATGAAGAAGACAAGAAAGGAAACATATCAAATAGCATAGTCGGTACATGGGCAGTGAAAAATATTTCATGTTTTGACACAGAGGAGCTGGGAGCAGACATCATTACATTTACCGCCAATAAGCGAGTGGAAGCAAAACACTATGAAGACAATACAGGTTATGGCATCTTCAAATATGATGACACATACAAAGGTTCGTGGTCTATTGACGGTAATAAAATATGGATGACTATGCCTTCACTTTGGATTGGGCCAAATAACTTGGTAGTTGAGAATATTCAAGAGAATAAAATCAGCTTTAGTCCTTGGGGAAATGAAGGTGCATATGTAACCATGGAAAAATATACAGAACACGAAAATAGCATATATGGCTATTGGGAACTTTCAAAATGTAAAGGCACTTTAACAAAAGAGAACGGCAAGGTATTCGATATTAATGACTGTTCATTTACTTTCCATTATTTGTATTTCTCAAAAACAGCATTAAGAAATCACAATGGCTATAATGGCGTAATATTGGATGACCGTGAGAAAAGTCCTCAATTGATGAATTTTGATTTTGATGGTTCAAAAATTGTAATTTATAAAGTAGATAGTGGAAGATTCTTGGATGGAGATTTTACGGTAAAGAGAATCTCTGACGACCACATCATTTTACATTTTTATGGTCACGATGCACCAACTGAAATCTTTGACATTGATATATATCTAAATAGAATTCCTACATTCCTTAATCAATAAGGAATAAGAAGTTGCGCACGACACGAATATAGTGTACAAAATATGAAAATTAAAACATATCTATTTTTGTCATACCTTTTATTGGTATTAGCAGGAGTCGTTTCGTTGGCTTCTTGTGGCGGCAATGATATAGGAGAAGAAGGGGAAAATCCTCAAAACAAACAATTAGTCGGTACAAAGTGGACTACTACTAACTGGGACTACGCGATTGGAGATGATTGGGCTAGCACCTTTGATGAGACATACAATATTTATTTTTATTCGCAGACAGAAGGTATATTTTATTATAGCCGAAAGGATTCTGACTCTGATTTCGGGTCTTCTCGTTCACGGTGCGTTGCACATTTTACATATAATGTAGAGGGCCATTCCATCAAATTGAATTATATCAACAACCCGATGAGCTTTTCAAGTACATTGGATCTTTCCGAAAACACCATATCAATGAACGGAATAAACTTTAACAAGGGTACAATAGATTCGTCAGATAATACTTGGATAAACACCATAAAAGGAACAACCGGTCATTGCAAATGGTATTATGACCCGTCCGGCTCCTTATATGTGAGTGGAGAAGGCGATATGGCTGACTATACCTCGTTTTCAAACACTCCTTGGGGTAAGAATAACCTAATGCTCCATTATGTAGAGATTATGGAAGGGGTGACTTCTATCGGAGCTTTTGCCTTTGCCAACTCGTCAATAGGAGAGGTATATATATGTTCGGATGCAAAGTTGAGGAAAATCGGTTCTTCTGCTTTTAAAGGCACATGCATTTCAAACATAAATTTGCCAAACGAGATAACGGTGATTGGTGAGAGTGCCTTTGCCGATTGCAAATATTTGACAAATGTGTATTTGCCAAACTTGATTGAGGAAATAGGTGCCTATGCGTTTGATGGTTGTAAATCGGCTAGTCTAACACTCACAAAGAATCTTCGACGAGTTGGGGAGGGAGCTTTCATGGGCTGTAATATTACATCCTGGACGGACTCCAAAGTCTTGGAGTATATAGGAAATACGGCATTTACGAACATTAAAACAAGTGAAATCGATTTGCCAGGCATAAAAGAATTGGGGAATATTGCCTTTCATTCAACGAGCATATCAAAGATACATGTTGGGCCTTATTTGCAAAAGGTTACAGGGACACCGTTTTATTGTGCTTCTATCGGAACCCTCACTATTGATGTAGATTCGCCATTGCCATTGGAATACGATTTTGTAAACTCGGAATATGTTAAGAAGTGGAATCTTATAGTTCCCAAGGATAAAGAACTTTATTATTTGAATGCCCCGTATTGGAAAAATTTCAAATCAGTTACAGGAGGGAGCGGAAAAGGAACGGACGATGGGACAGTTTCCAATGGAATAATACAGACTGTTGACGCTGTTCCTGAAGTGTTTCAAGTAAAGTTATATGGTCGGCTCGGTGACAATATCAAAGAGGGCAAAGTTTCTTTTCGTGTATCAAAGTCTTCTAATTTTACCGATTGCGTGACTACTCCCGAACAGTCTGTGACAGGATTGCCTGACAGGTCATTTGAAATTACATTAAGCGGAAGTTTGGAATGTAGTACAAACTATTATTATCAGGCTATATATAAATATAACAACTCAAATATAAAGTATGGAGAGACTAAGTCATTTACAACTTTAAGGCCTCATTGTCCCAGCAATCTATCTTATACCATTAACGGGACGACATACAAAATGATTCTTGTATCAGGAGGGGCAGATGGTGATTTTTACATAATGCAGACAGAACTGCCACATTCCATGGGATTTTCTGTTGCGGGAGAACATATACCTCGTGTTGATGCAAATGGTGATGGTGTTGTAATCAAATCAGAATGGAGAAAATTTATAGATAATCTTAGGGTAGCCACAGGTATAGCCTGGCGTCTCCCGACATCAGCTGAATGGAAATATGCGGCCAAAGGCGGTAAACTGAGTAAAGGCACAACATATAGTGGTAGTAATACAATATCTGAAGTCGCATGGTTTTCAGGAAACAGTAGCAAGTATGTACATGACGGAGCCTTAAAAGAACCAAACGAGCTTGGAATATATGATATGTCTGGAAATTATGCAGAATTGACATTTGGGAAAGACCTATATGACCTAGATGGACCATTTTATGGTGGATGTTGGGATGATGCCTCTTCTGCATGTACTGTGACAAGCTATAAACCAGGTCTGACATCAGGCAAAATACCAGGGACTAAGTATAAAGAGAAGTTTGCGTTCAACGGCAAATACATTACAGTCAGATTAGTGTATTCAGCAGAATAATATATTTTTATTAGTATCTGATAAACGCACATAAGAATCTTGGAAGTCCCTATGAAATAAGGATTTCCAAGATTTTCTATTATTGCTATCCGTTAAAACTCAAAGTAAACGTATCCGCGATGCTAGTATATATCCATCAATCGAGTAGGAGAAAAAACTACTTCGCTTTCCTCCTACTCGATTATTTGTCTATGTATGATGCGACAAAATAGACAATCGAAATGACCGTATAAAGGAAACAAGGCAAGAATATCCAAAGCAAAGTCTTAACCCAACCATTCGACAGCCACACACCTTCATTTCTTGACATCATATTTGACATGTCATAGAAATGGCGAATGAGGATTTCCTTATTCGCCTTTCGGTGGTCTTCAAGAAGTTTGGACTCATCGTCAATGAGTTTCTTTCTGGCATCTGTCAGTTTCTCAATGTCGGCATCATCAACTTTAGCCTTGATTTTTATATCTCTCACTTTGGCAATAAAGCTATCAATGGCTTTTGTAACAGCGTCTGCTTTATCGGTGACTTTAAGTAAGTTATCCTTGGCTTCCTGCAAAGAACCTGTTGCCGTTTCAAGACTTGATTTTGCTGAAGTCAATGTATTACTGGCATCCTTGTAGGCTTGCAGTTGTTGGTCGAATTTGTCCGAAGCCTTGTCCGTTTCTATATTCTTGTCTATTGAGTTCTCGAAAGAACCGAAATCCATATCTGAGATTTTACTTTTACCTATTGGCATAGTTTCAATACTGTAAGCCATCGGCTAACCCCGTCTTGCATATTCTCTGAAAATCTTGTAGAAATCTTCAAAGTTCTACAAGATTTTCGGAGATATTCAAAGAAATTTAGAAGAAGTTACAAGAATTTCAGAGGGAGACTACAGAACTCCCTTCTCTCTTAGGCTCAATGGCAGGAAGTCAGCCAAGTCTTTTGGATAATCATTATCATACTCATGTATATGAGTCAAGAAGTAGGTTGTCCATTTTCGG
>ENA-OPRX01001618-OPRX01001618.1-human-gut-metagenome-genome-assembly--contig:-NODE-1618-length-10525-cov-2.243649_pt1 | contig 10525 bp, 7 predicted proteins | sample MGYA00241450_ERZ501892 | MGnify/ENA primary metagenome ERZ501892 (study PRJEB25962, sample SAMEA2042223) | human gut metagenome | biome: human gut; feature: human-associated habitat; material: faeces...
AACCATATTATTATAAGGTGCAGAATGATACACCTGTTATTTTGATTGCTGAAAAGCAAATTCTGGCTAATCAAGGGAAAAGATGGTTTCCAAGTGTGAATTATCGCGTGAGTGATGTGGGATTCATGAAAGAGATTTCAGGTCCGATTGTGATTACATATCCAGAAACGGTTACGGATGCTCAGATAGAAAATGATATGGTTGCTATGATTGGAAATGGGTCGATGTTAATGATGAGAAAATCTTTGTCGGAGGTAAATGAGAATAGTGTACGATATGTTTATGAAGATATTAAAAACCTGATGCCTGTTATTATTTGTAGTATACTTTTTATTATAATTGCTGCGACAAGTGTGGGGGTTGTTTCTGTTAAGAAAAGTATGGAACATTATGCGATATATTATATTTGTGGCTATCGATGGAAACAATGTGCAAGAATTAGTCTGATAAACATGTTTTGCATGGCCTGTGGTGCGTTAATGATAGTTTGCGCAGCTATATTTTGTATGCAGATTATGGGGAAATTAGAGAATACGGCAGTTTTCCTTGGAATTCCACAATTGTTAGTTTGCAGTGTGGTTTTATTATTATTTGTGTTGTTGGCATGGATGCTTCCGATGATATTAGTTATGCGGACTTCGGCAAAGCAAGTATTGTGTAAGAATCGTTAGGAGGATGAAATACTATATGAAAAGATGTAGGTTGATTTTATATATGTTGTGTCTGGTATTCATAATGATGGCGTGTGGAAAAGAGGATACGGAGACTAAGAAAAATGATATGGTGTATACATCGGAGAATCTCGCAACAGCTGGAGTAAAGGGGATGGTAAATTCTTTTGTGGTATGGCAGGGGCGCATATATATGTACACCATAGAGCTGGATGATGAGGATGAGATAAAACAAATACCTCATTTGTATTCTGTGGATTTAAGTGGTAACGGCTTGGAAGAAAGAGATCTGCCTGATGTGGAAGGAAAAATAGAGAATTTGATTTTTTTAACAGATAATGAAAATCTGGAGATGTTTTTAGAAATCCAGACAGAATCGGAACAAGATCGATGTTTCTATGTGGTAGATTATCATAGCAGAGAAAAGAAGAGATTAGAGAACTTTGTACAATTTTCATCGGAGGAAGCGATGGTGAGAGTTTTAAAGGTGAAACAGGGGCAGATTGTTGTTGCGACTTCTAAACGTTTTTTGGTGTGGAATGAAGATGGGACTGGGCAAACAGAGATAAAATCACAAGAACCGTATATAGAGTGTATAGCAAGAACGAAGGATGGAGATATTGTTAGCACACAGACAGATCAAAAGAAAATGAAGATTAGTCGGTTAAATGCGGAAACGTGGAAATGGGAATCCGTATTAACAGTGAAGAATATATCATCCGTGTCTGGGGGAGAATCTCTGATCGATGGTAGAGATTATGATTTTTATTATCGTGACGACACTGGAATATATGGTTATTCTTTTGAGGAAAAGAAACAGATAAAATTGTTAGATTATGTAGCTTCTAATATTCAATCTAGCTATATTTATAGTATTGTGCCAGTTGCGTTAGACCAAATGGTTGGAATTGCAGAGGATGGAAACAATGGAAAGGAAAAATTTGTATTGTATACAAAGGTAGATCCGAATGAAGTGACTGAAAAGACTATTCTAGTATATGGTGCAATGAGATTAAATGAACGTGTGAAGGACGCAGTCATACAGTTTAATAGGAATAATCCTAAATATGAAATACAGTATCGGGACTATTCCTCTTATGAAGATCCACAACAACAGTTTGCTGTGGATGTGGCAACGGGGAAAGTGCCGGATATTATAGACTTGTCCGATGTATCGATTAAGCAATATGTGGAAAAGGGACTACTGGAGAATTTACTACCTTATTATCAAAAGGATGAAGATGTACATCTAAATGATATGCTTTCCTCAGTAGTAAAAGCAATGGAAATAAAGGGGGGATATTATTACATTAGTCCATCATTTCGCATATCTACGTTGGTAGGCAAGAAGAAAATTGTAAATGATACAGAAAGGTGTAATTTGAAACGATTGGAAGAGTTAGCTCAAGAAAATCAAGAAGCAAGTTTACTTATATGCAATAATAAAGAAGATATGCTGAATGTGTTGCTTGCGTATTCTATCAATGATTATATTGATTGGGAAAATGGAGTGTGTAAATTTGATGGGGAAAGATTTAAAGATCTCCTTAATTTTTGCAATCAAGGAACATATTTGGATAATGATTCGGAACAGAATGAAACTGAACAATTGCGTATGGACAAAGTGCTATTAACAACGGCGTCAATTGGTGCGGAGGATGTAGAGATATATCGGTCTGTGTTTGGAGAAGAAGTCTCTTTTGTAGGGTATCCAGGTCAGGAAGAGGGGGAAACTTATTTTTCATTTCAAGATGTACTTGGTATGTCGGTGCAATCTGAAAACAAAGAAGGTGTATGGCAATTCCTGAAAATGTTTATGATGTTGGATTATCAAGGACAGATACAGGACGCGGGATTGATAAATGCGGGAATTCCAACGCAAGAAGATGCTTTTGAAATGTATATGAAAACGCGAACGGCTACAGAGGATTATACGGATGAATTTGGCGTGGAAATAAGTCCGATGAAGTATGATTGGGGAGATGGAGATGTTGAAATAAGTGTAACACCCTTGACATTGGACGAGGAAAAACAGTTTCGAAATTTAGTAAGTCAAACTCATTTGACAGGATATTATGAAGAGACGGTTATGGGGATTGTTGAAGAGGAATCCTCCAATTACTTTTATGGACAACAGTCATTGGATAAAACGATACAGGTAATTCAGGATCGTGTGACAAAGTATGTGAATGAGAATCGGTAAAAGAACATGGGAGGAAGGGCAATGATTGAATTTAAGAATGTCACAAAAGTTTACAATGCGAAAAAAGGAAATGCATACGAGGCACTACATGGTGTGAATATGAAAATAGAAGATGGAGAACTTGTTGCAATCGTAGGAAAATCCGGTGCAGGTAAGTCTACGTTGTTGCACATATTAGCATGTATTGATACTTATGAGGATGGTGAGTTCTACATAGATGATATGTTGATCAAGAATCTGAGTGAGAAACAGATGGCGCAGATTCGAAATGAAAAGATTGGACTTGTGATGCAGGATTATGCATTGGTTGAGGATTTTACAGCCATGCAGAATGTAATGCTTCCGATGGACTTTGCAAAGAAAAAAAGGAAGAAGAAAGATAGAAAAGCAGAAGCAATGGAAGTGTTAAGACAGTTAAAACTTGAAGAATTTGCGGATAAAACGGTTTCACAGTTATCAGGGGGACAGAAACAGAGAGTAGCGATTGGACGGGCAATTGTAAATTATCCGGAGGTTTTATTGGCGGATGAACCGACAGGTGCACTTGATTCTACAAATGCACAAGCAATCATGGAATTGTTTCATATGATTCATGAAAAGGGGACAACCGTGATTATTGTAACGCATGACATGGAGATTGCAAATGAATGTGACCGTAAGATTGTAATCGCAGATGGATGTATCGTTGAAGAATAAGAATATTATTGCGGTCAGATACGAATCTGTAACTTATCAGATGATAGTCTACAGATAATGTGCAATCGCATATAACACCAACAGATGTACCGGATAGAACCAGTAGAACAACATCTTCACCTGTGGGCCCCGTTTGCCATTATAAAATGTAATAAATACCATTGCGATGAGACCATACAGTTCAAAAGATCCATAAAAGATATAGAGGATAAGCGCGGTTAATATGAATCGCATCCATGGTGTTTCTCTGGTCAGATAGAACATACAGATTAAGAGAACGCCTCCAATTCCATAATCGCAGTGTACAAAATAAGATGCTGCAAAGATGAGCACAAATGGAATCGCATAGATTCTTTTTGTGTTCATTTCTTCTAAACAAAAGATTGCGGCGAGACCGAATGCTAATGTAAGAAATACATTCTGATGTCCCCAGTCCATAAGAGTTCCGAAGAATGCAAGATCAAACGGAATCTCTGAAATGATGGCAAATATACAAAGCCGTATCAGGTAATTTGTATGATTTCTGGTGTGATGGAATCCCTCGATAATCAAGAAACAAAAGATGGGAAATGCAATTCGCCCAACTGCACGAAATACCATGTCTTGTGGGAAAAATATATAACCAATGTGGTCTGCTAACATTGAAATAATGGCGATCATTTTCAATGTAAAGCTGTCCAAAAATCCGCTTTGTTTTTCTGTCATCTCAAAATCCATCTGTATGTGACCTCTTTTCTTTATAAACAAATAAGTGTAATCTTTATAGAGTATAACAGACGTTATTTTATTCTACAATACACAAATACATAAAACATTCATAAAATAATGTGGTAATTCGTCTGAATAATTGGTATAATGTATTTATCTATCGAAACGGATAATGACGGGGAAAAACGCAGATTATCGGTTATCAGTTTGTCGGATAAGTAGGAAGGAGTTCAGTTGATATGGCAAGAGAAGAGAGATTTAAGACCGTTTCCTTTGGCGGATATGACAAGGCGACGGTGGATGTATATTGATGATTTGAATAAGACGCATATGCAGGATATAGCAGATCTCAAACAGACGATCAGCAAGCTGAGTGAGACAGTGAAGAGCCTGCAGCTTGTGAAAGACAGCATCAGCTCTGAATCGAATCAGGCAATTGAGAATATGCAGAAATATAACGAATCACTTCAGAATGAATTAGAGAAAGCAAATCGTAAGCTGGCAGAGCAGGAGGAATCTTCAAAAGGATATTCGGATAAGTTAGAGATTATTTCCAAGACATTGGTTGAGACCAATGAGCGTTGTGATGCAATGATAAAAGAAGCAGAGAGTAAGAGTAAGAAGATGATGGAAGAGGCTGAGGCAGGCAGTAAGAGCATGCTTGTGAAGGCGAAGGAAGAGAGCGATGCCCTGCTGTCCAATGCAAAGAGCCAGAGCAATTATATGGTGACAGAAGCAGAGAAGAAGAGCCGGAATCTGATGGAAGACTCTGAGAAACAGAGTGCGAATATCTTACGCCGTGCAGAGGAAGAAAGAGAGAGTATTCATGTCCGTGCGGAGGAAGAATACAAACAGGCAGTTGCAAAGAAGAATGCAGAATGTCAGAAGATGGTAGAGGATGCACAGGCGGAGAAAGATAAGATATTATCCGAGGCAAGAGAAAAGGTGGCATCCATCCGTGGTTCTATGAGAAGAGAATGTGAGAGTGTCAGCACATACATGGCAAGCCTGATGGAATCCGTAGAAGGAGTTGTGAAAGCCTGCAATGAGACAAAAACTATTACGGATAAGGCATTTGGCGGAATTACAAAGACGGAAAGACCTGCATTAACAGATGAAGATTTGCAGGAGATTCCACAGATAAAGTTTGAGGGGTAGGGACAAGCCCCTTGGAGGAGTGGCTTATGGATACAAAACGAATTGAGAGTTTCAAAGAATTTGCCGGACATCTTGAATATCCAATGGTAATATTTGAGGCAGAATCCGGGAAAGTATTAGAGATCAATGATGAAGCAAAGGAACTGATCGGTGGGGATGTTAAGAATATCAGTATAGAACCGGGCAGATCCCTTACAAAATTGAATTTTTGGGATATGCTGCATAAGAGAAAGAGCTTGATGTGGCATCGTATCCGGATGGTTGTGGATGGGGAAGAGCATCTGGTGTGTGGTCTGGTGAATGAAGCAACGGTCAATGAACAATTGATCTATACGGTATTGTTCGAACGGCGGGCGGATCTGAACATTGGAAGTTTTACATTAGAGCGGATTGTGAACCATGCGGGAATTGTTGCATTTCATATGGCACGCAGCAATGGGGAATATCAGATCGAATATGTGTCAAGGAATATCCGTAAGTATGGATACACAAGAGGGCAGTTTTATGACAATATCGTTGATATTAAAGATATTGTATGTCCGGAAGACTACGAAAAAGTATCTGCAACTATTGCATATGCGGCAAAGAAACATATTGATGAAGGTACATTGGAATGCCGTATTTTCACAGAGGAGCAGGATCTGATACCGGTGCGCCTTCAGATCCATTATATATATAATGAGGACGGTTTGCTGACTGATTTTGAAGTGCTGATGATGGACATGCGGGAAGAACTGCAAAGAAACAGTGAGAATGCGTACCTGAGCAATGCTGTCACCAGGATGAAGAATGTCGTGCTGGTTAAGTCGTATCATGCAGGCAAACGGACATTGAAGTACATTTCACCGAATGCGGGTATGGTCGGAATGAATGTGGAAGCGCTTCGCAAAGGATACAAATTAACAGAGGATTATATTCATCCCGATGACAGGGATGGTGTGATCGATTCGATATATCAGGCGGTTGCCAATGGCGTAACCGATTATCTGCATACTTACCGGATGGTAAGAGATGATGGAAGACAGATATGGGTAGAGAATGTTGTTACGATCAATCGGATCTCGGATGGAGAAGCAGATGTTTGTTTTCTTCTGACAGACGTAACGGAACAGAAGAATATGGAACAGGAGCTTGCGGCTGCAACGGAGAATGAGGCAGCGGTTGTGGAGACGATCACCAAGCCGGTATTTAGAGAATTTCAGGCAGGTAATCTGGACAAAGAGCTGCTGGCGCAGTTTGAGCTGATGGCACAGACATTAAGCCAGAATGCAGCATATTATAGTGTGGTAGTGGATGAAGAGGGCGGATTGGTAACAACACCGGCAGGACCGGGCAAAGATATTGGCCAGTTTTATGATCTGTTTGAGCGGCCACAGCTAAAAGAGGAATTTGTCAGATTGTCAGAAAGAGCAAAGGAAGAAATGGTTCCACAAAGTGCAAGCCTGGCAATGGACAAATTATCAGTACATATGGTATTTGCTCCGTTGATGATTGAGGGCAAAGTGATCGCATACTGGGTGCTTACCAGTTTTGCAAAAGACGGTGCAGAAGTAGTGGGTTCTGTGATTGAACAGCAGTGGCGTTTTGCAAATGAGATTTCCAAGTGTTTTTATGCGGAAGAGGCAGTGACGACAGAGACCAGACTTCGGAAACTGACGGAGATACAGTTACACAAAGAACAACAGGAACGTCATATATTACAGGATATGATTGATATTATGACGAGAGATGGGGAAGCCGGATTCAGTGAGATCTGTCAGAAGGCAGCACTTTATTTAGATGTTTCGGATATTGGCATTTATGTTAAGAATAAAGAGACGGAAAAGGTGGAAAAATACTTCTCATGGGATCTTACCGGAGACAATCCGACATTTTTTGATGCAATGACGATGTCGGTATCGGAATATAAAGTCTTGCACAAAATGTTAAAGGATGATACAGTTGTGACGGCTGATTCCGGCAGTCAGGATCCGTTCCTGAACGGACTGATCCGTCAGACGGATATGGGTTGTATTCTGTTTCAGGCAATGATATCCGGAGATGGGATTGACGGGTATGTTGTGTTTGCGGATAAGGATAAGACGCATGTATTTGATCAGAAAGATAAGAGCTTTATTGCATCTGTTGCAGATATTTTCAGTTCGATCATTTTTGGTAAGAACAAAGCTTCCAAAGTAGATATCCTGAAGGAAGGTTTCTTAGATGCATACGATCATGTAAGAGATGCCGTATTTGTCAAAGACAATCGCACCGGAGATATTATTTTTGCCAATAAGGCGATGGACAAATTGTTTGGCTATAGCGTTGTAGGAATGGCAGCGGGCGAAGTAGTAAGTGACAAATTAGAACAATACCGGAGTATGCAGGGCGTTCGCAAGCGTTTTATTGCTAATAAAAAAGTCACAAAGTGGCAAAGCTATCTAAAGGAGTTAGATCAGATCATGAATATTGTGGAGATCCGTCTGGAATTATCGGAACGGACGGATGTCAGCGTATATATTCTGAAAAAGAACAAAAAGAAATAGTATCCCTGAATCTTAAGATTTACATGATTTTTGGCGATATATATAGGAAAGGGGCACGAACATGGCAAGTTCAGATATAGGAATTGATTTGGGTACGGCCAGTATCCTTGTATATGTGAAAGGAAAAGGCGTTGTATTGAAAGAGCCTTCCGTGGTTGCGTTTGACCGTGATACGAACCGGATCAAAGCGATCGGAGAGGAGGCACGTCTGATGTTAGGAAGAACACCGGGTAATATTGTAGCGGTTCGTCCGCTACGTCAGGGTGTGATTTCTGATTACAGAATTACAGAGAAGATGCTGAAGTACTTTATCCAGAAAGCAGTAGGTAAGAGTTTCTTCGGAAGAAGACCGAGAATCTCTGTCTGTGTGCCAAGTGGCGTAACAGAAGTAGAGAAAAAGGCGGTAGAGGATGCAACTTATCAGGCAGGTGCAAGAGATGTTTCGATCATTGAGGAGCCGGTTGCGGCAGCGATTGGAGCAGGGATTGATATTGCAAGACCTTGCGGGAATATGATCGTAGATATCGGTGGCGGTACTGCGGATATAGCCGTTATTTCGTTAGGCGGAACGGTGGTCAGCACATCCATTAAGACGGCAGGTGATGATTTTGATGAGGCGATTGTGCGTTATATGCGTAAGAAACATAATCTGCTCATTGGGGAACGTACCGCAGAGGAGATTAAGATCAAGATCGGTACCTGTTATAGAAGACCGGAGAATCTGACATTGGATATACGAGGAAGGAATCTGGTTACCGGACTTCCGAGAACGGTAACGGTGACTTCTGAAGAGACCGTAGAAGCACTTGAAGAAGTGACAGAGCAGATCATAGAGGCAGTGCATTCCGTATTAGAGAAGACACCGCCGGAGTTAGCGGCAGACATCGCTGACAGAGGAATTGTCCTGACAGGTGGAGGAGCTATGTTACATGGCCTTGAAGAATTGATAGAGGAAGAGACCGGTATTACAACGATGACGGCAGAAGATCCAATGACCTGCGTTGCAATCGGTACCGGTAAGTATATTGAGTTCCTGAGCGGAGCGATGGACGAGGAATAGGAGTGACGAGATGGTAAGAGGTCTTTACACAGCATGGACTGGCATGGTGAATGAACAAAAGAGGCTGGATGTCATATCCAACAATATGGCAAATGCGGATACAACCGGATTCAAGAAACAGGGTGTTACGTCGCAGTCTTTTGATGATGAATTGGCACTTCGTATTCACGACAACAATAACTACAGCAATCTGAATTATCGGATTGGTGATGTGAATCTTGGCGTGAAGATTGGAGAGACATACCATGACCTTTCTCAGGGAAGTCTGAGAGAAACCGGTAACACATATGATCTTGCGTTAAGTGGAGACGGATTTTTTACCATTCAGACAACAAACAAGCAGGGACAGACCAGTACGAAATATACACGGGATGGTTCGTTTACTGTGAACACGGACGGTTATCTTGTTACCAAGGATGGGGATTATGTGTTGGATACGAATGGAAGAAGAATTCAGATTCCGGGCGCACAAACGGCACAGAATGTGTCAATTGACCAGCGGGGCAATATTGCGGTCGATGGTCGGAATGTAGCAACCCTTGGTATAGCAAGCTTTGCCAATCCACAGGCATTGCTGCTTTATGGAGAGAATATGTATGATGCAACTGCAGCGGCGGGATTGCAGGCATCTACCGCAACGGTGAATCAGGGATATCTGGAAATGTCAAACACGAATGTCATTGAGGAGATGGTGGATATGATCACGATCACCAGAGCGTATGAGGCAGGACAGAAGATGATTCAGACACAGGACAGCCTGTTGAATCATTCGGTTAATGATGTCGGCAAGGTTTGATGAAAGGTGTGAGATAGCATTATGATGAGAGCTCTTTGGACGGCTGCTTCCGGCATGAAGGCACAGCAGACCAGTATGGATACGTTGTCCAACAATTTATCCAATATCAATACAACAGGTTACAAGAAGGAGACGACACGTTTCCAGTCACTTTTATATCAGAATATCCAGAAGAAGACGACCGATTCCGAGGGGAATCAGAAGCCGATCGGAGCGCAGGTCGGACTTGGTGTGAAGGTGGGATCGATCGCAACGCAGTTTACACAAGGATCCTTTACAACGACCAATGCTGCATTTGACTTTGCGGTTGAGGGAGATGGACTGTTCATGGTGCAAAAGCCGGACGGTACGATCTGCTATACCAGAAACGGTCATTTTAATCTTTCTAAAAATACATCCGGCGGATGGTCTTTGACGACACAGGAAGGATATGCAGTGTTGGATTCGACCGGCAAGGAGATAAGCTTTGATAAGGATGTGGATACCTCGAAGCTTCGCTTTGATAACTATGGCGGTATCGGTTATGTGGGAGATGATGGCAATGCACTTCCGCTTGGTATCAATATCGGTATGGCACAGTTCAATAATCCAAATGGATTGGAGAAGGCGGGTGACAGCTATTATCTGGCGACAGATGCTTCCGGAGATGCCCGCATTGAGGGGGATGATGCTGCATTAAAGCGCAGTATTGTTAAGAATGGATATCTT
>ENA-OPRX01001623-OPRX01001623.1-human-gut-metagenome-genome-assembly--contig:-NODE-1623-length-10485-cov-2.287057_pt1 | contig 10485 bp, 9 predicted proteins | sample MGYA00241450_ERZ501892 | MGnify/ENA primary metagenome ERZ501892 (study PRJEB25962, sample SAMEA2042223) | human gut metagenome | biome: human gut; feature: human-associated habitat; material: faeces...
TGGGAGAGATGCCATACTCTTTTTGGAAGGTATGGGCCAGATAGTATTTGTTGATGTGGGCGATTTCGGCAAGGGCATCCAGCGAGATATCTTCCCGGTAGTTGCTGTCCAGATACCGCTTGATCTCCACACACTCCCGGCTGTCGGAGCGGGGCGTTTCCTCTACCTGCAAAGAAAGCGTGGTACACCGCACCAGCCAGATGAGCAGCACTTCCAGCAGATCCTGACAGACCGTTTCGCAGCCGTCCAGACTGCGGTCTGCTTCGGCCAGCAGCATATGGAGCAGCGTCACCATCCGCTCCCGATTTTTCCGGCAGTTGAATATAGCGTAGGAAGAATCTGATTTTCCAAATAAGATCTCGATGCCAGCAACGCCCAATACAATGTATTCCAGCGGTGAAGCATTCAGGCTCAGCTCGGTATGCTCTACCTGCGGATTGACGATGATCATATCATCCGGTTTGACCGGATAAAGCTGACCGCTTAGATAAAACTGACCTTCTCCGCTCAGACAGTAGAACAGCTCTGTGCAGGAATGGGTGTGGGCAGTACTGTTCCAATCGCCGCCAAATTTGCTTTTGCTGATGTACAGCAGCCGGAAGGATTCCCGTGGAGCGGGAGCATGGCGGATATCAAATCGCTCGGTACTCATAAATGGCTCCTTTTGAGGCAAAACGCAAAAACTATAAAAATAAAAGCAAGATACTAAAAATGCAAGCCTAAAAACGATGCGTTTTTTCGTGCGTTTTTTCTCATTATAGAGGCAATGAAGAAAAAATGCAAGCCCTGATTTTTGGACGGGTTCAATACTTTTGCCTTCGATATAGTGCAAAAAATATGTCAAACTGGTTACAGGCGGGGAAAATGTACCAAAACTACAGTACAAATTTTATTGCTTTTGCTGAAAGAATTTTTCGAAAAGCAATATTTCTAAAAAACTAAACAACAAAGACCTTGTTGCGAACCGTAAAAACCTCTATATTGGAACCAGAAAAAACCACAGCCCTCTCGGACGAAGCCTGTTTGCCCCGGCTGTGTTTTGAACGGAACTTTATGATGGAGGATACACTATGAAACGCATTTCTCGTCGCAATTTTCTGAAAGTGGCTGGCGTGGGTGCCGCTGCACTGAGCCTGGCTGCCTGTGGTGGTGCTGCCAGCTCCACCGCGTCCAGCACGGCATCTTCTGCCGCTACTTCTTCCGCAGTGGCTGCGGACGTCACCATCAAGGTTGCCGCCATCGAGACCGGCTATGGCGCTGAGATGTGGAAGAAGGTCGCCGAGGCCTTTACCGCACAGACCGGCATCAAGGTGGACCTGACCACCGACAAAAAGCTGGAGGACGTCATCGGCCCCTCCATGCAGGGCGGCGACTACCCCGACGTGGTCCATCTGGCCACCGGCCGTGAGGCTGCCCTGACCGAGCAGTTCATCAAGGGCAACCTGATCGCCGACATCACCGATGTGCTGAGCATGACCGTGCCCGGCGAGAGCAAGAAGGTGAGCGAGAAGATCGCCGGCGGCTTTACCGACACCTCCCTGACCAACCCCTACGGCGACGGCAAAACCTATCTGGCTCCCATGTTCTACAGCCCCTGCGGCCTGTTCTACAACGCCGGTTTCCTGAAGGAAAAGGGCTGGGACGTGCCCAAGACCTGGGACGAGATGTGGGCACTGGGCGACAAGGCTGCCGCTGAGGGCACCTACCTGTTCACCTACCCCACCACCGGCTACTTCGACGCCTTCTTCTATGCGCTGATGTACGCCGCAGGCGGCCCCGACTTCTTCAACAAGGCTACCCACTACGAAGAAGGCATCTGGGACACCCCCGAGGCAAAGACCTGCTTTGATATCGTGGCAAAGCTGGCTTCCTACACCAACCCCATCACCCCCGCACAGGCCAACGATCAGGACTTTACCCAGAACCAGCAGCTGGTGCTGGACAACAAGGCCCTGTTTATGCCCAACGGCACCTGGATCGTGGGCGAGATGGCCGAAGCACCCCGTGCAGACGGCTTTGAGTGGGGCATGACCGCTCTGCCCGCTGTCAAGGCCGGCGGCGACAGCTACAGCTACACCTGGTTCGAGCAGGCATGGATCCCGGCGGGTGCTGAGCATCTGGATGCAGCCAAGCAGTTCGTGGCGTACCTGTATAGTGACGAAGCCTGCAAGCTGTTTGCCGAGAGCGGCGCGATCCAGCCTGTGCTGGGCATTGCCGATGATCTGGACGGCGACAACAAGATGTTCTACTCCATCTATGATAACGGCGCAAAGGCCGCCATGGGCAACTTTGCAGCCTTCAGCGCCATCCCCGGCGTGGAAGTGCGCACCGTGTTCTTCGACCCTGTCAACTCTCTGGTGTCCGGCAGCATGACCGAGCAGCAGTGGATCGACGGCATCAAGTCCGCCAGCGACCAGATGCGCGCCAACATCATCGAGTAATTAAGCCCTGCCCAGCGGGGGCGGTTTTTACCGCCTCCGCTTTTTTGGGCTGTACAGTACCATCAAGAAAGGAGCGGTCAATCCCCTATGAGAACGGATAAAAGCCGCAAACGGTTCGTATTCCTCTGTGTGGCACCGGCTACCATCCTGTTTTTCCTCTTTATGATCCTGCCCACCCTCAACGTGTTCCGCATGAGTTTGTATGAGCGGGGTGCCTATTCTCCCAACGAGACCTTTGTGGGGCTTAAAAACTTCCAGCATCTGCTGCGGGACGCCCAGTTCATCCGCTCCATGCAGAATATGATCCTGCTGGTGGTAACGGTCACCCTGATCACCTTCGCCTTTGCACTGGTATTTGCCGCCATCCTCACCCGGGAGAAGATCAAAGGCCAGAACTTTTTCCGCATCATCTTCTACATCCCCAACATCCTGTCGGTGGTCGTCATCTCCGGCATCTTCTCTGCCATCTATAAGCCGGAAAACGGCATGCTGAACAGCATCATCGGCCTGTTCCGCAACATGAGCGACCCCATCCTGTGGAAGGGCGAAAAACTGGTCATCCCCTCCATCATCATTGCCATGGTGTGGCAGGCCATCGGCTACTACATGGTCATGTACATGGCCTCCATGTCTGCCGTGCCCATCAGCCTGTACGAGAGCGCCAATCTGGACGGTGCCGGGCGGCTGACCCAGTTCTTCCAGATCACCATCCCCCTCATCTGGACGAATATCCGCACCACCCTCACCTTCTTTATCATCTCCACCATCAACATGGCCTTCCTCTTCGTCAAGGCCATGACAAGCGGCGGCCCCAACGGCGCATCGGATGTGGCGCTGAGCTATATGTACAGCCAGAAGGACGCTGGCCTGTATGGCTATAGTATGGCCATCGGCGTCGTCATTTTCCTGTTCTCGTTTGCGCTGTCCGCCTGTGTCAACAAGGTCACCAACCGCGATACGCTGGAATTTTAAGGAGGGAAGAAGATGCAGAATACCACCGAAAAATCTTCCCGCTCTGCGGAAGGTCTGTACAAGTTTTTCATCTATTTTGTGCTGGTTCTGCTGGCCGTGACCATCATCGTGCCGGTGGCATGGGTGTTCATGGCCTCCATCAAGCAGAATGCAGAGTTCTACGGCAACCCGTGGGCACTGCCCGCCGGGTTCTACTGGCAGAACTTCGTCAACGCATGGAACGGCGCGAAAATGGGCGAATATATGCTCAACTCGGTCATCGTCACCGCGCTGGCGCTGGCACTGCTGCTGGTCGTTGCCCTGCCCGCCGCCTACTGCCTGTCCCGCTTCCACTTCAAGGGGTGCAAGGTACTGAACACCCTGTTCATGGCGGGCCTGTTCATCAACGTGAACTACATCGTGGTGCCCATCTTCCTGATGCTGCGGGACGGCGATGTGTGGCTGAAAAGCCATTTCGGCAGCGGCTTTCTGCTGAACAATCTGGTGGTGCTGGCGGTGGTGTACGCCGCCACCGCGCTGCCCTTTACCATCTACCTGCTGTCGGGCTACTTTGCCACCCTGCCCCACGATTTTGAGGAGGCCGCCTATATCGACGGTGCAAGCTATTTTTCCACCATGACCCGCATCATCTTCCCCATGGCAAAGCCCTCCATCATCACCATTATCCTGTTCAACTTCCTGTCCTTCTGGAACGAGTATATCATCTCCATGACCCTGATGAGCTCCACCAAGGCACCCCGCACCCTGCCGGTAGGTCTTTTGAACCTGATGCAGGCGCAGCAGAGCGCCGCCCAGTACGGCACCATGTACGCAGGTCTTGTGCTGGTGATGTTGCCCACTCTGATTTTGTACATCTGTGTGCAGAAGCAGCTGACACAGGGCATGACGGTGGGCGGCTTGAAAGGATAAGGTGACAAAACATGAAAACATTCTGGAAAACGCATCCTGCCCTGCGCATCATGCTGATGATCGTACTGTTTGTGCTGTCCATTGCATTGGTGGTGGCAGGCTGGAAAATGACCGGACAGCTTGCAGGGCTTGGCATCATGCTTGTGGGCGTGGCACTACTGCTGGCAGTATTGGCCATCTACAACGCAACCTATCAGGATTGAGGATAAGAGAGGAAAACTATGGAAGATAAGTGCAAGACCGGGCGCGTTACCATTCCGACCGACCTGGATGTGGTGCCCGAAACGCTGGAGATTCTGAAAAAGTGGGGCGCGGATGCCATCCGCGACTGCGACGGCACCGAGTTCCCGCAGGAGCTGAAGGACACCGGAGCCAAGATCTACGCCCCCTACTACACCACCCGTACTTTGGGAGAAGCTTTCCTTGCAAAATGCGACTTCGAGCGCCTCAGGAGCTTCGAGCCGCTGTTCGAGGGTGAAGCAGGCCCGGCGCAGGCCGCACGGGCCGCTCTGCTGCCCAACACCTTTTTGCAGGCACTGGTCTGCCGGGCGCTGACCGGCAGAGTGCCGCCGGAGGAGATGGAAACATGAAGGTATATAAGGGCTTTACCGCATCGCCCGGCCTCGTGCTGGGTCAGGTCAGCCGGCTGGACCGCCCGCCGCTGGTGTTCGGCGAGGGGCCTTTCCACCCCGAACAGGAAAAGCAGGCGTTGGAAGACGCCATCAAGGTCGCTCAGCAGGAGCTGGACGAGATGGCCGGCCGCGCCGCGCCCTCGGAGCAGGCCATCTTCCTGTTCCAGAGCATGATGCTGGAAGACGAGGGCTTCATGAATGAGGTGGCTTTCCAGATAAAAGCCGGCGTCGGTGCCGCCGAGGCGATGGACCGTGTGGGCCGCCGCTACGCCGCCCAGCTGGCCGCCATGAAGGACAACGCCTACATGCAGCTGCGGAGCGTGGACATCCTCGACGTGACCCAGCGCATCACCAACATCCTCTGCCACCGGCTCCGCAGCTGGCTGGCCCTCGACCACCCGGTCATCCTTGCGTCTGACCTGCTCATGCCCACCGATCTGTTCAGCGTCCCGGCGGGCCGCATCCTCGGCCTCATCACCGCCGAGGGCAGCGGCCAGAGCCATGCGGCCATCATCGCCCGCTCGCTGAACATCCCGGGTATCACCCAGGTGGGCGAAGATTTTCTGAAAGACTGCGACGGCCGCGAGGTCATCCTGAACGCCACCGAGGGTGAGTGCATCCTTGACCCGGATGCCGCCGCCCGGCAGAGAGCCATCACCTGCATCTGCGAGATGCAGCGCCAGAACGAGGAGCTGAACGCCCAGCTTGAGCTGCCCAACCGCACCCGGGACGGCAAAGAATTCGAGCTTCTGGCCAACTGCTTCGGCCCCGAGGACGTGGGGACCGCGATGGAGTCCGGCGCGTCCGGCGTGGGCCTGCTGCGCAGCAGCTACATGATGATGCCCGGCCACGCCATGGACGAGCAGGAGCAGTATCTGTTTTACACCTCCTGCCTCGCCGCCGCCAGGGGCAGGACGGTGACGGTGCGCACCTTCGACTTCGGTGCTGACCGCACCATGGCCGACGCCTATCAGGGCGTCCAGTCCTCCAAGCTGGGCCTGCGGGGCATCCGCAGCAGCCTGCGCAATCTGCCCCAGATGGCAGTTCAGATCTGCGCCCTCATGCGTGCCGCCACAAAAGGCCCGCTGCGGGTCATGTTCCCCATGGTGACAGACATCGAGGACTGGGATTCCGCCATGCAGGTGGTGGACTACTGCCGCCGCAAGCTCACCGAGCGGGGCGTGGAGTTCGAGCCTGACGTCCCCTTCGGCGTCATGCTCAGCGTCCCCGCCGCCTGCCTGACGGCAGAGGACTTCACGGCTCACGGCTGCCGGTTCTTCGTCATCGGAACCAACGATTTGACCCAGTACACCTGCGCTCTGGATCGCCAGAACGCAAAGCTGGAGCCCTTCTTCAACCCGCACCACCCCGCTGTGCTCCGGGCCATCAAGATGACCATCGACGCGGGCCACCGCCACGGCATCTGGGTGGGCATCTGCGGCGAGCTGGGCGCCGACACCGCCCTGACCGAGACCTTCCTGCGCATGGGCGTGGACGAGCTGTCCATGAACGCCAAGAGCGTGCTGCCCGTGCGCAAGATCATCCGCAGCATCGATTTGAGCAAGCCTTCCGATAAGTAAGGCCCTTTGCGCTGAAAACGCCGCCCCCGGCAGGGAACTTCCCCGCCGGGGGCTTTGCATACCCGAAAAATTTTACCGAAATACTTCAAAACCATAAAGTGCAGTGCTATACTGGTAGCATCAAAATACCTGCTGAGAGGGAATTTTATGACACAACTGCTCATTCGCCTGTTCGTCCGGCACCCGGACGATACCAAGGACGCCGCCGTCCGCACGGCCTACGGCAATCTGGCCAGCCTCGTGGGCATGGCCTGCAATCTCCTGCTCTGTCTGGGCAAGCTGGCGGCGGGGACGCTGTTCGGCTCCATCGCCATCATGGCCGATGCCCTGAACAACCTCTCGGACGCCTCGTCCAACGTGGTGAGCCTCGTGGGCTTCCGTCTGGCGGCCAAAGGCCCGGACGAAAAGCATCCCTACGGCCACGCCCGGTATGAATATCTGGCGGGCCTCGTGGTCTGCGTCACCATCCTCGCCATCGGGCTTTCGCTGCTGAAAGAATCTGTGCTCAAAGTGCTGCATCCGACGGCAGTGGTGTTCAGCTGGCTCAGTGTGGGGGTGCTGGCGGCGTCCATCGGCGTCAAGCTCTGGATGAGCCGCTTCAACAAGACCATCGGCCAGCGCATCAACTCCGAGACTCTGATGGCCACCGCCGCCGACAGCCGGAACGACGTGCTGACCACCAGCGCCGTGCTTCTGTCCACCGTCCTCTCCCACCTGACGGGCTGGGACGTGCTGGACGGCCTCATGGGCGTGGCAGTGGCGGCGTTCATCCTCTGGTCGGGCTGGGGGCTTATGATGGACACCCTCAGCCCCCTGCTGGGCGAAAGCCCCTCGCCGGAGCTGGTGGAGCACATCGAGCACACCGTCATGAGCTACCCGGGGGTGCTGGGCGTCCACGATCTGATGGTCCACGACTACGGCCCGGGGCATCAGTTCGCCTCGCTCCACATCGAGTTCCCCGCCGAAGCCGACCCGCTGGAAGCCCACGACATCATCGACAACATCGAGCGGGATTTTCTGAAAAAAGACCACTTACAGGTCACCATCCACTACGACCCCATCGTGACGTCGGACGCCGCCGTAGGCATCCTGCGGAGCCGTTTGATGGAAAAAGCCCGCCAGATGGACCCTCGTCTGTCCATCCATGACCTGCGCATCGTGCCGGGGGACAGCCACACCAACGTGCTGTTCGATCTGGTGCTGCCGGCAGGCTATGCAGGGGATAAGGTAGAGCTGCTGGAACAGCTGGAACAGTTCATCAAGGAACAGGATACAGCCTACAGCTGCATCATCAAGGTGGAGCAGAGCTATACGGCTGCCCACAAATAAACTCTCGGGGGAAAGTATTATGCTGAACGAGACTTACCGCGCCATGCTGGGCCACAAGAGCGTCATCCGCGAGACTTTCATGTACGGCAAACAGCGCGCCGCCGAGATAGGCTATGAGAACGTGTTCGACTACTCGCTGGGCAACCCCAGCGTCCCCTGCCCGGACAAGTTCACCAAAGCCATGCAGACCCTGCTGGCACAGGAAGAGCCGGTAAGCCTGCACGGCTATTGCCCCAGTCAGGGCGACCCGGGCTTCCGCACCGCTGTGGCGGAGCATCTGACCGAGACCTTCGGCCTGCCCTACGCGCAAAAGCACATCTTCCCCACCACCGGCGCGGCGGGTGCCATCGCCCACGCCATCCGGGCGGTGACCCAGCCCGGGGACGAGGTGCTGACCTTTGCGCCTTACTTCCCGGAGTACGGCCCCTATGTGGCGGGCACCGGCGCGGTGCTGCGGGTGGTGCCGCCGCAGGCACCCACCTTCCAGCCCAATCTGGATGCCTTTGCACAGATGCTGACCGAAAAGGTCACCTGTGTGCTCATCAACACCCCCAACAACCCCACCGGCGTGGTCTACTCTGCCGACACCCTGACCCGCATGGCGGCGATTCTGACCGAAAAGAGCGCCCAGTACGGACACAATATCTTCTTGGTCAGTGACGAGCCCTACCGGGACATCGTGTTTGACGGCAAGACCGTGCCTTACCCGGCGGCGTTCTACCCCCACACCCTGACCTGCTTCTCCTACTCCAAGAGCCTGAGCCTGCCCGGCGAGCGTCTGGGCTATGTGGCGGTGCGCCCGGGGTGCGAGGGGGAGGACATCCTTGTGGACATGATGAGCCAGATCTCCCGTTTTACCGGCCACAACTGCCCGCCCAGCATCATCCAGAAAGCCACTGCCGAGTGCCTCGACGTCACCAGTGATCTGTCCGTCTACGAGACGAACATGAACCTGCTGTACGATAAGCTCACCGAGCTGGGCTTTGAGGTGGAGCGCCCGGGCGGCACCTTCTATATCTTCCCCAAGGCACTGGAAGAGGACGCCAACGCCTTCTGTCAGAAAGCCCGGGAGTTCGATCTGCTGCTGGTGCCCAGCGACAGCTTTGGGGTAAAGGGCTATGTGCGCCTTGCCTATTGCATCGACACCGAAAAGGTAAAGCGCAGCCTGCCCGCCTTTGAAAAGCTGGCAGCCGCCTACCGCAAGTAACCGGAACGCCCCTGCATGGGGCATAAAATACACAACCAATAGAGGAAAGGGAAACCTGCTATGGAAAAGATCAAGATGACGACCCCGCTGGTGGAGATGGACGGCGACGAGATGACCCGCATCCTGTGGAAGATGATCAAGGACGAGCTGATCCTCCCCTTTGTGGATCTTAAGACCGAGTACTACGATCTGGGTCTGCCCAACCGCGATGCCACCGCAGATCAGGTGACCATGGATGCCGCCCTCGCCAACAAGAAGTATGGTGTGTCGGTCAAGTGCGCTACCATCACCCCCAACGCCCAGCGCGTGGAGGAGTACAAGCTGCACGAGATGTGGAAGAGCCCCAACGGCACCATCCGCGCTGTGCTGGACGGCACCGTGTTCCGCGCACCCATTATGATCGACAGCATCCATCCGGTGGTCAAGAACTGGAAAAAGCCCATCACCATCGCCCGCCACGCCTACGGCGATGTGTATAAGTGCACCGAGTTCCGCATTCCCGGTGCAGGCAAGGCGGAGCTGGTGTTCACCGGCGCAGACGGCAGCCAGCAGCGCGCTACCGTCTTTGATTTTGAGGGTGCTGGTGTGCTGCAGGGTCAGTACAACAAGGACGATTCCATCCGCAGCTTTGCCCGCAGCTGCTTCAACTACGCACTGGATGTGAAGCAGGATCTGTGGTTCGGCGCAAAGGATACCATCTCCAAGAAGTACGACCACACCTTCAAGGATATCTTCCAGGAGACCTACGACGCCGAGTACAAGGAAAAGTTCGAAGCAGCAGGTATCACCTACTTTTACAGCCTGATCGACGATATCGTGGCGCGCGTCATCCGCAGCGAGGGCGGCTTTGTCTGGGCCTGCAAGAACTACGACGGCGACGTGATGAGCGATATGGTCTCCACCGCCTTTGGCTCGCTGGCCATGATGACCAGCGTGCTGGTGAGCCCGGACGGCAAGTATGAGTACGAGGCCGCCCACGGCACCGTTACCCGGCATTATTATAAGTATCTGAAGGGCGAAAAGACCTCCACCAACCCCATGGCCACCATCTTTGCATGGTCCGGCGCCTTCAAGAAGCGCGGCGAGCTGGACAACCTGCCGGAACTGGTGCACTTTGGCGAAGCGCTGGAAGCCGCAAGCCTGCAGACCCTGAACGAGGGCATCATGACCAAGGACCTGTGCGGTCTGGCAGAGGGCATCACCCCCACCGCCGTGGACAGCGAGGGCTTTATCAAGGCCATCCGTGAGCGTCTGGAAGCCAAGCTGGCATAAAACGATTTTCAATATAACATAAAAACCGGAACGATCCACCCGAAAAAGGGAAGATCGTTCCGGTTTATGTTTTAGGCAGGATGTGCGACAAATTAGTCTTTGCAAATAACCTTTGAACCTTCACCATCAATTACAATTCCCTG
>ENA-OPRX01001645-OPRX01001645.1-human-gut-metagenome-genome-assembly--contig:-NODE-1645-length-10408-cov-3.205834_pt1 | contig 10408 bp, 8 predicted proteins | sample MGYA00241450_ERZ501892 | MGnify/ENA primary metagenome ERZ501892 (study PRJEB25962, sample SAMEA2042223) | human gut metagenome | biome: human gut; feature: human-associated habitat; material: faeces...
TCTGTACCGGAGAAAATAACATCCTGCATGTTTCCTCCACGCAGCTGTTTTGCACTCTGTTCTCCCAGTACCCAGCGGACAGCATCGCCGACATTGCTCTTTCCACTTCCGTTCGGACCTACAATACCGGTGATCCCGTTATGAAATTCAAAATTGATCTTCTGGGCGAAAGACTTAAATCCCTGTACCTCTATATTCTTTAAATACATAATTCTCCTGTTTATTTTCTGAGTACACGAATCGCCTGGTATGCTGCGGCCTGTTCTGCTGCTTTCTTTGTATGACCGCTTCCCTGTCCCATCACTTTTCCGTTTACTCTTGCCTCCACAGTAAAGTTTTTGTTATGATCCGGGCCTTCTTCTTTTGTCAGAATATATTCCACCGGCTGTGTTCCGTTTTCCTGCACGATTTCCTGCAGGATGGTCTTGCTATCATAAAAGAGCTGTTTGTGTTCAATATCATTCAGGATAAAATTCAGCACAAACTCCTTTGCATTAGCAAAACCACCATCCAGATAGATAGCTCCCAGTAAAGCCTCTGTTGCATCAGAGACGATAGAATCCCTGTTTCTTCCGCCTGTCATATCCTCGCCCTTTCCAAGCAACAGAAACTGCGGCAGTCCGAATTCTCTTGCACAATAGGCAAGGCTTGGCTCACACACCAGGCTGGCTCTCTTCTTTGTCAGCTCTCCCTCCGGTATCTGGGTAAATCTTGCATACAGATAATCACTGCTGATCAGCTCCAGCACAGCATCTCCCAGAAACTCTAGTCTCTCATTGCTGCCCAGCTTCCCCAGCTTCTTCTCATTTGCATAGGAACTGTGAGTCAGTGCCTGTGTAAGATAATGTTTATTTTTAAAATGATATCCTATGATTTCTTCTAATTCTTCTGTCTTTCTATTCATTCCTCTAAACCTCTCCATATGCGCAGGGCTGTCATCTGACAACCCTGCGACATCATTTTTTGCAACTGCTCAGTGCGCCTGTATTTGCTCCTGTCAAATTTCAGACTGCCAGACAGTTACATTTTTATTTAATTGTCCGAATTGCTTCAACAGCATCACCGACTGTCTGAATCTGTTCGACAGATTCATTATCCAGCTCAATGTCATACTCCTCTTCAATCCCCATAATAATCTGAAAAATATCAAGAGAGTCTGCACCAAGATCCTCTACAAATGTAGTGTCTTCTGTGATCGAATCTGCATCAATATTCAGAACCTCTGCTATGATAGCTTTTATTTTCTCCAGTTCCATCTTCAACCCTCCTTCCTGTTTCTGTTCCTGTCCTGCTCTATTCTGCTCCGGACTTCAGTACTTCCTGATCCTCCAGGATACGCTCTGCGATCTTCTCGTTGATCTTCTCCTGTTTAAACTGTACACACTGGAAAATACCATGTTTGATCTCAATGGCTTTGGCACTTCCATGCGTCTTTACCACAAGTCCTTTAAGCCCCAGAAGCGGTGCTCCGCCATATTCCGTTGCATCAAAGGATTTCAGCGTTTCTTTCAGTGCAGGCTTTACCAGAAGTGCACCGATCTTACTTCTTGTGCTGGTCATCATTCCTTCTTTGATCTTCTGGACCAGGGCAGAACCAACTCCCTCATATAATTTAAGGATCACATTTCCCACAAATGCTTCGCATACGACCACATCCGCATATCCTGCCGGGATATCTCTGGCTTCTATACTTCCGATGAAATTAATGCTTTTGCATTCTTTCAGAAGGGGGAAAGTTTCTTTTACAAGTGCATTTCCCTTCTCCTCTTCCGCCCCGTTATTTACAATGGCAACTTTTGGATTTTTAATACCGACTACGTTCTCCATATAAATAGAGCCCATCTTCGCAAACTGCACCAGATGCGATGGACGTGCATCCACATTGGCACCACAGTCGATCAGAAGGGAAACACCCTTCGTGGTAGGGATCAACGGTGCAAGAGGCGGCCTCTCCACACCTTTACTTCTGCCTACCAGTACCTGTCCGCCAACAAGAACAGCTCCTGTACTTCCTGATGAAACAAAGGCATCTGCCTCCTGTTTCTTAACCATATTCAAACCTACTACGATTGATGAATCTTTTTTCTTACGGATCGCAAAAACAGGGGGTTCTGCTGTCTCGATCACCTGGGATGCATTGACAACCTGGATCTGGTTCTTCGGATATCCGGAATATTTCGCCAGTTCCTTATCTATCACTTCCTGTTTTCCTGTAAGAATTACTTTTATGTCCTGTCTCTCTGTTACAGCTTCCACTGCAGCTCTGACAGGTTCTGCCGGGGCATTATCCCCGCCCATTGCGTCCACTACAACTCTGACCTGTTCTGCCATATTTTTATATCTCCTGTTCACTTACTGTTCACTTACAGATGTCAGAATCAAAAGATATTTTCTGTTACTGACCCGGCATCCGCAAATTGCCCCGCTGCAAAGCAGCTCCTGCAATCTTCCATAATCTGTATCATACTAAAGAACCCTCTGCAAAGTCAATAGCATCTGAAAAAAATCACTTTTCACTTTTTTGTGCCTCGATTCGCTCCGCCAGATCATTCAGATAAACCCACCTGTCCATCTTCTCATCCAGATCTGCCTGTGTCTTCTCCTTCTGCTCCATGATCTCACGAAGCTTCACAGAATTGGTGGCATTGGCCTCCATATCCTTATCCAGCTTCTCCAGCAGTTCCTCCAGCGCTGCAATATCATCATCGATAGTTTCAAATTCCCTCTGCTCTTTATAGGTAAATTTCAGCTTCTGGGGACGATTCTGCTTCCAGTCTGCCTGAGCCGACTTCTTCTTTTCCGCACCAACTGCAGTGCTCTGTCCTTCAGATACTGCCCCGCCTTTTCTCGCCAGCGTCTCTGTATAATCCGTATATCCGCCCTCATACTGGGTCAGATGTCCATTCCCCTCAAAAGCAAAAATCCTGTCCACAATATTATCCAGAAAATACCTGTCATGAGACACTGCGATCACAATCCCTGCAAAAGAATCCAGATAATCCTCCAGAATGGTCAGTGTAGGAATATCCAGATCATTACTTGGCTCATCCAGAAGAAGCACATTCGGCGCCTCCATCAGAACCTTCAGCAAATACAGACGCCTCTTCTCACCACCTGACAATTTGGCAATGGGTGCATACTGCATGGCAGAATCAAAGAGAAACCTCTCCAGCATCATTGTTGCGGAAATCTTCCCGTCTCTGGTCGGAATATACTCTGCCACGTCACGGATATAATCGATCACACGCTGATTGGTATCCATATCCGGCACTTCCTGTGCAAAATACCCTATGCGGATGGTTTCTCCAATTTCCACTTCTCCTGCATCCGGCTGTATCATCCCATCAATAATCTTGATGAGTGTTGACTTTCCGCACCCATTAGGACCAATAATCCCAAGACGCTGATTGCGCAGCACAATATAATTAAAATCATCCAGGATCTTCTTCTCACCAAAACTCTTGCTGATATGGTGAAGTTCGATTGTCTTCTTTCCCATACGTGTCTCAACAGAATCCAGCTCCACATTCGCATCACGCACCGGAGCCTTTCCGTTCTTCAGTGCCTCCAGGCGTTCCAGACGTGCCCGCTGCTTGGTACTTCTGGCTCTGCATCCACGCTTTGCCCACTCCAGTTCCATGCGGAGTACGCTCTGTCTCTTCCTCTCACTGGCAAGCTCCATCTCCTCACGCTCTGCCTTCAGTTCCAGAAACTTCGAGTAATTAGCCTCATAAGCATAAAGGCCGCCATGGGAAATCTCCAGAATCTTATTAGTAACCCTGTCGAGGAAATATCTGTCATGAGTAACCATAATCACAACGCCCTTAAAACTTCTCAGAAAGTCCTCCAGCCAGGTCACCATCTCATTATCCAGATGGTTGGTAGGCTCGTCCAGAAGCAGCACATCACAGGGATTCACCAGAGTCCTTGCCAGTGCCACCCTTTTCTTCTGTCCCCCGGATAAATGATCGATCTTCTCCTCATGGTCTGTAATTCCCAGCTTATTTAGAACATTCCTTGCCTCGCTCTCAGTACTCCAGTCCTTCTGCCACTTTCCTTCTGCCACATAATCCAAGACAGAAGCTCCCTGCGGAAACTCCGGCATCTGCGGAAGATACGTGATTCTCAGGCCATTTTGAGTGATCACCTGTCCCTCATCCGGCTCCTCCAGACCGCCGATGATCTTCAGAATCGTAGACTTCCCGGTCCCATTAATCCCGATGATCCCAATCTTATCTCCCTGATGCACCCCGTAGGAAACATCATCCAGCACCACCTTCTCACCAAACACCTTAGAAACATGCTCTATATTCAGAATATTCATAAATTCAAACCTCTCTCGTAATTTTCGCTTCCTGTCTGTTTCTGCTCATCTGTAACACTTCCACAAAAACTATAGAATTCGCTCCTCATTATACCATCTTCCCAGCCATTCTAAAACCCCCGGCACAGAAAAAACACTCCCCTCCGAATAAATCTATCCGAAGAGGAGTATCCTCAAAATCACATATTTTTGTTCCTGAAAAAGAATTGCTTAGTTCATCTCAGTTCCATTCTCAACTGCATACTTCAGTCCCTGCACAGCAACCGCCAGCGTAGCTTCCTCTACAGTAGCGCTTCCAAGATCACCCATATCCAGTGTCAGTGTATCATCATCATTCACTGCCACACCAAAAGTAAGTGCCATCTCAGAAACTTCATCAGTAATCGTCACAGTACCATTCTCTTCATCAAAAGTACCTTCGCCAACAAAGCTTACATAGTTATCATCCTGATCGATCACAAGTACTGAGCAGAAAGTTCCATCCTCATTAGCTGCATAAATAAAAGTCTCACCTGCTTCTGTCTCACCGGAATAACACTCTGTCAGGATATCACCCATATCCTGATAAGTCTGATTGTAATCCGACTCATCACCGTCTGCCTCATAAGGCTCCAGGGTTGCAGTCAGGTCCAGACTGTCCGGATCATAAAGTTCCAGAAGATTCTCTTCCTCATTTGCCTGCACCAGATAAGTTACCATATTTTCATCATCATACGTGCCGTCGTCATTTGCGAACTGCATTACCAGAGCTGTATATTCTCCGTCTGAACTCAGAGCATATACACCAAGAACATCCTGCTCTTCATCCTTCCACTGACCAAAAAACGAATTATCTTTGTAGAATCCGTAGATATCTCCTGCGCTGTCCTTCCAGAGTCCTAACATTGCCTCTGATACATCCGCGACATCTCCGTCATCTGCTGCTTCTTCTGTAGTCTCCTCTGCTGCCCATACCGGAACAACCATAGAGCTTACCATTGCAGCAGCACAAAGACCTGCCATTATTTTTTTCCAGTTTTTCATATTTTTTTACCATCCTTTCTTAAAATGTGTGTACATATTTCTAAACTGAATTTCTATGTTCTTACTATAAAAAATTTCAGTCTTATTTTCAAGATACATGGGATTAAATGACATTTTTCATGAAATATGGAAAAATGAATAAATACTTATGGTATTACTTGCTTTCAGTAAGGAATCCGTACTTGAATAACTCATGAAAATACGCTAAAATACAAATTATGTTTAAGTTAATTTAGGAGGTACTCCTTTTGAATATTGCAATCCTTGACGATTCAAAGGAAGATCTGCGTCAGGTAAAATCTGTCATTTCTTCTTATTATGAATCCCAGAATACATCCGCAGACATCCATTTGTATTCCAGCGCAGAAGCTTTTTTTACTAAATACATACCCGGATTTTACGACCTGATCATTATGGATATTTATATGGGCAGTATGACCGGTATGGATGCAGCCAGAAAGCTCCGCGAAGCCAGGGATACAGCTGCTCTGATTTTTATTTCAAGCAGTGATTCCTTTGCTGTGGAAAGCTATGATGTACAGGCATCCTACTATCTGCTGAAGCCCTTTGACCCGGAGAAGCTTTGCCGGATCCTCTCAACAATCCAGTTCAGACAGTCACAGAACTCCAGATATATAGAACTGATCTCTGACCGTACCCCTGTAAAGATCCCTGTCAGGAGCATCCTGTACGTGGATACCTACCGCAATGCAGTTCAGGTACATACCACAGATGCAGGCATTATACGCTCCTACATAACCTTCCAGAAATTCGAAGAGCTTCTGGAGGGAATGAAATGTTTTCTCTCCTGTTACAGAGGCTGTATCGTAAATATGGATCACATCGAGAAATCCACAGATGAAGGCTTTGTTATGGACAATCAGGAGCTTGTTACTGTACGCAAGCGTGGCTCCAACGCAATAAAAAAAGCATATCTGGAATACTTATTCTCTTCAGACTCTGATAAATAAGTATTTCCGATATGCCTCTTCCCCTCCGGGCAGTAACTATTTATTTACTGTACTGTTTTCACCGGCAGAAAGATATTTACTTTAAAAATACCCTCTTCTGTATTAAAAACTACATATCCGCCCATTCGTTGTACCACTTCTGCCACAGACGCTGTTCCGATTCCAAAGCCTTCATGCTTTGTTGAATAAAAAACTTTTTCCCTTCGCTGGATTCCATTGGAATATGGATTTGAAATCTCTATCAGAAGCTTCCTGTTCTTAACCTTTGTAAGCATCTTTACATAAGGCTTATTTTCCGGCAGCAGATCTTTTACTGCATCTACGGCATTTTCCAGAAGATTTCCATATATTTTGCACAGATCTGTATCTGAAATGCCAATATTCTGTGGCAGCATCATATCACATTCAAAAGGAATCCCTTTCTTCCTCAGTTCTCCTGCATAAAAATGGATCACTGCATCTACGGCCATGTTTCTGCAATAACAGATTAGCTTTTCCTCTTCTGTTATAACGGATGCATACTCCTGCAGATATTCCATCATCTCCTGATATTTTCCCTGCTGGGTGTAAGACATGATGGTGCGCAGATGGTGTCTCATATCATGGCGCATCCTGCTGATCTCATCCATCTTTTCTGTAAGTTCCTCATAATTCTGTTTCTGTATCTGCAGTTTCTGTTCCATCTGACGGCTGTATTCTCCATAGGTAAGCTGAAATCTGTAAGCATTGGCAAGCTCCATCCACAGAGTCAGTCCCACACTGGCTACAAGCACTGCTGCACCAATTTCCATAAACCACCCGCCAATGATCGGCTCATATAATCTCCATATCCGGTCTGCTGCCAGAGACGCTGCATAAACAACAATTCCCACTAAAAGTACATTACTGTACTTCTGTTTTATCTCCTTTACACTTCTGAAAAGCAGATAACCGGCTGCTGCCCACTTCAAAATCTCTGTAAGCTTAGAAATCAGATACAGCCCTGTTGCAGACTGGGCTCTGCTGCACAGCATTTCTGCCACAAAAACCATCACTCCGGCTGCTGCGGCCACACCTGCAAGAATTTCCGGAATCCTTTCCTCACCTCCCAGGATCTTCTGTTGTACCAGCATAACACCGGCAAACATCAGATAATAGAACAATGCCTCCATTCCATAACAAGGCTGTACTTTTACTGCAACAAAGGAATGCAGGATCGGATAAGAGCCATATCCCAGCACGCAGATACAAAGCAGGGCAAAAAGTCCAAACTCCACTTTTTTAGTTCGCATATACATATACACTGAAAAAATCAGGACAAAAAATGTAAAAGCCATAAATACCACAGCAATCATAAGTGACAACCCGCGGATAATATTCACTTTAAAAGGAGAAGCCAAAACCGGCACATACTGAATTCCCGATGACACCGAATGTTTGTCTGTCACTGCGATCACAATCTCTGCAGTTCCTTTTCCCTCAAAGGTAAATACCCTGTTCTGAATCTGCTCCTGGTAATTGTCCGGATCCGGATTTCCCATCTGACCCATCAATTCCCCATTAATATACAGCTTGTAAGCAGAAAAAATCTCTGTCAGGCCAATAGCATATTGTTTTTCTTTTTCAGGAAGCACCAGAGTCATCCGATAGGTACCGCTTCCAAAAGGAGATTTATTTTTATCACCCAGATCCATCCCACCGTACTCGCCAATGGAAACATAACGGCTGTAGCAGCCCTCCTTCTGTTCCTTTATGTCCTGCGGTGTCAGCAATACATCCGGATAATATTCCCATTCCCTGGCAAGATAATGCACAGAATCATCATCAGACACATAGAGGATTCCCTGAATGGCCTGGTCCCCCCTGGCCGTATATTTGTTATCAAAGCGGTAAAACAGAAAGAATATGCCCATAGTCAATGCAAATACAGTTGCTATAAGTAGTAATGAATATTTCCAGTTCTTCTTCATTGCTGACACCTCCTTCTGTTTTCGGGTGCTTTTTTTGCTTTTCCTCTGTCCCTTATCTGCGTTTTTTACAAAATACAAAAATAGCAGCAAATGCCATGATACATACTACCAGTAATGTAGGTATTATCATCAGAAGCTGCCTGCCGGAAGCTTCTGTTTTCTGTTCTGTTTTCTCTTCCGGCACCGACTCTTCTTCTGTAAATCCTGTATCTTCTCCATCTGAAACAGCTTCCACACTGTCCTCATCCGTCTGATCTCCCATACTTTCTGATTCTCCATCTATGAGGAAATAGTCTCCTGTCTGGCTGATTTCCATACGGAGAACATTTTGCTTTTCCTGATAATTCACTGCATATTGATTTCCCTGCACATCCTCCGCTTTTACTGTTTCAGGTGACTGGATTCCGCCAAACACAGATGTCTGGAATTCCACCACTGTTCCCGGAACTTCTGTTACCTCCCCACCTCTGACAAAAATCCGCAGAGAAAATGCAGTTTCTGACGTTTTCTCGATTCCTATCTGGATTTCATCCTCTGCATTGATCTTCCATCCGTTCACTGTATCCGGAGAAAATGTTACAGAGATTCCCTGTTTTTCAAACTTTGCACTGCCGTTCTGTTGGAGTATCAAAAGCAGTCTCTCTCCGCTGACTGCAGTAATCGTGTCGGTGCTTAACTCTGTCACAGAATTCTCTGTATCCGATATTTCAGCAGATTTTGCATCAGAAGCTTTGTTACTGCTGCTATTCTGTCCGTCTGTATTATTGTCTGTTCCGTAAGAGTTGTCATAATGATATCCGGCACTTCCCGTATTCAGATTCTCTTCCTTTTCTCCCTGCATTTCATCTGACGAAGCAGGTGCTTTCTGCACAATGTCAGGAAGATCTTTTTCCTCCCTGTCTGAAAAATTCCGCTCATGCCAGTATTCGTTGACAATAAAGGCATCATTATAGGAAAAAGAATAAATTCCCGTGCTCCCTTTCTCATAGACAGCACAGATCTGGTAGTTCTGTCCTTTCTTTAATATCTCTCTGTAATAAATCTGAATTCCAGCAGAAGTCACTTCCACCAAGTCATCATCAATTTTCCGGTAATTTCCCGCATTCTCAGAGAGGTAAACCTGTATGTTCCGGCGTTCCTCTGCTGAAAATCCATCCAGCAGCATAGGAAATTCCAGCAGGTCTACCATCGGCATGCTGTAGGTATTAATCTGTGGTTCTCCTTTTTTCTGTACAGAAAGATATGCATATGCCTCTGGCAGCGTCAGGCTGTCAGATACTTCATATCCCTCTGGGATCACAAATGATCCGGTTACCTTGTACACGCCTTGTTTTTCCCTGTTCACCCGGCTCAGATCCCAGGAAGATTCCAGAATCAGTTCCGGATTCTCGGCTGTATTTTCAAATGTTTCAGCAGTACTGACCCTCAGTCTGACATTCTCCTTCAATTCTTTCTCAATCTGCTTCAGGCTTCCCCCCGTTTTTACTGCATAGGCAGCACATCTGCTGAGATATTTCTCATCTCCGGTATCATAAGAGCAGATGATCTTTCCAGGCTTCTGTGTGTTTCCAAGCAAACTGTGCTGATAACCGTAAATTTTAAGACTGCCGTCTTTTTGATATTGAAACCGCAGAGTATTGGTCTGCTTCCTTCCATTATCATAGATTACCAACAGAGAATAGGTATTGCCCACAACCATACTCTGGTTAGATACATACAGGCCCTCCTCTTCACAGAGAGCAAAGCCCTCCTCAGTGAGGTTGATCCACTGTCCGCTTTCTTTCTTCAGATAAGCTTCGAATCTGAAGAAAGAAATCAGTGAACAATGCCATCTTATTGGATTACAAATCCAACAGTTTCATCAATTCAGCAGCCCGACACGCTTCTATCGAATTACCGACAGAGAGTTTCTCCAAAATATTCTGGCGGTGTCGATTGACTGTATTCACACTAATATAAAGGGCAGCTGCAATTTCTTTACTAGATAGTCCTTTACGTATACAGCGAAGTATTTCCTTTTCGCGTTCGGATAGGATATCGCGATGTTCTTCCGAAAGAAAGAGCATTTCGACTTCTCCACGTTCCATATGGGTAATAGTGGGATATATCCCCTGCTCCGTTCGTTGATCTGCAGACAAGGT
>ENA-OPRX01001647-OPRX01001647.1-human-gut-metagenome-genome-assembly--contig:-NODE-1647-length-10400-cov-3.504688_pt1 | contig 10400 bp, 8 predicted proteins | sample MGYA00241450_ERZ501892 | MGnify/ENA primary metagenome ERZ501892 (study PRJEB25962, sample SAMEA2042223) | human gut metagenome | biome: human gut; feature: human-associated habitat; material: faeces...
TGCCGTTGCCGTCATCCGGCTTCCAGCCATCTTCAACATGTGCATAGTCCCTTACCTCATACCACGGCACAACAAAACCTGCACCATGCGCACAGAACACCGAAGCTGCCGGATTAGCCGTATCAGCCTCAGCTATATATCCTCTCTGCTCTATAACCTCCTCTGCATTGTGACATACATCATATCCATCGGCAAATAAGGTGAGATGTCCCTCGCCTCTTGTATATGCATTAACCACCGGTGCACGTCCTGTAAGCACTGCCTTACCTTCCGATAAGACCGGGGAACCGCAATGACCCGACATGCGCTCAACATCCGTCATGGCACGCCCGAGAAAGCTCTGCGGCAGCTCAAGTGAAAAGCTGTAGTACGGCTCTAACAGCACATTATCCGCCTTCATAAGTCCCTGTCTAACAGCCCTGTAGACAGCCTGCCTGAAATCGCCGCCCTCTGTATGTTTCAGATGAGCTCGCCCTGTGATCAGTGTAATCTGCATATCTGTAATCGGAGAACCGGTCAGTACTCCCGGGTGCTCCCGTTCTTCCAGATGAGTCAGAATCAGACGCTGCCAGTTACGGTCCAGCACATCCTCACTGCATGCAGTGAAAAACTGCAGACCGCTTCCCGGTTCTCCGGGTTCCAGAAGCAGGTGTACTTCTGCATAATGACGCAGCGGTTCAAAATGGCCTACACCTTCTACCGGCTCTGCGATTGTTTCTTTATATACGATATTTCCTGTGCCAAACTCTACTGCTACATGGAAACGCTCCCAGATCAGATGCTTTAATATCTCGATCTGAACCTCCCCCATCAGCATGGCATGGATTTCTCCAAGCTGTTCGTTCCATACAATGTGAAGTTCCGGTTCCTCCTCTTCCAGCTCTTTGAGTTTCTTCAGCATCTGGTGAACATCACAGTCCTCGGGAAGCAGAATCCTGTAATTTAATACAGGTTCCAGAACCGGCATCTCAGATTCCCGTTCAATCCCAAAGCCCTGTCCCGGATGTGTCTGAGAAAGACCGGTTACTGCACAGATGGTTCCTGCAGGAGCCTCCTTTGCAAGCTCAAATTTCGCACCGGAATAAATACGGATCTGATCCGCTTTCTCTGTATCTGTAAGAAGTTCCTTTACCTTCAATGTTCCTCCGGTGATTTTCATATAGCTTAAACGATTGCCCTGATCGTCTCTGGCAATCTTGAATACTTTTGCACCAAACTCTGAAGGATATACCGGTGTCTCACAGTATTTTTCCAGCCCATGGAGAAATTCTTCTACCCCTGTCATTTTCAGCGCAGAGCCGAAGAAACATGGGAAAAGTTTTCGCTCTTTGATTACTTTTCGGATATCTGATATTGAAATCTCTTCCGTTTCCAGGTATTTTTCAAGCAGTTCCTCATCGCAAACGGAAATATCTTCCAGAAACTGAGACTGCAGAGCTGATATTTCATCTTCTGCTTTCTCCGCTGTTTCGTCAGTACTATTTTCCATTCCACTTGTGTTTTCCCAGGTGAAGTCAACACAGTTATCACTCAATCTCTTCTTCAATTCTGCCAGAAGTTTCTCTTTATCTGTTCCGTCCTGATCCATTTTATTGATAAACAGGAACGTCGGGATCTGGTATCTTGCCAGAAGTCTCCATAAGGTCATGGTATGTCCCTGCACGCCATCTGCACCATTTATCACAAGAATCGCATAATCCAGAACCTGCAGTGTTCTCTCCATCTCCGCCGAGAAATCCACATGCCCCGGCGTATCCAGTAAAGTTATCCCCCTGTTTCCCAGTTCAAACTCCGCCTGCTTGGAAAAAATCGTGATTCCGCGCTCCCGCTCCAGGTTATAAGTGTCCAGATACGCATCCTTATGATCCACACGCCCCAGCTTACGGATTTTTCCCGTTAAATATAAAATCCCCTCCGACAACGTAGTCTTACCTGCATCTACGTGGGCAAGGATACCAATGACAAGTTTCTCCATAGTATATTTAAAAACTCCTTTTTCTTTATGAATTGATGTATGCATATTGGCTTAAATAAAATTAATCATTTGTATCAATTAAAGAACTATTTTAACATAAGAATCTATATAATTCCAATTTCTACTTTAATATATTTTGTCAGATATGTAGCCTTGCTTGTGATTTTCTTTACATTCCAATATGGTTCTACTTTAATCCATAGCTGTCAGTTCCGCATATTTTTTATGCTTATTTGCTCATTTTTGTCGACTTCACTATATCTGTTCTATTTTCCCATTCATTTTATCATGTTTTTCATCAAAAAACTACTCATTCCCTTTATTTACATACCATTGTCGACCTCTTCGCTTTTTTATTTTATCGAACATCGACAGAATTTTTCATTATTAATCTACATCATCTGCAAATTCAATTCTATAATATCCCATTTCATCATATCGACATTGCATAACTTTAATTTTTTCGCCTGGACTCAGATTAATTGATTGATATTGATGCACACATCCTTTTTTCATAGCCTTTTCATAAGAGTTCCAGTGATAATATGGAATTTCAAGCGAATACTGCAAAATATTACTTCTTAAACATTTTCTTTCAATCGCAGTTAATCTTTCTGAATTTAATTTCTGAGATATAGTATCTATTTCTTCTTTATATTTTTCATATACTGTTTCAGGAATGATCGTCTCACTTAAAATATTTCTCAATTTATTTTCATTTTTCTTAAAAGAATATATACTAATAGAATCTATGAAACGATACTTTTCCCTAAATTTCTTTATGAAATGACTTTGAGAAATATTTTCCGTTGTTAAGTATCCGTTAATCAACTCTTGTTTCTTACTTTCAGATAGTTTTCCATTAATATCATGGATTGCTTTATTTGACAACTCAAATATTGTTTTATCAATAAATCCTTTATTCCCCAATATGAAATCGCCCTCATCCAATCGCGTATATACATAACAATTGTACATGGTCACATTTTTTGCGCCTTTTCTATTGCATCTTCCAAATCTCTGAAACAAAGAATTTAAATCAAGAAGCTCTGTAAATAAATAATCAAAATCAATATCAAGGCTTGCCTCTACAATTGATGTCGCAATCCAAATTCCCGATTGTTTATCCAGATTCCCATTTTTGTCATAAGTCTTTCCAAATTTTATAATTTCTTCTTCAAGTTTAGCTCTGTCTTTTTTTATGAAGCGACTATGAAAAATATTTACAGTAACTGATATATTTTTACCTGCTACTTCTGCCTTCACTTCTTCCATAAGTTTTTGTGCCGTAGCAATTTTATTACAAACTACCAGTATTTTATTACTGATGCCTTTTCTTTCATTTTCTTCATATAGATCCAAAATATCTTTTGCATTAATTTTTCTATCCCTGACTTTTACATTATGGCGAATGGAATCATTAATAAATACTTTTTGATTGTCCTTTGAAAATCCAACATATTTTTCTAATAACTCTTTTACAAATGGAGATAAGGTTGCTGTCATAATCGCTATTTTTCCACCCATCTTTGCAACATGTTCCATTCCATATATTAGATAGGCCAACAAATCCGGGCTATACATTTGAATTTCATCAATTACAATTCTTGAGTAAGACAAGGTTGTCAATTTCAATTCATATCCCTGATATTTAAATACAAAATTAAATAGCTGATCCATTGTTGAAATACTTAATGGAATAGAAAATGCTTTTCCCCTTTGCTCATACTGAAATATTTCTTCATCTGTTCCCACATTCTTTTTGACATAATACTCCAACGATTCAGAATGAAGAAGACTGACTTTCTCAGACAAATTTTCATTTTCCAGTATATCTTCGCACACTCTGTCATAGATTGCATTAATCGCAGTTCGTAACGGTAACACAAAATATCCTTTATGATTTCCAATCCACCATAAACCGCCCTCCGTTTTTCCCATTCCTGTTTGAGCTATGGCAATAATATTCTGATCTTGTTTTTCCATGCAAAATCGTTGCAGTGAATTCCATTCCACATTGGGATTTTTTCTTTGCCACTTTCTCATACAATTTTCCAATCCCTGTTCCAGAAAATCATGAGGATACTCAATCATATAATTTCCACTGGCACTATAATCACATTTATGTAAATACCCTTTAATTTTTACTGCTCGAATATCTTCAATATCCTTAACCATAGCCAATTGAGTATAAAACTTTTGGGATAATTTGAAAATTTCATTTTTAACCTCGGCTAAATTTTCCTTAATTGTATCTTCTCTCTCCAAAATAGTCTTTATCGGATCACAATAATCATGATGATACATTACTGCAAAGCAGACTCGTGCATAATCCCGTTTATCATGCCCTTTTATCTTTTGAACCTGGTTCTCATTTACAAAATATACTGACAGTACATTATGTGGGATTTCTCTATCTGGATCAAAATATTGTTTTTCTTTTGCGAGAACTCTCTGTTGAAATCTTTCCGTTACTTTTCCAATATCATGATAATAACAAGCCAGTTTTACCAATTCGTATAAATCATCTGAGTCAATATATCCCATTGTTTTTAATGTTTCTAAATGCGTCAATAAATCACCTATATGTTGTTGAATCGTTTTATCTGGCTTTGCCCAATACCTTTCTAAATTCATTCTTTGTCTCCTTCATTTCCCAGAATACAATTCTTTATTATAGAAGCAAGGCAGCAAACTCCCATTTGCTGCCTCCATTTTAAAGGAAATTAACAATATAATTTTTCCCATCTTCCTGATCCAGGTATATTCCATTTCCAATTTTATCGATACCATATTGTGAAATATATACTACAGATTTTTTTTCAAAAATTCTTTTTCCATCTTTTAACTCATAATTTTTATTCAGATAATATCTGGTTCCATTTGCTTTCACACGATTTCGTATTTTATATGGATAAACCTTTCTCTCATCCGTTTCTTCATCCAGTTTCAGAGCTTCAGAATCTATATAAGCAGAATACTCACTTGTCGCCGAAATATTTCCAGTTTCAACTAAATCTATAACTTTTGCCTGCTGTATATCTACCATGTCTTCACTTCTTCCAATAGATTTTATGTCAGTCCAATGCTGTTCCAGATCATGTAAAACCGCATCATCTGCCTGTATATGAATAATCAATTGAATATTATTCAGAACTTCATAAAATTTCATAGACTTAGTTAATGTCCGAAAATAAGAAATAGGTTTCGTATAGTTTTCTCTTACATATTCATCATATCGCTGCTTTATTTCTTTCTCATACTTTTTAAGCTCATTTTCTCTCTGAAGTACACTTTCATATGGAATGCCCGCTGCTTTTGCCTTTTTTCTTTTCTCTGCTAATGCTTTTTTTCTTTTCTTCAAATGATTTAAAACTGGCCCAAGTCTATTTTTCTTGAATTCAGAAATAGTATCATTTAAATCCTTTAACTGTTGATACTCTTTCAATAATGTTTCATTGTATACCTGAATTGTTATATTTTTTCGAAAACTATTTCCCTGTGGTTTCTTAGCTACAGCAACCTTGTCAAACGCAGTCGACAGCATTTCTCCATTTTTCATTTTTACAAGAATTCCTCTGTCATCTTGTAAAGAATTCAAGAAACAATAATCGGTATACGGTTCACGATGCATAGATTCATACTGTCCTTGTATACTTACATTCATTGGATGGTATTCTGTGTATCCACATGCTTTATGCAACGCTCCAATTACTGTTGAAAAAGGGGGGAGCGGATATGTCATTTTATTATCCACGCATTCTGGTTTCCTGTAATTTGCGCTCGTCTGACGGATAACCAGTCGAAATGCTTTCATAACAGAATCTCTCCTTTCTGTTAAACGCCATAGTATTCTCTTACTTCTTCTTTTAAAGTCTGGAAAAATTCCGGCATATTCATTGTTTTCAGAGTTTCTTCTATTTCTTTTTCATTTTCCAGTGTCTGCCCTTTTAATAATGCCGCATGAAATCCCTGATTTTTCTTTATAATTAAATCCTCCGATAATTCCAGTCTGTCTTCTTTTACATGTACTACATTTTCAAAATAATGTGTTTTCCTCTCTGACAATCCACCTACTGCAAAAACAGGTTCCGCATTATCCATGTTTCCTTTTACTATCAGGCTTAACGTTTCTACTGCATTAAGCAACATGCATACTCTTTCAGCTTTTTCCTCTGCTTCTGCTTCCTCCTGAAAGTTATCATCTTTTCCCACCATTTCCAAATCTATTGTTATACTGTAAATTTTTAAAGATTTATCATATTCGTACTGATATGGCATCAATCCTACCTGATCTGCGTGATTCTGTACATTTAATCCATTTTCTTTTGCATAATTCGTGGCCATATAAAGATTATTGTGAAATCTTGGCTGACTTACAAAGCTTTCGCAGGAAATGGCATCTGTTACGTAAAATGAACTATTTCTGATATATGTAGTGCCGCTTGTATTCATATATCCACCTTCTAAAGCTCTGCAATTAGATGCATTTGATTCTTCTGTAACTTTTTTCTGCACTGCTCCATCAATCTCTGTTTTCAAGTCTTCATATAAACCAGACTGAGTCATAATTGCATTTTTAAGACTCTCTCTGCTTCGAATTGTATACACTTTTCGATTTCTAAATACCTTTTGTACACTGGCGATATTTCCCAGAGATTCCGAATAATTAGATGTCATATTGGCTACTATTGTAATTGTCAAAGCTTTCTTATTCATTCTCCTTACCTCCCGTTTGCTTATCCTGCACTTTACTTTTCTTTGTCATCGCATTAGCAAATGTATAAGCTAATTCCTTGTTATCCTCAAAATTTTCAAATAAATCATAAACAAAATCAAATTGTATATCTGTATAATTGGACAATTGGGCAAGAATATCCAAAAATGCACTATAATCTTTCAGTGCAAGTGAACTTGTCAACCTCTGACGATAACTCTTTCTCTTATTCTCTGGTAATCTTTCAGCTACTTTTTTCGCACACGCATATGCAACAGTCATTCCTTTTGTCATGTTTTTTCCTCTTTCTTTTATCAACAAATTTAACTTAATCAATAAACTAACCAAGTATTCCGAGTCTCGTTTTAAAAAGAATTCTATCAATTCATCTGCATCTTTTAGGTTTAATATGCAATCCATGACTTCTTTTTGAACATCCAGATAATATTCTTTTCCTAATTGAACACTAAAACAAAAAGGTTCATATACCTCCAATTCAGAAAGAATATCAATGCTACGTTTTCGAATATATAAAGTTTCAAAAAAATCTCTGTTTCTGTTTTTAGTCATCACTTCTACATCGTAATCTATGAAAGCAGAACTTTCTTGGATAGATTTAAATAAAATTTTTCGAGCAGTTTGATATTTGTCCGGTTTTTTTTCCTTTTCTTCTCTAAGTTTGTCTATTAACTGCTGATTTGTATCTATAAGTTGTTTGACAGAATAATTATCATTAATAAATAAAGATTCACGTTCTCCACAAAAAGCAAATGGGATAAAATCAAATAGCTGGCAGTCTTCAGATGCAAAGCTTTCTGTTCGAAATGCAAAAGAAAGATTTTTAGATTTTCTCGCACCATCTATATAATATCCCCAAAGTCGGCAACAATCTCGTTTTTCCTCAAACAATAAATTTGGGTTGGCAAAATCAGCATACATATCCGATTTGTTTCGGAATGTTTCCTGTGTCAATATTAACCTGTTTTTTCTTATACATTCTAATATTTCTACCTTATTATCTCCATCAAATTTGATTTTCCCAAATATTTTTTTCATAATCGCATTGCTTTTAAGTAATTCATTAATCTGCTTTTTCTCTTCCTGTGAAAATTCATCTTTTCTCAATTGAATTTCCAGTCTTTTATGCGGAAACGATAATGAATAATACTCCTCTGCAAATTCCAGAAATCTTTCCCGAGTAATATCTTCCTGATTGAATGCAAAATACTCGTCCTTAATCTCATATTCCAGATTCTGGTTATATAAATATTTTTCCAGACCTACAATTGCAGCAGAATATCTCCAATCTGAGGGAATAACATGCGTATTAAAAAGTGCATCATTTACTTTTTTTATCATTCTGCCCTCCTATATCTGCTGAATAATCTGCAACAAGCCATATCCCATCGACGAGTGTCCACCAACCCCTACCTGATAAAAATATTGCAGAATTTCAGGTTTTGCTTCTATAAGGAAAAATCCGATTGATATATCTATAAATTGTTTATATATGCGTGTTACAACCTTTTTTCCTGATATAGTTTTTATTTTTATCTCCTGCACCTCATTCTCAGCAAATCCCGCATAAATAGCTTGTCGCTTTAAACTATCGCCTGCTTTTTCTTCAAACTCTTTATCATTGATCGTATAATAATTGTCTGTATTGTTCTCTCTGAAATGTTCTCTAATAATCAATCCACCACCTGGAACAGTACGAAAGATTACTTTATCACTCGTAATCACTTCTTCTTGTACTTTTACAATTTTCTTAAGTATCATACTATTTTGATCTGGCAAAGGAAATCTTTTATGCTTCATTCCAATAAAAGCAAAATAAAAAATCTGCCCTATTTTGCTTTTATCACTTGCTGAAAATATTAATTTCAATCGAGGAGAAGCCAGAATAATTTTGTCTTTCTCATATTGCGGTTTATCAAATAATGGAACAAAACAATAATCTTTTCTGTCAGTCCCGGTAAAATAGTGTTCATAATATTTTCCCTGATTGCATTCTTCCAATGTTTTCTTCAAAAAAGAAACAAACATTGCCCGATTGTCAGACGGAATAATATTCTTCTCTAGTTCAAAATATAATTCAATACGCACTTGCTACTCCTTCCTTACCATTTGCAAATTTTTCCTATATTTTGATATTACTACATTTATTATCTATATACAATAGTTTTTATTATTAAGTACAATTTTATAATACTTGGTTTATATCTATTTTTTATTTCTTGCACTTGTTTACTGATTTGTTATATACTTTAATTGTATCTGTTGTTCCACATTGGAATGTAAAAAGTATTATAAATTTTTACAGAATTAATAGTTGTTCCACATTGGAATTTCTCATTGCCAAAGTTAAACAGGTATCTATATCTTTAACTGGCATCATTGGAGTAACAGAAAAGAGCGCGCATAGCAAATGCACGCTCTTTTCTGTTACTCCACCTTTATATCCATTTTTTCATTTGCCCATCCTCTGATAGTTTCTTCACTTTCGCAAAGAATCCTGGCTACCTTTTCAATTGAATCTCCCTCTTTAAAAAGGGAATTTGCAATTTTACGTTTTTCCTCTTCTCGTCCAATCTTTATCCCATCATTTTTTCCAGCTTCATACTCAGCTTTCCTGAGTTTCCTTTTTTCCTCTTCCTCATTATATTCAAATATACTCATAGCGACTACCTCCGCTCGATTGTTTTGCAGAAATTCTTTGAGAATTCCCTCCTGAATGCTTTCTCTCACTGCACGTTCTACTGCCGTATTCAGTTCCATTTCATTAGAATATCTGCGTACTTTATCAACATACTGAGCATATTCTCTTAGCGTCCGGCATTCTTCCATTAGTTTTTTATTATGCCCTACATTGATATTTAATGTGATGACCTTTAGTTCAAGATTTGGTTCTCCTGACATATTTTCATACGATTCTGACAGATAATCTACCCACCTATCTTTTTTTTCTCTGTTCCATTATAAAATACGATAAAATTCGGTGTGGGTATTCTCAGTCTTGTTGAGGTATACAAGGACTTCCAATCTACCATTTTCTGATATTCGCTGGAAATGTAGAATAAGTCTCTCAAAGGCATGTTCGGGTTATACGTAGACTGATGTTCATACAGAAACAGATTCGTATTTATAATAAACGCCAGATCATTCTTCATTCCCATATAGATTGCGTTCTCAAGTGTCACAATCTCTAATTGAGCAGCATCTGTATAAGAAGTTTCATTGATTGCATTATACAGCGACAACAGATTCTTTCTGTCTGAAAACAGCATACGGAAGACTGTATCTTTGTACTTACGGTTTGCAATTGCTGTGTTGCCTTTCAATCGGTTTCTTTTCACAATAATTTTTTTGTTCTTTCTTTTTGCCATTGGCAATACCTCCTGTTTTCCGCAGGAGTCAAAGAACATTTTGTGCTATTCTTATCACTTCTCAGCTCCTGCTTTTCATAATTAACTGGAATTAAAAGCATGGATTTCTGAATTGAGATTAGAATAATCAGACGGCAAAAATGCCTTGAAATATAAGAGAAATATGCTTTATACTTATGTTAGCATTACTTACTCTTATTTTCAAGGCATTTTATATTCTTTTTATTTTATAAATTATATGGGAGTTACTGTTCACACACCACTATTCTGCGAGGTGTTTTGGCATGAATATGCCAAAATCCCGAGACATACAAGCCAAAAT